>Ga0247611_10011038_pt1 | contig 10494 bp, 11 predicted proteins | sample 177DNAGHGhighgp2_FD_192422 | JGI IMG/M metagenome (GOLD analysis project Ga0247611, IMG submission 192422) | Sheep rumen microbial communities from Palmerston North, Manawatu-Wanganui, New Zealand - 1770 DNA GHGhigh gp2 | ecosystem: Host-associated > Mammals > Digestive system > Stomach > Rumen... | reverse complement strand
TTTCCCCCTCAGTATAGTACCGGACTCTGAGTATCCGTCTGTCCGGTATCTCTGCCTCCTTTGCATAGAGTCCCAGAGTCTCTCTGGTTACTCCCAGGAGGAGGGATACCTCCGTAGCGGTAAAAAGTTTCTGTCCTCCGGTCTGGATCATATCTCCTCCTCCAGTACTAAGTCTATACCTTTCTCTATTACCTCCCGGATAAGGAGTCCCTTTCTGAGTGCGTACTCCCGGAGTCTCTCTTGTTTCTCCGGAGAGATACGGAAAGTCATAGGGACGGAGTCCGGGTCTTTGTGGGGAGTCCCCTTTGTACTCCCAGGGGGTCTCCCGGAGGAGAGGTATTGTCTCCTCTTTTTCTCTTGCCGGAGAGCCTCCAGAGTTTCCTCCCCCAGAGAGGACTCTACCTCCTCCGGACTGGAGAGGGGGGTCTCCTCTATCTTTGCCTCCGGAGAGGGGGTGGTTTTCCCAAAGAGTCCGGAGAGTCCTACCTTTGCGGTCTGTACATCTTTTATCTTGCTCATAGTATTACAAATTATTTCAAGTTATTTCTCTATCTGGGACTCTACCTCCAGGGAGAGGGATCTGTAGTCCTCCGCACCTATAGACCGGGGAGAGTAGGAGTATATATCTGTCCCCTGGAGAGGACTCTCCGATATATCCACATTTTCCCGGATTTTGGTCTTAAATACCAGGTCTCCAAAGGTCTCCCGGAGAGACTCCTCAACTATCCTATTTATTTTCCGTCTCTGGTATCTGGTTATAAGGATACCGGAGAGACGGAGGTCTGGATTAAGTCCCTCCTTTGTGCGGTCTATAATCTCCAGGAGAGTCCCCAGTCCCTTTGCCGGGAGTGCCTCCGGAGTGAGAGGTACAAAGACCTCCCCGGAGGCGGTAAGGGCGTTTATAGTGAGGAGACCCAAAGAGGGAGGGCAGTCCAGGAGGATATAGTCATACTCCAGAGGAGAGAGGAGTTTCCGGAGGATATACTCCCTCCCCCGGACTCCGGAGAGTTCTATATCCATAGATACCAGATCTATACTGGAGGGACAGACGGAGAGACCGGGTCTCACATCTACCAGAGGGAGGTCTCTCCCCTCCCGGAGTGCCTCATATAGAGTCCTCCCGGTCTTGGGGACAGAGAGAGTCTGGGAGAGGTTTCCCTGGGGGTCTAAATCTACCAGGAGGACTCTCCTCCCTAACTGGGAGAGAGCAACTCCCAGAGATACTACAGAGGTAGTCTTTCCGACTCCTCCCTTATGATTGACTATAGATATTATTCTTTTCATATCGTATCCAGTTTTAATCCACCTCTCCTCCCCATATAGCCTCCGGGGTTTCTCCCTGGGGTAAATCCTCATTTGAGGAGATTTTCCCGGTTTCCGGGACATATTCCAGGATAGACTCTATATCCGGAGTCCCTCCCCTATTCTTGGAGAGGACTGCAAAGAGTTTCCCGGACTCTCCCAGATTAAATCCCCTACTCTGGAGTCTCTGTCCCTCCGGGGTGTTGAGGTAAGCAGATTTACCTCCCCTTATATCCCTCTCCTTTGCACTATCCCAAAGGAGGAGGATAGTATTTGCGTATCTGGTTATATCTGCGGACTCTGCGATATTATCCCCGGACATTTCAGAGGGATTGGGGGTCTCTCTGTTAAGTTGTGCGGAGAGGATTATAGGTATATCCAGGGAGATAGCGGTCTTATTGATTTCCTTGCAGATCTCCCGGAGTTCCTCCCTCCGGTCTTTGCGGTATCCCTCTTTGTAGATTGCTTGCACATAGTCCAGAAATACCGCTTTTATTTTCATCTGGGAGGACAGATACTCCAGGAGGAGACAGAGGTCTCCGGAGTATAGGTCTGGAGTGTAGTATATCCGGAGTCTCCCCTGGTTGTATAGGGTGGTAAATCCGGAGAGTCTTTTGAGTGTATCCGGGCGGTCTTTCTGGGGACACTTGTTAAGAGTCCCGGTCTGGAAATAGTCCCGGAGTACATCTGTGTTTGTAGTCCCATACTGGGAGAGGTGGGGGATATTTACCTGGATATTTGCGTACCTCTCCACAACCTCCAGGAGGCACTCCTCAAAGGAGAAATATAGGACTACTCCCTCCCCTTGCCTATTGTACTCCTCAGAGGCTATCTGGAGGGATAGATTCTGGAGGAGTCTGGACTTTCCGTGAGAGGATTTACCACATACCAGGGTAAGTGCACCGGAGGGGAGTATAAGGTTTTCCTCCCTCCCCTGGGAGTTCTTAAAGATATAGGGAGTCTTTATTCCCTCCCTCTTTGTTGAGGCAATAGACCGGAGATCCTGGATAGTGAGATAGTCCTTAAATTTCTCCTCTGGAGGGGTCTTTGTAGGGGTCTGGGATACCGGCACTCCGTCCCCCTTTCTGCGGTCTCTGGAGTGGGTTTTTCCGGAGGATCTGGAGGGGAAAGAAACATCTATCCCGGACTCCTTGCAGAGATTGATAAAGTATCCTATAGACTGGGTCTCCCCGGAGTTGAGGCAATTTTCCCAGTCCCGGTCTGTCTCCTCCGGATTATACTTGGGAGAGAGTCTGCAAACTCTGTGGAGGAGACTCCTACCTCTCTCTCCCAGGGCGGTAAAAGCATATACCAGGGGGAGATAGTCTGGATACTCCGGTGCAATATCCCTCCCGGACTCCTCAACTCTCCGGACTATCTCCTCCACTCCGTCTCCGTCCTCCCACTCCCGGAGGAGGTCTCTATAGTCCTCTCTGGGAGAGTTTCTCCGGGTGGAGGGGAGAGGGTGTTTCTCCGGGTGGAAAGTGTCCTCCCAGTCTCTCCAGATAGCCTCTGAGTCAAAGGGGAGGAGACAGAGCCGGGTTACATCTTTTCCGGACTTATCTACCTCTATCTCCGGATAGGTGGTATTTATGTAGTTCCGGAGGCGGTTGTATATATCCTCATACTGGGAGAGGGTCTCTATCCTGGAGTCTGTCTTGCATACCAGTTTGAGTCCGTCCCCGGAGGGAGAGACAAAAACCAGACGGACTCCGGTCTCCGGATCTGAGGAGATTCTACTCCTCAACTCCTCCAGGGAGACTCCACTCCGGGAGATATGGTCTATATCAATAATTACCAGACCGGAGGGGGAGAGGAGTCCTTTCTTTCCCTCCAGGAGTGAGATATTTTTCTCTATCTGGGAGGCTTTCTGTGGGTCTGTCTCCGTCTGGAGTTTATTCTGGAGGGACTCCCGGTATCCCTGGGGGTCTCTGTGTCTGTAGTCAAAGACTCCCCCAAAGGTTACGGAGGGGAGGATTTTCCTCTTTTCCTCCCGGTATCTGTCCTCTCCGTCATTTAAGAGGGTATCCCGGAGTCTCTCTGTGTTTTCCTCCAGAGTCCGGTCTGTGGTTATCATCTGGTATATTTCCTCCAGGGTCTTACTCCCGGAGGGGACTACAGCCTGGGAAATAGGAGGTCTGTAGTAGGAGAAAATTTCTCTTTCCATATTGTACTCTGTTTTCTGGGTGGTTTCCGTCCCTCTGGGGGACTTTCCTCCACAAAGATAAGGATTTCCTCCTATTTCTCCCCCATAAGGGAGGAGAGAGAAAGTCTCCCCCCTCCGGTAATCTTTCCGGGGGTCTGGGGAGTGGGGGTGTTCCCCAGGGCGGTATTTATCCTCTCCACTATTCCGGAGATAAACTCCTCCCTTTTCTGGACGGACTTTATCCTCTGTCCCCCTACCTCTATCTCCTCAACTGGAGGGAGGTCTGAGACCCAGTCCAGTCTCTCCTCTCCGGAGTAGACTGAGACTCTATCATATTCCCCCTTATGGTACGGAGAGATACGGATAGGGAGGAGAAAGTTACTACAACTCCCCAGGGAGAGGATAAGACTCCTCCAGACTCCGGAGGAGGCGTTAATCCCCAGAGAGTAGAGTTCCCCGGACTTGGGGTCTCTTATATCCAGATACCAGTAGGGGACTTTCTCCCCTCTAAATTCCCGGTCTCTCTGGTAGATTTTCTCCAGATCTCCCTCCACAAAGTCAAAATATAGGGTCTTTCCGGACTCCGTCCTCTGGACTATCTTACCTCCGGAGATATTGAGGTAGGATTTCTTTTCCCTCTGTCCTAACATACTCCCTCCTTTTCCCCCTGGGGTTTCATATCAGAGGAGAGGAGTCCCTGGAGGGATAACTCCACAACCTCCCCTATCTGGGTTTTAAGTGCGGATTTTAACTCCTCAAAGAGAGAGGAGAGTCCGGTCTGGGAAAACATAGACTCTCCCCCGGTCTTTCCTCCGTCCTGGGGAGTTTCTTCTCCATAGATAGCGGAGAAACCGGAGAGGGTTTTGTCCTCTGCCTGGAGGACTGCCTGGAGAGCCTCCACAAAGGGGGCGGTCTCTGGAATTGTGTGTGTGTGTGTCTGTTTCTGTTCCATAATATTACCAGTTATTACTATTTATTACTACTTTAGAAAGCACTATCCAGGAGGGACTCCGGGGATTTCTGGAGTCTTAACTCCTCCTCTATTGATTCAGTATAGATCTGGGAGGTAACCGGGGAGGTATGCCGGAGGACTCTCTGTACATCTGTTATCTCCCCTCCTTTCTTGAGGATTTCTACTGCGGTAGTGTGTCGGAGGGAGTGGGCGGTAAACTCCTTTCCGTCCAGACCTATACCTTTGAGTCCCTCCTTGCATATTCCGGAGATAGTCCGGGTTGTGAGTCTCTCCCCTCTGTTCTGTCTGGAGTTGGAGATAAAGAGAGGGTCTCCGGACTTTACTCCTTTCCTGGAGTTGAGGTATTTCCGGATAGGGAGGTAGGTCTTATCTGTGAGGACTACAAAAGAGTCTTTCTCTGTGTGTCCCTTTCCCCAGATAAGGAGTACTCTTTTCTCCCCCTTAAAGGTTATATCTCCCACATCTGCCCGGACTACCTCTATAGTGCGGAGTCCAGTCCGGAGGAGGAGGTTTACTATTGCAAAGTCCCGGAGGGATTTCTCCTTATAGTACTCCAGGAGTTCCCCACATTTAGACTCTGAGAGGTGTTGTTTCTTAAAGGCTTGTTTTCTCCTGGGGGTCTTTATTCCCTTTGCAATATTCGGATAGATTTTAAGACTCTCCGTCCACTCATAGAATTTCCTCACTACTACCAGATAGGAGGAGATTGTAAGGGCGGAAAGACCGGAGGAGAGGAGGGAGTCCTTATACTCCAGAATATCCTCCCGGTTGAGGGTCTGGAGGTCTTTTCCCTCCCTCTCTATCCAGAGGAAAAACTGGGAGAGAGTCCGGGTATAGAGACTCCTGGAGGACTCCTTAACATCTTGGGAGGCTATAAACATACCTACAACCACTCTCCAGTCCTGGAGACCGGAGGTCTCTGTCTGGATACCGGAGGAGGGACGGAGGGAGGGGACAGATATAGTCTGTCCGGATACTCTGAGGGTCTGTCTTGTTTGTTTGCTCTGTTTCATAGACTCAAAGGATTATTTACTTACCGGATACAAAGATAGTTATTTTGTCCGATATTACAAATTATTTCTATATTTTTTTCATCTGGGAGACCGGGGGAGTCCTACCAGGGGGAGGGACAGATAGGTAAGAGACTCTCCCTCCTCTGGAGGAGAGACTCTTTCTTATCTATATCTGGAGGGATCTCCTCTCTGTTTATTTCGCTTATTCCAAGTTTTGCGAAATGCCTCCGGAGGTATCTCTGGAGGGGGTTTTCCTCCTTGCGTGGCGGATAAGTCCACTTTACCGCCATATTACCAGGGCGGTCTCCGGGGTTTCTCCCTGGGGAAAATATCCCGGATTTTGGAGGGTCTGGAGGAGTATCCGGATACCAGAGAGAGGGGGGTATCCTCAACTCTGAAAGGGAGAGAAAGACCGGGGTCTGGAGTTGTTATTTTGTTGCGTGCGTGCTTTGTCTATCTGGGGAGATCTGGAGGGAAAAGAATATCCCCAGAGGAAAATCCTCCGGGGAGTGGTAAGTAATCTCCCAGAAACAGAGTAAGAGAGATTTTATACCGCAAAGATAGGTATTTTCTGGGATTATTCCCATAGTCTCTCCGGGGAGGACTCCAGATTTCCTCTCTTTGCCCGTTTTTAGCCGTTTTCAGAGACTTTCTCCCTCTGGGTGGATAATCTTACCGGGGATATAGTTCGTTTCTACTGGGGAGGTTTTTTCTCCCGGAGTGTTTTCTATATTCCTCCTTTACCTCCCTCTCTATTTCCGGATCTATGATACCGGAGGCAAAACCTCTCCCTATTGTGTACTCCGTTATTTTCCAGTCTCTCTCCTCAGAGAGTCTCTGGTATCTGTCCCAGAAAGGGGTAATCTTTCCCCGGTAGTGGGACTTTCTGTACCTCAACTCCTTTCCCTCCGGGATATGTTTTGGAGAGAAAAAATACCTATCTGAGTGTCCTTTCCTTTGCTGAGAGTACCGGACTCTGTGGGAGGAGAGGATAGACCGGGGGAGAAACTCCCCTACATCTGGGAGGTAGTATAGTTTCTCACAGAGAGTCCCAGGAGTGAAAGGGTCTGCAAAGTAATAGCGGAAAGTCCCCGGTTTGAGATTACTCTCCCTCTTTTCCAGATAGTATCTTTCTCCCAGACGGAGGTCTCCCCGGTGGGTCTCCAGATAGAGTCCGTTTTCATCTTTCCGGAGGTAGATCTCCACAGAGAGGAGGACTTTCCTCTCCCCCCAGGAGTCTATCTGAGTCCAAGTCTGGGACATTTGCACAAAACCTCCAGAGGAGAGGAGGGAGTCTATCTTTCCCAGGGAGTATCCCTCCCTCTGGAGTTGAGTCCGGAGGGACTTTATCCCAAAGGTGGGGAGACTTTCTATGTTTCTGGGATAACACATAAGACCGGGTTACCTTTGTTTTTTCTTTAAAAAGACCTTAAAACTTAGAGAAAACAGAAACTTTCTCCGTAATAGATTGATAATCAGTAGGGGAAAAACACCGAAAATCCACAGATTTCCGTCCCTTTCCGGGCGTTTTTGCCTCTTTTCCTGGAGAGAGTCCCCGGAGTGTGGGTCTGGAGATCTCCGTCTGGGAGGTCTTTTCTCTACTCAAATATCTCTGTTTCTGTTACCTACACAAAGATAGTAAATCCCCGGCAATATTACAATTTATTACCAGATATTACAACTCCTCCCAGGGGAGGGGACTCCAGTCTATCTCCACCGGGGGAAAGTCCTCCCAGTCTATAGGAGTCCAGTCTATCTCCGGGAGTTCCCAGTTAATCTCCGGTAAGTCCCAGTTTATCTCTGGTAAATCCCAGTTAATCTCCGGGAGTTCCCAGTCTACCTCTGGGAGTTCCCAGTCTACCTCCGGGAGTAGTGCCGGAGTGGAGGTGGGTCTGTGGGTCTTTTTCATATCTCAAAGGTAAGGAAAATCCACCAGAGAGACAAGTCCTGGAGGGGTCTGGAGAGCCGGTATTTTAGAGGATCTCCCGGAGGTTTTTATAGGACAAAAGAGACCGACTCCGGAGAGTCTCCAGTTCCCTCCTCTGGGGGAGGGCGGTCTGCAAATTTGTATTACATTTGCACTCCTTGCACTTTCCCAAATTCACTCCTTATCCCCTGGGGTTTCCGTCTCCCAGGAGGAGGACTTTCCCGGTCTGTAAGTTGAGGTAATAAGGATATAACTTTCTCCCGGTAATACCAGTATTCCCTCCTATCCCGGTAATACCGGAAACTCACAAATACCTCCAGTCCCGGAGGGTGGGGAGTATGCTATTTTCCGCTATTATAGCATAGAGTCCCGGAGGTATTATAGTGCAAATTTGCAAGGAGTGCAGTTGTGGGACAAACTGCAAAGACCGGAGACCTCCTCAACGATTCGGAGATTCAACGATTCAACGATTCGGAGATTCGCAGACTCCCGGAGTCCGGAGTGCACCTATTTCCCAGACCGGGGGAGGACTCACAAAGGGGAGAGTCTGTCCCCAGTTCTGGAGGAGTATCTGGGAGAGTTTTTGGATCTGAGGAGACCGGATAAGTAGTGCGGTCTATCCTCAACTTTGGGAAAGAAAAGAGGGGATTTTTCTTTGAAAAAATCCTCTCTCTGGTAATATAGTAATATAGTAATATAGTAATGAAAAAATTAACTCCTTGCTATTCAGAGAGTTATCCCCGGTTTGGTGCACCGATTTCCCAGAAAAGTGCACCGATTTCCCAGAAAAGTGCACCGATTTCCCAGAATTGGTGCACCGATTTCCCAAACTGGGGAAAGGGTGCACTACTCCTCCCCGGTCTGTTCATCTGGAGACAAAACCTCCTCTCCTTTGAGATAGTCCGGATTATAGGTAAAGACACAGATTATCTCCCCTCCGGAGGTTATCTCCTCCTTATACTCCTGGAGTATCTTTGCCTCTATGGATTTCTGGATAGCCTCCTTAAAGTGTGCCTCCAGTTTGGAAACTCTCCTCTTTCCGGTCTTGGGGTCTCTGTAGTTCCCTCTGTTCTCATATCTGGAGAGTATATCGGATTTCAGTTTCCGGAGTACCGGGGTGGTATTCCTGGAGTGGGCAAGGTAGGAGAGTAAGTCCATAGTAATATCTTTCTGTCTCCCTCCCCCTATCAGTTGGATAGTATCAGACCGGAGGGCGGTATATCCCCGGAGGGTCTTTGAGTACTGGGGAGATAGTCTGAGGATACAACCTACCTCCGGGTCTTTCCGGGTGGTATCCACTATCTCTCCCTCATTTACCACAAAGGGGATATATAGGAAACCTCCCCTCCCATTTGATACCGGGTATTTCTTGGAGGTTATTCCGGGGACATAGGAGGACTTTACCGGGACTTTATTTCCGGTCTTTGGATCTGTGGTAAACTCCCTATATCCTCCATTAATATAGAGCCGGATAGATTCTATATCCTTACCTCCGGAGATTTTCCCGGTCTTACTTACCTCCTTTGCAAGTTCCTCATAGGAGAGGAGGATAAAGGGAAAGTCCCTCCCCTCTCCGTTTATCCCGGTGGTGGGGGAGTTGAGGCTTTTCTCCAACTTTGCGGACTCTCCAAAGACCTCCCTTATCCTATCCCTGGGGACTCCGGAGAGTCTGTGGTCTCCCCTCCGGTCTCCCTTTCCGTCCGGGTTGTAGTATTGACTCTGTTTGTTGAGGATTTTTGCAAGGGCAATAGATACGGACTTAAAGAAAGCACTCCCCCCGGAGAGTCCCTCCATAGTCCCAAAGAGGAGTTTTCCTCTACTCTGGAGTTCCCTTATCTTTCTCTTTTCCTCCTCCGTCCCTATCTCCAGAATATCTCCCCCCGGAGTAAATTCAGAGGTTACCAGATCCTTTGAGATACTTATCTTTTCCAGGGAGGGGAGGGAGGAGAGTTTCCGGAGTTCCTCCAGAGCCGGGGAGACGGACGGAGACTGGGATTTAAACTCCATAAGTTTCCTCTCTCCGGTCTCCGGGTCTGTTACTACTCTATAGTCCCTCTCTTTCTCCTCCAGGAAAGACAATATCCTCCTTATAGTATCCCGGAGTATGTTATAGTCATCTTTGAGAGTATCCAGAGGAGTCCCCTCCTCCTTTATCTCTATTTGCATATCCAGGAGGAGTCCCTCCAGTCTGTCAAAGTCTGAGGGGCGGTATTTCTCCCGGAGTTCTGGGGAGGCGTTTTGTAGGTCTTTCTCTGCCTCCTCCCGGAGTCCCCTTACAAGGGAGAGTAAATCCTCCAGGAGTAAGGGAGTCTCCTCCCGGAGTCTCCGTCTCTGTTCATCTGGGGAGACCTCCCAGGTTACCTCTTTCTGTCCCATACTCAGTCCTCCGTTACTATCTCTATCTTACCTCCGGAGTATCCCAGAGTCCTAACATCTGCAATACTCCAGACTCCGGTCTCTGTGGCTATCTTTACCTCCGTATCCGGGTGGACGGACTGGAGGAGGTCTATTAATTCCTTTGCGGTCATAGTCTACTCTGTTTTTATACTTCTGTAATGCAAACTTTACAGAAATATGGAAATATACTTACCAGTTATTACTCAATATTACAATATTACCAGATATTACAAGTTATTACTCCCTCCCTCCTCTACTCTCTGGATATTATTCTCCAGGAGAGAGATAGAGGAGTCCAGTCTGGAGAGGGCGGTCTGGAGAGACCGGATACTCCCCCGGAGGTGGGTTTCCTCCTCCGTCTCAAAGAGGAGAGTTGAGGATACCAGGGACTCCAGTCCCTCCAGTTTGGAGAGGAGGGTCTCCCTTATCCCCCGGAGAGTCTGGAGGTGTTCTTTCCGTCCGGGGAGAGACTCCCTCTGTACAAATTTCACTTTCTCCTCCAGGGAGAGGGAGTAAAAGTCTGTCTCTTTCATAGTGCCTCCTCTTTCATCTGGGAGGATATTCTCCTCCGGGTGGGTTTCCGTCCCTGGGTCTCCAGGACTTTCCGGATTTCCCCCTCAGTATAGTACCGGACTCTGAGTATCCGTCTGTCCGGTATCTCTGCCTCCTTTGCATAGAGTCCCAGAGTCTCTCTGGTTACTCCCAGGAGGAGGGATACCTCCGTAGCGGTAAAAAG
>Ga0247611_10011036_pt1 | contig 10495 bp, 4 predicted proteins | sample 177DNAGHGhighgp2_FD_192422 | JGI IMG/M metagenome (GOLD analysis project Ga0247611, IMG submission 192422) | Sheep rumen microbial communities from Palmerston North, Manawatu-Wanganui, New Zealand - 1770 DNA GHGhigh gp2 | ecosystem: Host-associated > Mammals > Digestive system > Stomach > Rumen ... | reverse complement strand
ATGTAATAAGCCATGAATGCATTCGTGCTTTTTCGTGTATTTCGTGGTTTTAACATTAAGGAGTTTAGGAGTTTAGGAGTCTAGGAGTTTAGACATATGCCCCGATTAATTCGGTGTGCAGCGTCGTAGAGACGACCATATATGGCGTCTCACAGACCGCAGGTCTGTCATCCGTGTATTTCGTTGTAATGTAACAAGAGAAAATAAAAAAACGCTACGCTTAAGAAAAAGATAGAAAAACCATCCTTGGCGTATGGGGAAACGAGAAAAAGTGCCAAGGCACTCGCAAAAAGGATGAAAAATTTTTGAAAAATTCGTGAGCAATTCGCGGCAATTCATGTGAAAGAAAAACATATAATTCCCATGTAATGGGTCATGAATGCATTCGTGCTTTTTCGTGTATTTCGTGGTTTTATTTTTTGAGGAGTTTAGGAGTCTAGGAGTTTAGGAGTTTAGACATATGCCCCGATTAATTGGGGGTGCAGCTAGGGACGCAAATGTAACGCGTCCGAAAAAACCCGTGGTTTTAGTATTTTTCGTGCCTTTCGTGGTTAAAATCATCCGTGCCCATCCGTGGTTTAAAATTTTCGTGCCCTTTCGTGAGTTTCGTGGTTCGTGGTCTTTTGTGCTCCCACTATAAACACAGCGGCACCGATGGGGTTGAGCCCATCGGTGCCGCTGTGTTATGTGCTACCTCAGGCAGGGACGCGACATGTCGCGTCCGCCACCATCGGTATGTTATCATTTACTCGTCGAAGAACGGATCGTACTCGTCGTCTTGTTCTTCTTCAAAGAAGTTGTCTTGATTGGCGTCATTAAAGTAATATGGATTACTTTTCTGCTCATCTTCACCCCACAGTATCTCTTTCTTGGTGTTGAGCATGACAAGTTCTGTCAGCGGCTTGATATATATAGCTTTCATATCCTATACTTATTTAACGATGATTTTGACATTATTCACTACGTATATGCCTGCAGGCAGGTTGATGCTCTTGCTGTCACCGGCACGCATATTCAGTTCTCCTACTGTCATACCGTTCAGCGAACGCACGCTGACGGTCTGGTCGATAGTCGAACTCATGGAGATGTAACCCTTGCCCGTCCTCACTGCGAGGTCAGCCTGCTGGGGCATCTCAGCAATGGCATCGGTGCCAAGTGGACCTTCGAAGTCGATTTCGAAGAACTGCAGCAGGTTGTTGCCTGTTCCACCATCAGGATAGGTGTAGGCACTGCGGAACGGATAGTTGTAGAGATACTGACCTTTGGCTTTGGCAAGCGTATGCAGGTTGAGGAACATATTGGCAGCGAAGTAGAACACATTCTCCGAAACTGCTCGGTCGTAGGTTACACCAGCAAACGAACCCTGCTGGGTGCAGGTGTAAGGAGTGGTCACTTTCTTCTTATTGGTGTATTGGCCACTTACTATTTCATTGGTGAAGAATATCTGACCTAAGCCCGATGTTTGTTTCGGGGTTGCGACGATGGTAGCTGCCCTTTGTTTCACCACGAAGGAGAGGTTGTCACCATCTTCATCGCATGAAATGACTTTCACCACGTAAGGTGTGTTGGCCACTGTCTTATTGCCAGATATCGTCTCGAATGTGGCAGTAGGATGGTCAACAGTAGAAGCACCCTGTGAGAAGTCCTGAGCGTCTTTCATCGTGTTGAGCGAGAAGGAACACTTACCATCAGCGTTGGTATGGACACCATCAGTTATATCAATAGCAAACGGCAAAATGAGTGTTCCCTTAGCCGCCACGCCATTCTCAGGACGGGTAATCATACGGGTGTAGGTAGCATAATTCTCTGAACTCACTTGGATCTCATACGGTGTGAAGAAAGGCTGCTTGTCGGTCAGCACAATGCTATGGGCTGCCTGGAAGTTTCCTGCAGCATTCAAGTAAGCAACGTTGTTGTTGGGTGCCGAAGCGCCTTTAGGCAAGAAAATCATACAGTTAGCTGCATTGGTATTAGCGAAGTCTTCCATCGACTGGTGCTGTTGGGTTGTTATCTGCAGGACACCTGCCAACTTCGAGAAGTCAAGATAGAGAATCTGCTTTGGTGTTTTGGGCGCCTTGCGCACATATTCAGTATCACCTGCGGCCTGCTCAACTTCATCTTCAGCAGCAATAGCATCATTTATTGCTTTAAAGATAGAAGCAGTAGAAGCATATCCAGCCTTGTTCCCATCTTTTGCAGTAACGACAGCTCCAAAGAAAGCGTCATTCTGGTTGATGCTGCCTCCCTCCTCTGCACTGTTGTCATAGACGGTGTTTTCATATACCTTCACAAACTCCACCTCAGGACGGTAAGTGGATGACTGCACGTGAACCTCCATCTGATAGTAAGCGTATGTACGGTGCTGTACAGCCGTGGTGGGTGCGATGTTGTAACGGGTCTCATCGGTTGTGAAGACATAGCGTGTTAATTGCTGATCTACTGGAGACACCGTGAATCCCATCTGGCTGAAACTACCACCGTTGGGGTCTGCAGCATATTTCTCCAGAGTAAACGGATACTCGGTAAGAATACCATTTTGAGTGCTCAGTTGATCAGCGTTGTTGAACTTGAATTTGGTGGTTCCTACGGTGCCCACCTTTGTTCTGACATTCTGCCCATTGCCATTGCTTGCTGCTATTCTTGCAGACTCAAGTGTGTTACTGGATGCTTCCGTTCTACTATTATAAATATTGTTATTGGATGCTCCAAATGCATTGTAGTGCTGAGACTTCACGAAGTTGATGCGTGAGTTGTGATCGGTTGAGCCAGGTTGAGGGCCACAATCATAGGTCTCATCCAAATAATCGTTGGACAATTCCTCAAAAGAAATAGTCACAGGGTGAGTATTACATTCCTCAGGCAGATGGAAGTAGAACACGCCTCCGTTCACACTGAAATCGGTGGCAGTGAAATTTTGGGTGATCCGAAGAGGATCACGGTTTGTTTCGTCGACCAACACCTCAGGATCCGTACAAACCACCTCCATCGATTTCAAATAGGGATCAAGTGCCTGAAGGGTGAGCGTGCCCTTGATAAGACCAGTTCCAATAACGCCAATCTTCAAGGCATCATTGTTCATGCCAGCCACAGTGATTGTGCCAGAAGCGTTGCTACTGTTCACCGTCTCCGATTGTGCAGAGGTTCCTGTCTTATCATAAACCTTTAATGTATAAGGTTGTGTTGTGGTGCCTGTCTCACCAAATACATTGATAGAGGTACTACCCGAAATGGTGCGTGTAGCGCGTTGTTGATAATAATCTTGGAAACGAAAATAATGAGTTTGATATGATGTTGTATGGCGGAGATAATAATCCGTCCATCCTTCCGTATAATAAATACGTCCATTATTATCTATTTGACATTTAATAGCATCATCTATATTAACTGAGGTACTTGCATAACGGGAGCCACCACTCACTGTACCTTTATTTGTCAAATAAGTGCCTCCATTCGTTCCTGTACGGATATAGCCTTGTTCATCAATGAACCACAATGCTCGGTCTGCCTGAGTGGTTGTGGCTCCGCCAGTAGAATTCAGATAATAAGTTGTATTACCTGTTGTATAACTAATATAGAAAGTCTCATATTGCTTGGGCGTCGTTCCATACTCGATTGTTGGACCATACTTATATTCTATCTGTGCACCTACAATACGATATCCTACAGGGTTCTTTGTGACATTGTCAGAAAGCAGAACATATGATGGCGTTTCTATATAATAGATATGCTCATCTGTTCCCGGGTTGGCTGCATCCTCTGCACCAATGCGGTAATAACCATTTTCCACAGAGATGCTGCCTTCCTTGTATTCAACAACATCTCCTGTGGAGCCGTCAAAATCTGTACCTGGTTTCACAGAACCTGCCTCATATAAGGTGAAATTGGCCTTAAGGTCTTTCACATTGGCGGAACTGTAACTCACACGAGAGACACCACCATAGGATGCGTTTTGAATTGTTCCATAGTCTACCTTACTGGTATTGAATGGGATATCAATGGCACTTACGCGCTTCACATCACCAGGAGTGGTCAAAGGAGCATAGTCAGCCTCTGATGTGAATTCGAATACTGCACTCTCCAAGTTGATCATCGTGCGGGTACCATCTCCACTTTCTGGTTCATTGATCAACTTAAAATACAGGACATTGCCCATATCGTCTTCAGATGCAGAAGTCCTTGTAATTTCCTGAGTAGCTCCACCTCGGGTTACATCTTTGGAATTGGTGTATACGAAAGTTTTAGTTGTCTCACCAAATGTGGAAACTACGTCTGCTGTATTAAAATTAACAGAAGTGTTCCCATATGACTTCGTCAATTGGTTTGGCTTGGAAAACTTGATGGTATATTTCGTAAAGCGATACCCCTTCGGCAAACTCAATGAAAGATAGCAGATAGGGTAACTTTTATATCCCTTACCTACCTGAATCATTGTGCCTTCAGAGAAGAGGTTATTAGCAGGATTGGCCAACTGTTCACTGTTGGTCAAATCCGTTGCATCAGAGGCGGTAAGAACCATAGACAATTGCTCGTGCTGCCAAGTGGCAAAGCCACCACACTTGAAGAAAGTGTCGTAATCATCACCACCAACGGGCCTCGAAGCAATCATGCTACCGTTGTTGGCTCGGATGGTTACGTCCTGCGCGTTGCCCTGCATGCCTACCAGGCAGAGGACAAACAACATTAATAATTTGGTAAAATTTCTCATTCTCATATATGTATTGATTAATAATATCTTCATCAACTCGACATTTACTTGATACAGTCATCACACAAGGTGAATCACGAGAGAAGGTATTACAGTTACCAAGGTATTTTTTTGCTTGTGGTTATTCAATTTTTTAAATGCTCAATAAATGTTAATAGCTCAAAGTGGACATTATGCCCACTATATTAGGTGCAAAGTTACATTTTTTTTCAATATGTCATATTAAAAAGAGTAAAAAAAATGAGAAAATTTTCAAATTCTCTCATTTTTTGTCTGATTCGGACTTGGAGTTTTGACTTTACTCCTGAAAAATGGCGGTGATTCCAAAACAATTCATGACCTATTGGAGTCAATGTGAGAAGATGTAATTGCCGTGTAATAATTGATGAAAAATTCGTAGTCAATTCATGGATATTCGCGTAAAAAAACATATAATTCCCATATAATGAGTCATGAATGCATTCGTGCTCCCATTTTAAACACAGCGGCACCGATGGGTTTGAGCCCATCGGTGCCGTCAGTGTTATGTGCACCCTCAGGTAGGGACGCGACATGTCGCGTCCACCACCATCGGGGATTGTCATCGCTTACTCGTCGAAGAACGGATCGTACTCGTCGTCGTCGAAATCCTCCTCAGCGAAGAAATCTACTTCGTTGGCTTCACCTGAATTCTCCCATTGGCTGGTTCCTTTTTCACCCCAGTTGATATCCACTTTCACTCGGAGATTCACTCGCTCTGTAATTGGTCTGATATATATTGCTTTCATATCTTTTCTTTTTTTAGGGTCTTATTTGACTTCTTATGGTCTTATTTGACGATAATCTTGACATTATTCACAACATATACACCAGCGGGGAGGGCTACCGTCTTGCTGTCGCCAGCATTCATGCTCACCCTGCTGTATGAAGTGCCATTGAGAGAGAAGACGTTCACCACTTGATCCTTAGCTGAGGTAACCTGGATGAAGCCCTTGCCTGAGCGGATTGCCAAATCGGGAACCTTCATGCTGGTCCTATCGATGATTCCGTCAGTATCGCCCAGCTTTTCGAACGAGATGTTGAGTCCGTTCAAATTCTGTACACTTTGAGGAGCATAAGTTCCTTCGAATGTGTACACGGCACGGAACGGATACAAGTAGAGATACTGCTTGGTGTTCATCAGCTTATAGAGATTGAGGAACTTGTTGTTGGCGAAGTAGAAGATGGCCTCGCTGTGGGCGCGGTCGTAAATCTGGCCAGAGTAGCTGCCCTCAGGAGTAAGTGTCAAGTTGCCTCCAGGAACTTCGCAAGAACCATCGACAGGAGAACCTTTAAATAGATACTTGTATTCGCCGCCTCCTGCTGTTCTCTTCTCCCAATCAGAGGTCGCTACAATCGTAGCACCCTGCTGGATGGCAGCGAAGGAATACTCAGTTGACTCGCGAGTCTCTTTATCCAGGTTGACCATATAGGGAGCGTTGACAAGGGTGTTGTCTACCCCCACCTTCTCGAAGTAAGATACGCCATAGTTATGGACGGGGTCTTGGGTTTGATCATCCAATTCCAAATCGGCTGATGTCATCTCAAAGAGCGAGAATGAAGTGCCATCAGGATTCGTATGCACACCGTTATTTACACTAAGCGAATAGGGAAGCACTACAGATGCCAGAATGTTAGCGTCATAATCTGCACGTTGAATAGTCCTTTTATATATAGCTTCATTGGCAGCATCCACAGTAATCAAGTAAGGAGAGTAGAACGGTTTTCCGTCGGTCAGTACGATATCCCTACCTGCGTAGAATGCACCACTCAGCTCGTAAGCCACATTGTCAAGTTTGGAGGTGGTGTTCTCAGGCAAGAAGACCAAAGCGTTGTCTGCAAGACCTTGCTTCAAATCCGTCAAAGTGACTTCTGTTGTCACGGCAGCATCACCAGTACCAGTTGTTACGGAACTGTTGACCATTGAGTGCAACTTGCTTCCATCGATATAGAGAATCTGCGACTTGCTTGCCGGGGCATTGGTGTTGGTTGCATCCAACCCATTATTAATAGCAGTAATTATGCTGTTATAAGTCAGGTAGCCATAATCTGACGTTGCTGGACCTGCTTCAGTAGTGGCCAGTTTCAAACCCCACATCGAGTCTTTACCGACAGTTGCTTGTGGCTCATTAAGATCTGGATTCGGATAGGTCACGTTGGCAACGTCATAGCATGTCTTGTCGTAAATCTTCGTCCACTTAAGATCGGGGACATAGTTCTTAACCAACAACACGATGTCCATGCGATAGAAAGCATAGTATCTGTGCTGCCATGCAGTGCTGGGAGCGATGTTGTATCGTGTCTCGTCGGCAGTGAATACAAAGTATGTACCCTTGTTCGCCTCTCCTTCCACATCTTTTGCATACAATTCACATTTCACGTAAGCTCCGGTAGCAGGACCTGTTGCATCTGGGTTTGGATAACCAACATAAGCTACTGGGTCGAATGGATATTCCTGCAGATATTGGGCGGTTGTACCTGTTCCCAAATTCTCAGCGTTGTTGAACTTGAAACGGACATTGCCTGCGGTAGTGGTGACAATCTTTGTAGTATAGTCGGGAGAGTTGGGGGAGTAACTCGCTGCATACAGGTCCGGAGTAGCTTTAAAATAAGATGAAGTCACAAAACTGTAGCGGCTGTTGTTTTTACTGGCAGTCTCACCATAATAGGTGTTGTCACCATAGTTACTATACAGGTCATCAAATGAAATCTTCATCTTTTGGTCACGATAGTCTGACGGAATATAGAACACAAACTTTCCACCACTCACCCGGAAGTCACTGGAAGTAAATGTCTGTCTCAACTGGAACTTCTCTGGTTGGTCCTTACATACAATATCCATGCTGTTGATGTAGGGATTCAATGCCTGCAACTGCAAAGTCACATGGACAAGGGCCTGTTTCCCTTCGGCAAGACCGGAGATTTCGAATTTCACAGCATCGTTGTTCAGACCTGTCAACTCATAGACACCTTCATCAGATTTACCATTTACAGTTATGGGGTCTGTTGCGAGGGCATTTCCCGTCTTGTCATAAATCTTCAACGTATAGGTTCCTGGGGTGAAGCCAGGGATGGTAACTGTATGAGTGCCATTTTTACGATTCGCTGTCGCTAAATAATTAGTGGCTCCAACAGTAACATATCCTCTATAGTGAGTTGCACTACCTTCCTGTCTTGACACCACATTCAAAATAAATTTATGGTTTTGACTATCTGTGTAATAGAGGTGATTTTGATTATCTATTTTCAAATTCCATTTAGCCTCAGCACCTGTTGCAGCTGAACTTAAAGAGATGATGCGCTCCTGTTCACTGCTTCCATAGCAAGCAAGATATTGCCTGTCGTCACCTTCTCCCGTATAAATATTGCCGTATTCATCTAATTGCCAAACATATGCCGGATGATCATTATCTTCTGCTATGAAATCAAGGTTGGCATTCAAGTATCTACTACGACCATATATTGTTAATCCATTGGCGACACTTATCGATGAGGCTGAAATAGCATCTCCATATTTATACTCAAACTTAGCACCTACAATTCTGAAACCAATTGGCTGTTCCCATCCAGTTTTTGTCTTGATCGTTGTAGGAGGCTCCATAAAGAAGACATCATTACCAAAGGCAATAGCGCCCTGTCCGTCAATATCCAACGGATAGATATTCTTTTCACCACCGGGAACTGTCTTTGGATAACCATCAGCACAAGTATTGTCCTGATATAAATGGATATATCCTTTAAGGTCACGCACATTGGTATAATCATAGTTATAAATCTGAGTGTCATCGTCTAATGTAATGGCACCAACATCCATCTTACTTGTTGTGAAAGGAGTTGTCACATAGTCTGTGGCAGCTCCTGTTGCTACAGGTGCTACATCTGCATCAAATGTTCCTTCAGCAGTGAAGAACAACTCAAACGATTTGATGGTTACACCATACTGACTGCAAGATCTTGCAAAGAAGAAGTGAAGCTGATTACTCATATCATCTTCGCTCTGACTCATACGTGTAAGAACAAACTCCTTGTCTGCATCATCTACAGGATTCATTCTTGTGTCATTACCATCAGCTGTGGCAGTAGCCAAAGCATCAGAACAGTCTAACTGAAGTGAGTGGGTGTTGTTGGTAGTACCAGGGTACGGGCAGCCACTGCTCCATGCTGGTGTCTCATAGAATGCCATCTCACCTTTCGTGTTAGCAGCATTTCCAGTTCCATCATTTGTACCTGCAGAATAAACCATATTAAAATCCCGGGTCGCATGCGGTCCTCTAACATTCTCACCCAAGAGATTGGGCTGCAAAACCATGCGGTAACCTGTGATGCGATAACCTTTAGGCAGAGAAACGACAACGAAGGTCTGTGTCTGACCTGCAGCAAGTATCAACTTCCCATTATATTTACCTATAGCGCAAGAGGGGTCTGCCAACTCACCGGCAGAAGTCAAGTTGGCAATGTCAGAGGTGGTCATGGACAGCGCTAATTGCTCATGGCGCCACATAGAATACAAACCTCTTTTAATACCAGAATCATCAAGGTTACCACCTGCCTGACCGACAATCAAGTTGCCGTTGTCCGGACCGATGGTCACGTTCTGTGCGTTGGCCTGCATGCCAATGAGGCACACGACCAACAGGGTTAAAATTTTAGTAATGTTTCTCATTCTTATATATGGATTGATTAATAATATCAATAGAGGATTCTTAGGTAGTCATCACCAGAGGTGAGTCGCGAGAGATAGTTATGTTACCTAAGTTTGCTGCCAAACATTCAGTGTTGCCAAAACATCAAAACATAATTTGAGTAAGTATATAATACATCGCAAAATTAAAAAAATTTTAAATAAGTTCCAAATAAATGAATAAAAATATGAAGGGAAAACGGCCAAAAAATATCATTTTTCGAAGAATTGTTGGCAGAATACCACGAAATTGAAAGCATTTGGTTGACAAATAGCCATCAAATGAAATGAAACCTATAATGTGCAGAAAAGTGTCAGCTGGAAGTATACAACATACTTTCCAATCACGAAAAGAACGAAAGGACACGAACCACGAATCTCACGAAAGGGCACGAAAAATACTAAAACCACGGATGAGTACGGATGAAAAAATGCTTAGCATCACTATCTTGTAGGACTATTGTCTAAACTTCTAAACTCCTAAACTCCTCAAAATTTCAACCACGAATCTCACGAAAAAGCACGAATGCATTTATGACCCATTACATGAGAATTATATGTTTTTCTCTCACACGAATTGCCACGAATAGCTCACGAATTTTTTCGGACGCGATACAACGCGTCCCTACAACGCTACACCACCCAATTAGTCATGGCATATGTCTAAACTCCTAGACTCCCAGACTCCTAAACTCCTCAATATTTCAACCACGAAAGACACGAAAAAGCACGAAAAAGTATTCATGACCCATTATATGGGAATTATATGTTTTTCTTTAACGCGAATTACCACCAATTGGTCACGAATTTTTCAAAAAATTTTTTCATCTTTTTTGTGAGTGCCTTGGCACTTTTTCTCGTTTCCCATACGCCAAGGATGGTTTTTCTATCTTTTTCTTAAGCGTAGCGTTTTTTATTATCTCACTCCTCCCGCAGTTCGGGCGGATTTGCAATATTTGCAATCCGACCGCATAGAGTATAAGCATTTGCAATGCGACTCTTATGTGAACTATATTCCATCACGAATGCCCTGAACAGGTAGTCTCGGATTGCAAATCCTGATGTTTAGGACATCGGGATTTTTAGACTCT
>Ga0247611_10011035_pt1 | contig 10496 bp, 8 predicted proteins | sample 177DNAGHGhighgp2_FD_192422 | JGI IMG/M metagenome (GOLD analysis project Ga0247611, IMG submission 192422) | Sheep rumen microbial communities from Palmerston North, Manawatu-Wanganui, New Zealand - 1770 DNA GHGhigh gp2 | ecosystem: Host-associated > Mammals > Digestive system > Stomach > Rumen ... | reverse complement strand
AACAAGATATATCAAAAAAGAAACTAAAAATAAAGAACCTGTCAAAGTAACATTTGACGGTGATGATATAGCAGATGGCTCAGATGGAGTAAATCCAAACGATAGAGAAACAAAATATAAAGATAGAGGATCTTCAGGTGGAGGAGGAAATCTTGCTCCTGGAGATGCACAAGGAATACTAGACGGAGCAGAAAAAGTACATACAACTTATGAACAAAATGGTTGGTACTATTATTCATCACTAGATCAATTAAGATGGAATGATATTAAATACTCAACAAACAATCCAAGTAAAGCAACTTGCTGTGCAACATTTGTAGGATCAGCTTTCTATGTTGGAGGAGTATTTACAGAAGAGCAATTAAATCAATACAATTACAATTCTCAATATGGAATTTCTGAATTATGTGAAGCACATAACTGGATAAAGATTACCAGTTATTCAGACTTACAAGCTGGAGATGTCGTTATAATGTCAGGACCAGGTGGAGGCAGTTCTCCAGGACATGTTCAAATATATGCAGGAAATGGAACATGGTATAATGCAGGAAGCACTAATGCAATTCAAAGAGATAACCCATATTCAAGTGATGCAAGTGCCAGATTTTTATGGGCATGGAGAAAACCTGCTTAATTAAGAAAAAAAGGAGGATACTATGATATATATACTAGATTGTAATTCTTCTTTAGGGACATGCTGTAATGACTACAGTATAGCAATATTTATAGCTATTATTAAGAATGCAATAGAAGTAATTCAAATAATTGTCCCAATCTTATTGATTGCTATGAGTATGGTAGAATTATTTAAGATGATGACATCATCTAATCCAGAAGATAAAAAAGGAATTAGAAGTTTAACAAATAAATTTGTTGCTGCAGCAATTGTATTCTTTTTACCAATACTAGCTAATATTACTATTTCTCTTGTTGGAGAAGGCGTAAATACTAAAGGTCTAGATGTAATAAAATGTTATAAAGAATCATCTAGTACAGTTGAAGTAATGAATAGAACAAGAACAAGATATATCAAAAAAGAAACTAAAAATAAAGAACCTGTCAAAGTAACATTTGACGGTGATGATATAGCAGATGGATCAGATGGAGTAAATCCTAATGACAGAGAAGCAAAATATAAAAATAGAGGATCTTTAGTTGGTGGATCAGCTCAAGGAATACTAGATGGAGCAGAAAAAGTACATACAATGTATGAACAACAAGGATGGACATATTCTGTAGGAGGAGACTTATTCTGGAATGATATAGAAAGATCTACAAACAATCCTAATAGAGTTTCATGTTGTGCAACCCTAATTGGTTCAGCTCTATATGTAGGTGGAGTACTATCTGAACAAGAATTAAATAGTTTTAATTATAATTATGTTCCATCAGTTGATAGTTATTTAGAAAGCCATAACTGGATTAGAATTAATAATTATTCAGACCTACAAGCTGGAGACATAGTTATAATGCCAGGACATGTTCAATTATATGCAGGAAATGGAACATGGTATAATGCAGGATCTACATCAGCAATTCAAAGAGATAGCCCATATTCAGATGATTGTAGTGGAAGATTTCTACATGCGTGGAGAATTCCAGCATAAGATATATAAAATAAAGTTTTTAAACTTTATTTTTTTATAGTATAATATTGTATATTTAGGAGGCCCTATGAAATTATTAATAGAAAAAAATACATCTAATTTTGATAAATTAAAAACTGATGGAATAATTCTATCTTTAAAAGATTATTCAGTACAATCAACTATTTATTATGATTTAGATGAAATAAAAGAGATTATAAATAAATATCCAAAATTAGAAGTATTTATTAAAATGAATAAAAATATATTTAATGATGAAATAGATAGATTAAAAGAAATGTTAATTGAATTTAATAAATTAAATATCAAAGGAATATTCTTTTATGATTTAGCTATTTTAAATATAAAACAAGAACTAAATTTAGATGTAGATTTAGTATGGGATCAATCTCATATGGTTAATAATTATCGTACTTGTGATTATTACTATAATGAAGGAGTTAAGTATGCATTACTTGGAAAAGAAATAACTCTAGAAGAAATAAAAGAAATAGTAGAAAAATCAAAAATAACATCTATTGTTGAAGTAGTATCAACTCCTGCAATTGCATATTCAAAAAGAAAATTATTAACTAATTACTATAAATCTATTAATAAAACTAAAAAGGATACTCTAGAAATATTAGAAAAAGTTACAAACAAATACTATATAGTTAAAGAATCTAATAATGGTACTAGTTTTTATACTAAAGATATAATGAATGGAACATCTATAATTAAAGATTTATATTCAGTTAATGCCCCATATATTATTATGAGAGAAGAGGGAGTACCTGATTTCGATGAATTAGTAAATGATACATACACATATATTGAAAATGAATGTAAAGATAATGATTATATAGAAAAATATAAAAAGTTAGGAGATAATACTAATTTCTTCTTTAAAGAAACTATGTATAAAGTGAAGTAATATGAAAAAAATAGAATTATTATCTCCAGCAGGAGATTTAGAAAGATTAAAAGTAACTCTTCTTTATGGAGCAGATGCTGTATATATTGGTGGACAAAAATATTCCTTAAGAGCAAATGCAACTAATTTTAGTTTAGAAGAAATAAAAGAAGCTTGTGATTTTGCTCATAAGTTAGGAAAAAGAGTTCATCTAACTTTAAATATAGTATTCCATAATAGTGATATGGCAGGAGTAGAAGAATATATTAAAGATGTTGTAGCTTGTGGAATAGATGCATTTATTGTAAGTGATCCATTCATTATTTCTTATATAAAGAAAAACTTTCCAGAAGTAGAAGTGCACTTATCAACACAAAACTCTACTACAAATTATGAAACAGTATTATTCTTCGAAAAGAATGGAGTAGATAGAGTAGTACTTGCTCGTGAACTATCTAAAAAAGAAATTAAAGAAATAATTGATAAAACAAACACTGACATTGAAGTATTTATTCATGGAGCTATGTGTACATGTTTTTCAGGAAGATGTGCGCTATCAAATTATGTAACTAATAGAGATGCAAACCGTGGAGGATGTGCTCAAATATGTAGATTTGCTTTCAAAACAGAAGGTGAAGATTTCACACTAGCTACTAAAGATATGAATATGTCTAAATATATTAAAGACTTAATTGATATAGGAGTAACTTCAATGAAAGTTGAAGGAAGAATGAGAAGTATCTATTATCTAGCAACTGTAATAGGAACATATAGAAAGATAGTAGATGAATTATATAGTGATACTCTAACTCCAGAAAAAATGGAAGTATATGAAGAAAGATTAAATAGAGTAGCTAATAGAGAAACTACATCTCATTACTTTATGCATGAAGCTGATGAAAAAGATCAATATTTTACAGGAAGACAAGAAATATCTAATCAAGATTATCTAGGTTTAATAACAGGATATGATAAAGAAAATAAATGTATTATTCTAGTTGAAAGAAATTACTTCAAAAAAGGAGATATAGTAGAAATATTTACTCCAAGAGGAAATGTATATGAATATAAAATAGAGAAAATATATGATGAAGATATGAATGAATTAGACCTAGCTCGTCATCCTGAAGAAGTATTAAAACTACCTTTCGACAAAGAAATTGAAGAATATTCAATGATTAGATTAATAAGAGGTGCTTAATATGGATTACTTAGAAGAAGCTAAAAAAAACTTTTTTAATAAAGAAAAAAACCTAAGTGAATATGCAACATTGTCTAGTGAATCAATAAGATTTAATGAAGAAGAAAAAGAAGATATTAGACCTTCGTTTTATAGAGACATAGATAGAATTATTTATTCATTAAGTTTTCTACGATACCAAAACAAAACTCAAGTTTTTCCATTTAGAGAAAACGATCATGTATCTCACAGAATGATTCATGTTCAATTTGTATCTAAAATAGCAAGAACAATAGGTAGAGCACTTAATCTAAATGAAGATTTAATTGAAGCAATAGCTCTAGGACATGATATAGGACATACTCCTCTAGGTCATGCTGGAGAAGCAATGTTAAATAAAATATCTCAACGTGAATTAGGAGAATATTTTGCTCATAATGTTCAAAGTGTAAGAAATTTAATGTATGTAGAAAAATCAGGAAAAGGCCTAAATTTATCAGTTCAAGTTTTAGATGGAATATTTACTCATAATGGAGAAATATTAGAACCTATCTATAAACCTATGAAAAAAACAAAAGAAGAATTCTTAGAAATGTATAATTTAGCCTATAAAAATCTAAAAGCGTCTAAAAAGTATTCAGCTATGACTCTAGAAGGATGTGTTGTAAGAATTTCAGATATTATTGCTTATGTTGGTAGGGATATAGAAGATGCAGTAAGATTAGGAGTAATTAAAGAAAAATCTATTCCTAAAGAAATATCAGAAGTTCTAGGAGAAACAAATAGAGAAATAATTAATAGAATAATCCTAGACATCATTAAAAATAGTATGAATAAACCATATATAAAACTAAGCGATGAAGTATATAAAGCTTTATTAGAATTAAAAAAATTCAACTATAAAAACATCTATAGTAAAAGTCTTACTAAAGAAGAATTAGACTATTACGAATCAGGAATGAATAAAATATATAAAGAATATTTAAATGATTTAGAAACTAATAATAAAAAATCTAAAATAATAACAGAATTCTTAAAGGATCAATCAAAAGAATATATTGAAAAAACAGATAATAGAAGAATAGTAATTGATTATATAGCAGGAATGACAGATACATATTTTAATAATGAAATTAAACGTATAAAAGATTGACAAAAGACTTGCTAAAAAAACTAAATTGTGATATAATTATACCTGTTTGTGAGAGGGGTATCATATATTAATAATTATCTAAAAAAGAAAATAAAAACATCTAGATAATTTATCTTGATTAGTAATATTAAATATGATATATTACCACATGTTAAGTCTAAAATTTAGAACAAAAAAAAATAATTAAGATGAGGTGAAAACCATGGCAAATAATAAAGAAGTTTATTTAACTGAAGAAGGACTAAACGAATTAAAGAGAGAATTAGATGAATTGATAAATGTAAAGCGTCCAGCAAACATTCAAGCAATAAAAGAAGCTAGATCTTATGGTGATTTATCTGAAAATGCTGAATATGATGCTGCACGTAATGAACAAGCTCAAATAGAAGCTAGAGTAAAAGAACTAGAAAAAATGTTAGAAAACGTTTCAATCATCAAAGAAATCAAAACAGACAGTGTAGGTATAGGAAATGTTGTATCTGTAAAATATGTAGATGAAGATGATGAAGATGAATACAGAATAGTTGGTTCTCAAGAAGCTGACCCATTTGAAGGAAAGATTTCAAATGAAAGCCCAATTGCTCAAGCATTATTAAACCATAAGGTAGGAGATACTGTAACAGTAGAATCACCTAATGGAACTTACGATTTAGTAATAACTGAAATTAAATAGAAAATAGCTAATAAAATTAGCTATTTTTTTTGTTAATAAATGCTTTAATTTAATTTAATTTTATTGTATACTTAAAAAGAATAGGAGAATATTTATGATAATAAGAAAGCCTTATACTTTTTTTATTAAATATTTTAAACGTATACATATCGCTTTATTAGTTATATGTTTATTTATATTTTTTAAATATTCAAGAATAATAAGTTTTTTAAATGAATATATGAATCTTGGTGTATATGATAAAACAAATGACCCAATATCTCATTATATTCCTTTTTACTTGCAAATAATTATTCTTGTAGTAGCTATTATATCTTTTATTTTTATCATATTACTTAGAAGAAAAAATAAACCTTGGAAACTATATTTAATACCATTTATTACATATTTTATAATGTTTATTATAAATTTATTAATAAGTGTATATTTTAATAGTTTTTCAGGAGCTTTTGAAAGAAGTCAAATAATTCTTTATAGAGATATCGCAATATTTATAAATATATTACAATTCCCTTCAATATTATTATTGATAGTAAGAATATTAGGAATTGATATAAAGAAATTTAATTTCCAATTAGATAAAGAATATTTAGAATTAAGTCAAGAAGATCAAGGTGAATTTGAAATAAATATTGACTTTGATAAATATGCTGTAGAACGTTTTGGAAGAAAATTACTTAGAAATTTAAATTATTTCTATATGGAACATAAAATGATAGTTTATATAGCTTTAGCTGTTATTTCAATTCTATTAGTCAGAAATATTGTTACTTCAATATCATCACATAAAACATATTCACAAGGAGATACATATACTGCTAATGGATATACTATAAAAGTAAATAATGTGTATTATACAGATAAATCATTTAATGGAGATATCATATCTGATACTAATGCATTTGTAGTTGTAGATGTAACCATAACAAATAATGCTGCTATGAGAGATATTAATATTGATCATTTTCATTTGTTTAACGGAACATCTGATTATACTGAATCATCAAAAACAAATGAAGTATACTTTAAAGATATAGGACCAATATATGATGGCTCTGAATTAGGAAGAGGAAAATCTAAAACATTCCTAATGATATTTAAAGTAAAAAAAGATCTAAAACCAAATAGATTTGTATTATTCTATCAAGAATATCACGGATCAAATACTTATTTAAGAAAAATAAAACTAAAAGTGAATAATCTAAGTAAAATAACTACAAAAGACAATATGTCTTTAGGCGATGATTTTAATATAACTATTAAAGGAAAAGAAGAAAATATCATCTTAGATGATGTTGAATTTGTTGATAACAGTTTCTATATTTTAACAAAATGTAATGAACAAACAGGATGTGAAAATATACAAAGAGAATTAACTTCAACTGAAGATAAAAAAATAATGGTTTTATCGTTTGGAACAGATGATTATGAAGCTAAAGATATAATTGACTTTTCAACTGATTATGGTAAAATTAGTTATATAGATAGTAATGATAAAGAACAGGATATAAACATGAAATCTATGACTAAAGAAACATATAGTGGAAAGTATTATTATACGTTAGTTCCAAGAGAAATAGAGGATGCTAAGGAAATATACATCCAATTTACTATTAGAAATAAAAGATATAGTTATAAGATTAAATAAGAGGTATAAAGATTATGAAAGAGAAAAAGAATTATAAAAAAATAATTAGAAATATCATAATTATTGCTATAATTGTTGGATTAGCTTATTTCTTAATAATTAGACCTTATATAAAATTTAAGTCATATGAAAGTACAATGAAAAAAGCTGCAGAAAGATATTATGAAATAAATGAGACATTTCTTCCTACAGGAAAAAGAATATCAACTGTTAAATTATCTACTCTATATACTAAAAAATTTATACAAGAAGATTTTAAATCACCTCTTACTGGAAAATATTGTTCAACAACAAAGAGTTGGGTTAAAGTTAGAAAAGATGGTACAAATTATAAATATTATGTCTATTTAGATTGTGGAGCACTAAAGTCAAATATAGATCACGAAGGACCTACAATAGTTCTCAATGGTGAAGAAACAATGAGAATTAATAAAAATGATAATTTCAAAGATCCAGGTGTTAAAGCACTAGTCGATAACACAGATGGAAAACTAGATATAAAAGATGTATCAATAAAAGGAAAAGTAGATACATCAAAAGTAGGAACATATACAATTACTTATACAGCATTTGATAGTTTAAGCAATCAAACAGAAATAAAAAGAACAATAAAAGTAGTTGAAGTAATTAAATCAACAATTAAAGAAAATACTGAAACAGGAATGTATAAAGGAAGAATAGTAAATAATAATTATTTACAGCTTTCCGGAAATATGTTTAGAATAATCGGTTTAGATAGTGATGGAAATGTAAGAATAACTACAGAAGATACAATAGGACATGTCAATTATGCCGGTCTAGAAAGTTATTTAGATAAGTATTATAAGTCACTTGCTCCTGAATCAAAAAAATTAATTGTAAAGACAAAATATTGTAATGATGTACTAAGTGCAGAAAATCTAGATACTACAGAATGTTCAAGTTACACAGATAAAAAGAATGTATTTGTTAATTCAGTAATTGATTACAATAGAACAAAAGAAGATACAACATGGATGTTAACAGGAATAATGGACTGGTTAGGAAACACATTAGATGAAAATAATGCATACGTCGCAAGACTATTTAATGTATTTAATGATTCACAAATATTTACTGAACCAGCAAAAAATATAAATGGTGTAAGACCTACATTAACAATAGATGGAAATGCATTATTAAAGTCTGGAGATGGAACTCAAAATAATCCATACATATTATCGGATGATGTTAAGCCAGCTAAATCAGGAGATTTAGTAAATGAGAGGTTCGCAGGAGAATATATTCAAATAAATAACTATAAATGGAGAATAGTTGAAACTAATAAGGAAGAACCTACTAGAATAATTTCATCAGATATCTTAAGAGACAGTAATGGAATAGAAATAACTGTTGAGAATGATGGAAAGTCAGATACAAGTTATACCTACAATCCAAGTGAAAGTGGAAATATAGGATATTATATTAAGAATAAAGCAAGTGAATTTATCACAACAAAATATTTAGTTTCTTCTACAATAAAAGTTCCAGTATATAAAGAAAATATAGCTTATGGCAAAGAAATTGAAACAAAAGAATATAAGACAAAATTATTTGCTCCAGATATATTTGATTTATATAATGTATTAGAACATAAAGATGAATTATTGAGAGAATATTGGGTTATGAATTATACTAATAACAAATATAATTATACATATATGGCTGATCAAGGAAGCATTATTACAGATGGATACTCAAGTGCTACAACAAAAGCAATAAGAGTAGAGGCTTTCTTAGCAAAAGATGCAACAATAGTAAAAGGTACAGGAACATATAGAGATCCATATGTCATCAGTAAATAAAAAAGAAATAATAATACCAATATTAATAATAATTTTTATAACAATATCTCTAATATATATAAATAGCAATAAAGAAGAAATATATAAAATAGAAGATAGAACTAAAAACATAGAAGAAGAAAAACTTGCTGACACAGAAATGTATAACACCATAGGATGGTTAAGAGTACAAGGAACAAATATAGACAGTCAAGTAATACATTATTCAAATAAATATGATGATAGTTTTATAAATAAAAATTATGTTTGGAATCTTAGTGATTCAAAAGAATTAGAAAATAGGACTATTATCATAGGACACAATTTACTTAATTTGTCTGCAACACCAGGAGTAAATAAAAAAATGTATACAAGATTTGATGATCTAATGGCATTTATATATTATGATTTCATTAAAGAAAATAAATATATTCAATATACGATAGGAGGAAAAAACTATCTGTACAAAATATATGGTGTTACAGCAAATATAGATTATATAGAAGCAACTGAGGCAATTTCAGATGATTTCACTAAAAGTGAAAGAAATGAATACATAAAAAAAGTTAAAGAAGAAAGTATCTACAAACTAGATGTAGATGTAAATGGAGAAGACAATCTTATCACATTAGTAACTTGTACTAGAATGTTTGGTGATTCTTATCATTCATCATTCATAGTTGAAGGAAGAATGTTGAGAGATGGTGAAAAAGTTACGGATTATACTGTTTCAAAAACAGATAATTATAAAAAAATTGAAAAATTAATGAAAGGCGATGAACAAAATGCGTAAAAAGAAAGGCAATCTCAAATTATTTCCATTACTAATTGTTGTATTATTCATAATGATTAGTATAGGATTTATATTTAATGAGAAAAGCAACAATGCATCAAGAGAAGAAGTTATTGAAAATGAAGATAAAGCAGTAAATAAAACAGATGAAAGTACAGAATCATCAACAGTAAAATTAGAAGCTTTTGAAAACATTTCAATAGTACATCAAGGAGATGTTAGTAAAGAAAAAGAAGATGAAGCAAAAAAAGAATGCCAATCTCAACTAACAGACTTAAATATTACAGTTACTTATACTAAAGATAAAGATGATAACTCAAAAGTAAAAAAAGCAACTATAGAGTGTAAACCTAAAAAAGGAACTGTAAAAAAGATATCTAATGAAGATACTCTAAAAGTTGAAATAGGAGGAGACAATTTCGATTCAAAAACAATCACATGTAAAAATGACGGCAGTGCACAAAAGGTTGAAATGACTCCTAAAAAAGCTGATAAAGAAGCAAGTGTTCAATTAAAGATCAATTTCTATGTTCCAGCTACAAAAGAAGATGGAAAAGTATATTGTAGTAATGCAGTATGGCAAACAAAATATGGAGAAATTGAAATAGGAAAATCTGATAGCGGTTATTCCTTAACAGAACCACATGTTAGAAAAGTAACATCAACAATTAAAATTGAACCTATAAGTGAAACATCAAGAGATAATCCTGATGAACATGTTGATGGTTATAAAGTTACTGAAGGATTA
>Ga0247611_10011032_pt1 | contig 10499 bp, 5 predicted proteins | sample 177DNAGHGhighgp2_FD_192422 | JGI IMG/M metagenome (GOLD analysis project Ga0247611, IMG submission 192422) | Sheep rumen microbial communities from Palmerston North, Manawatu-Wanganui, New Zealand - 1770 DNA GHGhigh gp2 | ecosystem: Host-associated > Mammals > Digestive system > Stomach > Rumen ... | reverse complement strand
CCCCATGCATATCGTTGAAGCCGATTGGGAATTGGCTCCCGACAGTGTGGAAACTGCGGGATGGGGATTGCGCTTGCAGACCGAGAGTCAGGCCAAGCTGGGCCTGTTGATGCTTAGCGGTGGCAAGTGGAATGGCAGGCAGCTGGTGAGCAGTCAGTGGATCCATGACATGACGCAGCGGCACATCAGCACGTCTCACGCAGTTCAGCCCAAGTTGTCGTTGTGGCAGCGGTTCTTGAAATGTTTGCGCTCAGCGTGGCACACCGTCAGGTCATGGTTCACGGGCTATAATACCGATGATTATTACTTGGGTTATGGTTACCAGACCAAGGCAATTCAGCATCCGCGTGCCGAATCCTTCTTTGCGGCAGGCTACGGTGGTCAGCTCATCTATGTGGTTCCCAAGTTGGACCTGGTGATTGTCATCAATGGCCGTGCAGCAGAATATGGCGACGAACTGAACACCATCTATTACCAGTTTGTGAATCCTCTCATTGGTGGCAACGTGCCCGATGTTAAGGATGGGTCCATTGCTTTGGCTGTAGATATGCCGCAAGGCGTGGCGACTCACCCGATGGAAGATCATCTGTTTAAGGGACGTGTCAAGTTAGATAAAAATCTATTGGGCTTGCAGGCGATTGAGGTATCGCCCAGCGGCAGTGACCGCATCTTCACGATGTTTGACTGGCGAGGTCCGCTTCAGGCTGTCGCTGCCTGTGGTGAGTGGCGTTTCACCACCAGTGATGACCGTCCTATCTACATTATGGAGAGCCGTGAGCAGTTGGTGGGTACTAAGAGACCCTTTACCAGCGTAGCTGCATACGCTTGGCAAGGAGACACGTTGTCAATGCGCGTGGATTGGCTGGACGGTGGCGATAACCGCCGCTTGAAGATGGTGCTTGACGGAGATGATGTCACTGTCATTGCCAATGACAACTTCGATCCGCTGTTGACCGATACCATCCGTGGAACTATAACAAGACGATGATTATTGATTGATACCCTCCTCACTTTTAACTTCTCACTAAAAAGTGCGTGACATTACTGACATAGCAGATGTGAAACAGCGTTTCTTGGGTCATCTCACCTTGGAAAAGGGTATGAGCAACAACACTGCTCAGGCTTATAGCGACGATGTGGACAAACTCACCCACTATCTCGCTGATAGTGGTGTGGGGATTGAGAGGGCTACTACCGATGATCTGGAACGTTTTGTCTGTACCCTACAGGACGTGGGCATCCAGCCGCGTTCCCAGGCACGCATCATCAGCGGCGTGAAGAGTTTCTACAAGTTCTTGCGGATGGAGGGATATCTGGATGCAGATCCAACCGAGCTGTTGCTGACACCCAAAATCGGGCGTCACTTGCCCGAGGTGCTCACCATTGCCGAGATTGACGCCATGATTGACTGCATCGACATGTCCAAAGCCGAGGGACAGCGCAATCGTGCCATCATCGAGACGCTATATGGTTGTGGCCTGCGTGTGAGCGAACTGATTACACTCAAGCTTTCGCAGCTCTATATGGATGAGCATTATGTCATCATCCAGGGAAAGGGTAATAAGCAACGTCTTGTACCCATTTCACCCGTTGCCATTGAGCAGATCAACCTCTACCTTGAGCAGACCCGTTCCCACCAAGTCGCTAAAAAGGGAAGTGAGGACATCCTGTTCTTGAACCGCCGTGGTGCCATGCTCACGCGACAGATGATTTTCCACATTGTCAAGCAGCTCTGTGAGTTAGCTGGCATCCGCAAGGTCATCAGTCCCCACACCCTGCGACACAGTTTTGCGACCCATCTGCTCGAAGGTGGAGCCAACCTGCGTGCCATCCAGCAGATGCTGGGCCACGAGAGCATCACCACCACCGAGATCTATGTCCACATCGACCGCAGCCGCCTGCGTGACGAGATCCTCAAGCACCACCCCCGCAACATTTCCCATACCAGACAATCAGAATAGCAACTTTTGACTTGATTTAAAAAGACGTGAGACGATTATTATTGCTGACATTGGCGGTATGGATCTTTGCGGGAAGCGCATCTGCATGGTCTCTAATTAATTACCCGCCCGATAATCCAAACGTAAGGTTGACCGCTACCAACCTGCCCATTGTGTGGCTTGACGTGGACGGACAGTATATCGACCGCTATGAGCGCATCACTGCACAGATGAAGATTATTCATAACGGTGATGGAAGACTCAATTATGCCGACACGATTGCTCATCCAGGACAGCATATTGATTATGATGGCTACGTGGCTCTGCGTTACCGCGGCAACTCGTCTTTTGGGATGGGTGACAAGAAGCCCTACTCCTTTCGTCCGTTGACAGCTCCCCTTGAAGCGGGCGGTGTCAAGAAGAAAGCCAATATCCTGGGCATGGGCAAGGACAACAATTGGGCACTGCTGGCTCCTTATTCCGACAAGAGCATGATGCGAGATCTGCTGGCCTTTGAGCTGGCACGCCCCTGGATGGAATATGCGCCCCAGGGTCGCTATTGCGAACTGTTCCTTGACGGCATCTACTATGGCGTTTATATCCTCAGTGAAGTGGTTTCCAAAGGGAAGCACCGCATCGACCTGCCCGATCCCGGCGATAGTGGCGATGACCTTACTGGCGGGTATATTATGGAGATCGATCGTGCTGACGAGGCGACGCATGTCTCGAAGTATCATCCCGTGAGTAATAACGGTTCGCCTTATAACAATCGGTATATCTATTTCCAGTACCAATCGCCCGATTATGAAGAATTGAGCACCGATCAGGTGAAATATATCAACAGCCGCATTGACAAGATGGAGAGCGAATTATGGAACTATCGTCCGAGTGGACAGGCTACTTATGAGGAGTATCTCGATGTGACCAACTTCATCGACTACCAACTGGCCATGGAACTGGGTCATAACGTGGATGCCTACCGCCTGAGTGGAAAGTTCTACAAGCGTCGCGACAGTGAGGACCCACGCTTCAAGATGGTGGTCTGGGACATGAATCTGGCCTACGGTAACGCCGACTACTATGAGGCCTGGCGAACCGACACGTGGATGTATAAGAGCAACAACATCTTGTATGGCTCTGGCGATACATACCTCATCCCCTTCTGGTGGTACAAGTTGAACAGCAACGCAGACTATGTTACTGCCCTGAAAAAGCGTTGGGCACAATACCGCCGCAGTAATCTGCGCGAGCAGCACATTATGGCCGTCGTGGACTCTTTGGCCAGTGTTCTCACCTCTAATGGTGCTGAGCAGCGCAACTCAACAGCATGGCCGCGGTGGGGGCGGTATGTTTGGCCCAATTATTATATTGCGGTCAATTATGCCGATGAAGTACGCTATCTCAAGCAATGGATCAGCGATCGCATCGCTTGGATGGATAAGCAACTGAACTATGATCCCTCACTCATCGTGCAAGGCGATGTCAATGGTGACGGTGAGGTGAATATAGCCGATGTAAATGCGGTTATTGACATGATACTTACGCGTGATACTACGCTCATAGGTGACGTGAACGGAGACGGGGAGATCAACATTGCAGACGTTAACGCCATTACCGATACCATTTTCAACAAGTGACTCTTGAGCAGTGTGGTCAGTACCATTTTTAGAGTAGAATAGGGAAGACATCTTTGCAATGATTAATAGTTTTTTGTAATTTTGCCGTCACTACCGATCAAAAGACTATTGATACAATGAAGAGACTATTATTGCTTGCGGTGGCAGTACTGATGATGACTGGCACTGCCCGTGCGTGGGGATGGTGGGACAATTATCCACCTGACAATGAAGAAGTGCAGCTGACTTCTACCAACCTGCCCATCGTGTGGATTGATGTGGACGGGGAGTTAATTGATCGCGATGAACGCATCACAGCGCGCATGAAGATTATCCATAATGGAGATGGACAGCTCAACTATGCCGACACGATTACCCATCCTGGTCAGACTATTGATTACCAGGGATATGTGGCTATCCGTTACCGTGGCAGCTCGTCTTTTAACAGCAGTGACAAGAAGCCCTATTCCTTCCGTCCGCTGGACAAGCCGCTTGAAGATGGCGGCGTCAAGAAGAAGGTGAATATCCTTGGCATGGGTAAGGACAACAACTGGGCACTGTTGGCACCCTACGCCGACAAGAGCATGATACGCGACTTGCTGGCCTTTGAGGTATCGCGCCCCTGGATGGAATACACTCCTCAGGGCCGTTACTGTGAGCTTTTCCTCGATGGTACCTATTATGGCGTCTATATCCTCACCGAGGTCGTTTCAAAGGGTAAGCACCGCGTCAACATCCCTGACCCGGGAATTGAGGGTGACTCCATCACTGGTGGCTACATCATGGAAGTGAACCGTACTGATGGCGAGGTGACTTATACTTCCAAGTATCACCCTGTGAGCAGTACGGGCCAGCGTTACATGAACCAGCAAATCAATTTCCAATACAAGTCGCCCGACTATGAGGACTTGACTCAGGAACAGGTGGATTATATTACCGGTCGCATTGATCAGATGGAGCAATCGTTGTGGACCTACACGGCAAGTACTCCATCCGATTATGGAAATTATCTTGATGTGACCAACTTTATTGATTACCAACTTGCCGAGGAACTGGCCCACAACGTGGATGCCTACCGATTGAGTGGCAAGTTCTTCAAGCGTCGCGACAGCGAGGATCCGCGCTTCAAGATGGTGGTCTGGGACATGAACTTAGCATACGGCAACTCTGACTATTATCAGGGCTGGTGCACCGACACCTGGATGTACAAGAACAACAACATCATGAACGCCGAGGGTGACCCGCAGCTGATCCCCTTCTGGTGGTACAAACTCAATACCGATCCAAAATATACTGCTGCCTTGAAAGCCCGTTGGGCACAATACCGGCGCAACAACCTGCGTAGTGACCGCATTATGGCGACAGTGGACTCGCTGACTACCGTTCTCACGTCGCATGGTGCCGAACAGCGCAACAGCCAAGCCTGGCCCCGTTGGGGTCAATATGTCTGGCCCAATTATTATGTAGCCAATGATTTTTCAGACGAAGTGACCTATCTCAAGCAGTGGATTACTGATCGCATTGCCTGGATGGACCAGCAGTTGGGCTTTGATCCCAATGCCTGCGAGCGTGGTGATGTGGATGGCGATGGCAAGATTAATATTGCGGACGTGACGGCGCTCATCAGCTACTTGCTGTCCCAAGACCCGTCAGGTGTTGATGTTGATGCTGCTGACTGCAACGTTGATGGCACTGTCAATATCAGTGATGTAACTGAACTTATCAGTTATCTGCTCAGTAACCATTGATAGAACATCGATATAGAGCGATGAAGATGGTTTTTTAGCCATAAATAGTTGATAATTCGGTTTTTTGCACTACTTTTGTAGTTTGATGCAAGTTAAATAGATTGATATGACGAAACGATTATTTCTTTTAGTATGGGTGACCTTGCTGTCGCTTGGTTTTCTTGCTAATGCTCAATCGCCTGATAATTATCCACCCGATGACACGACGGTGACCATTGATTCCACCAACCTGCCTATCGTGTGGATTGACGTGGATGGTGCTATGATTGATCGCGATGAGCGCATCACTGCCCGCATGAAGATCATTCACAACGGGAAAGGACATCTCAACTATGGAGATACGGTAGCTCATCCTGGCCAACGGATTGACTACGAGGGTTATGTTGCACTTCGGTATAGAGGTAATTCGTCCTATGGTGCGAGTGACAGGAAGCCTTACTCCTTCCGAACCCTGAGCAAGCCCCTTGAACAAGGATATGATAAGAAGAAAGTATCTATCTTGGGCATGGGCAAGGATAACAATTGGGCATTGCTGGCTCCTTATGCCGACAAGAGCATGATCCGTGACCTGCTTGCCTTTGAAGTAGCAAGACCCTGGATGGAATACACTCCCCAAGGTCGATTGTGCGAAGTTTATCTTGATGGCGTCTATTACGGCGTGTATGTCCTCTGTGAAGTGGTTTCCAAGGGTGCCCATCGCCTCAACTTGAAGGATCCTGGCGAAGAGGGAGATGAACTGACGGGCGGCTACCTTATGGAGGTGGGTGTCGATGATGAGATGACCTATGTCTCCAAGCATCACCCCGTAAATGCCGAAGGCACTGTGACCTATACCGACCGCTACATCCAGTTCCTGTATAAGTCGCCAGACTATGAGGATATGACCTGGAAGCAGATAGAGTATATCAATGGTGCGATTGACAGGATGGAGGATGCATTTGCCTCAGACAACTTTAAGGATCCTGAAGAGGGCTACCGCAAGTATGTTGATGTGCAATCCTTCATGGATTATCAGATTGTCAACGAATTGGGACACAATGTGGATGCTTATCGCCTGAGTGCCAAGTTCTTTAAACGGCGTGACAGCGAGGATCCGCGTTTCAAGATGGTCATCTGGGATTTTAACTTGGCCTTTGGAAATTGCCGTTACAATCAGGGTTATGTGACCACCAATTGGGTATCGCGCATGAATGCCAATTTTTATAATTCTGGTGATCCGATGATTCCATTCTGGTGGCAGCGGTTTATCTCTGACAATGACTACGTGTTGCAGCGGCGTGCACGTTGGGCCGAGATGAGGCAGGCTAACCTGCGTGAAGATCGCTTGTGGGCAACAATCGATTCGCTTGCCAACGAGGTGACCTGTTGTGGTGCCGAAAGCCGCAATTCACAGGCTTGGCCCCGCTGGGGCGTGAGGGTGTGGCCCAATTACTATGTGTCAGATAGTTATGAAGATGAGATTAACTACATCAAGGATTGGCTGGTCAGGCGTTTATCGTGGCTGGATGGTATATTCCGTTATACTCCGCCCGAGCCACCCACACCTACTTATAAGTTGGGTGATGTTGATGCCGATGGACAAGTGAGCATCGGTGATGTCACTATGCTTATAGACATATTGCTGGGCGGTAAATATGATTCTGACGCCATGAAGCGTGCAGATGTTGACCAAGATGGTGAAGTGGCTATTTCGGATGTCACCTTCTTGATCGATCTGCTGTTGAATGCGTGAAAAGACCATTAAAGCGTCCCTCCATTTCTGTTGAATGAGGAGGGACGTTTCTATTTTTCAGCTAACGATAAGGGATAGGGACATGAAGGATTATTCTGGTTTCTTGGGAGAGATAAGGACCGTGTTACCCGATGAGAGGGTTTATACCGACGAGTTGAGAACACTGGCTTGGGGCACCGATGCCAGCTTTTACCGCTTGACCCCTCGGGTCGTCATCCGTGCCAAGAATGAATCGGAGGTGGCAACTATTGTCAAGATGGCCAACCGCTACGGCTTGCCATTCACATTTCGTGCTGCTGGTACATCATTGTCGGGACAGAGCGTGAGTGACAGCATCCTCATTGTGGCCGGTAAGAATTGGGAGGAATATCATATTGCTCCCGATGCTGATAGCATCACTCTGGAGCCTGGTATCGTGGGAGCTCGTGTGAACCAGATCTTGAAACCACTGGGACGCGTTTTTCCCCCAGATCCTGCCAGCATCGGGTCTGCAATGGTGGGAGGTATCGTTGCCAATAACGCTTCGGGCATGAATTGTGGCACGCACGCCAACAGCGACCGTATGTTACTCTCGGCTCGTCTGGTGCTGCCCGATGGCACCGTGCTTGACACGGGCGATGCTCTGAGTCGAGAAGCCTTCAGCCAGTCACATCCCGATTTTATTGCCAAGATTGAGTCCCTGCGTGATCGCATCCGCACCAACAAACCTCTTGCCGACCGCATCCGCAAGAAATACAGTATCAAGAATGTGACGGGCTTGAACCTGAGGCCTTTCGTCGCCTATGATGACCCGTTTGACATCATTGCCCACTGCGTAGTTGGCAGTGAGGGTACACTGGCATTTATCAGTCAAGTGACGATGCGCACGCTTCATGACTATCCATGCAAGGCTTCGGCTATGCTCTACTTTTTCACCATGCGCGAGAGTTGTGAAGCAGTAGTAGCCCTCAAGAAGTTGAAATCTGGTGATGCCGATATGGCCATGAGCGAGGAGAATCTGATGGTGAAGAGTGCCGAAATGCTTGACTACCTATCCCTTGCCTCGGTCAATGACCCAGTATATTTGCAGTACAAACGCGATGTGGATGCTGGCAAGATCCCTGGTGTGGAACCTGGCGACTACCACAACCTGACAGCCATCCTCACCGAGACCAAGGCTGTCACTGCTGATGACCTTCAGCACCGCATCGATACGGTAACACAATGCCTGGCGCAGTTCAAGACCTATATCCCCGTTGAGTTTACTACCGACCCCGCCGTTTATGGTAAGTACTGGGCCATCCGTTCGGGCATTTTCCCCAGTGTGGGCGGAGCGCGTCCTGTGGGCACCTCATGCCTGATCGAGGATGTCGCCTTTGCTGTTGAGGATTTGCCGGAGGCTACTGTCAAACTGCAAAAACTCATCGCTGATCACGGCTATCGTGATGCCTGTATCTACGGTCACGCCTTTGAGGGCAATTATCATTTTATCATCAATCAACTCTTCAGTGACGAGAGTGAGGTGCAGCGCTATGCAACCATGATGCGAGATGTGGCTCGACTTGTTGTTGAGGAGTATGATGGCTCTTTAAAGGCTGAACACGGCACCGGCCGTAATATGGCCCCCTTTGTCAAGTATGAGTGGGGCGAGGAGGCCTTTGTAGCTATGCGTGAATTGAAGGAGATCTTTGACCCGCAATACTTGCTCAATCCAGGGGTCATCTTCAATGACGACCCAGAGTGCTTCATCAAGCATTTCAAACCCCTGCCCGAGCTCAAGATGAAGGGGCTTGAACAGGATCTTGCTCCCGATGGTGACCGTCATGACAGCACTCGCGAGACCGTTGAGGGTGTCCTCAAGGCTAACAAGTGCATTGAGTGTGGCTTCTGCGAGGTGAATTGTCTCACCTGCGGCTTGGCGCTCTCGTCGCGCCAGCGCATCGTCATCCAGCGCGAGATATCCCACCTGCGTGCAACAGGCATTGCCCCCGAACGCTTGGCGACCCTTGTCAAGTTATACCGCTACCATGGCGACCAGACGTGTGCGGGCGATGGCCTGTGTTCCACTTCATGCCCGATGGGCATCAATGTAGCCGACTTGACCCACCTCATTCGCCAGGAGAATTTGCCTGTTGGTAGCATGGGCTATAAGGCGGGCGACTTTGCCGCACGTCATTTCGCAGGAATCAAGCGTGGCTTGCGCCTCACATTGGATGTCGCCCGGCTGGGGCACAACGTCCTCGGCACCTCCGCCATGAACGGTGTGGCTGGTGTCATGCACAAAGCCGGACTGCCCCTGTGGACACCTGCCATGCCGGGGAAAGCAAGTCAGCCAAAAACTGGCAGGGTAGGCGAGAACAACCTCAAAGTCGTCTATTTCCCCTCGTGCATCAACCAGACGATGGGTCTGGCCAAAGGCGCACCCGTTAAAAATACCCTGGTCAATGAGATGGTAGAACTGTGCCGCAAGGCGGGCTATGAGGTGATTTTTCCTGAGGGACTGGAGCGTATGTGCTGCGGTACCATCTGGGAATCCAAGGGCATGCTCGACATTGCCGACCGCAAGACGGCAGAGCTTGATGAGGCACTGTGGCAAGCCAGTGAACATGGAAAATACCCGATTTTGTGCGATCAAAGTCCCTGCCTGCACCGCATGAGGAAATGCATCACCCGCATGAAATTGTACGAACCGGTCGAGTTCATCTGGGAATACCTGCGTGACCGCTTGGAGTTCACGCCCATTGACCGACGCATTGCCCTGCACTTCACCTGCTCGACCCGTGAGATGGGACTGGTGGACAAAATGACCAGTCTGGCGCGATTGTGCAGCACCAATGTCTTCCTGCCCGAAGGCGTCGGCTGCTGCGGCTTTGCCGGCGATCGTGGCTGGACCCACCCTGAGGTTAACCGTTGGGCGTTGAGGAAACTACGCCACCAACTGGTGGACAATAGCATCGAGATGGGCTACAGCAACAGCCGCACCTGCGAGGTCGGTCTGGAGACCAACGGCGGCATCCCTTACCAGAGCATTGTTTATCTCGTCAACGAGGTGACCCGACCAATAACCGAAAAGAAATGAAATTGAGAGATTATCACTAACTCTGCCCTTAAAAAGAGAGCAACTAATTTTACTGAATTCAATGGATTTGAAACATCGTTTAAAGAACATCAAGAATTGGCAACACCAATCCTACGAGTTCCATTTCTCAAGCGATGAGGAGCATGAATGTCTGTGCTGCGGGCATCGTTACAAGGGTAATTTCTGCCCGTGTTGCTCCCAAAAGGCAGGAGCCGGTGATATTAGCTGGAACAGTGTCCGGAAGGGTGTGATGGAAATTTGGGGGTTGAGTAATCGTTCTCTCATTTATAGTTTATGGCAACTGATAGTGCGACCCGGTCACTTCATCTCAGAATATCTCAGAGGCAAGTTTCAGGTGAGTTTCCCACCCGTGAAGATGCTGTTTTTAGTCGCAATCCTCTACAC
>Ga0247611_10011031_pt1 | contig 10500 bp, 14 predicted proteins | sample 177DNAGHGhighgp2_FD_192422 | JGI IMG/M metagenome (GOLD analysis project Ga0247611, IMG submission 192422) | Sheep rumen microbial communities from Palmerston North, Manawatu-Wanganui, New Zealand - 1770 DNA GHGhigh gp2 | ecosystem: Host-associated > Mammals > Digestive system > Stomach > Rumen... | reverse complement strand
TAATCTAGCCGGTTTGGACATTCAAATCAACCCTCGCCTTATGCTGATATCAATAATCCAATTCAAGTTGATTATTGAATGTCTTCCACTTTTTCTACGTATGAATACTGTTTTTTCATCCAGAAATTTGAATTCATCAGATTTGGTCAGTGAATAATAACATTCTTCATCAATAGTTGCAAATGCGATGAATAATCCATCAACAAGATTTTCTTGCATCTCAAGAATTGTTTGTTCCATGTTTTTTCTCCATTTTGTTTTTCCTGAATCCAACAATGTAAGATTCACCTTTTATGAATTTGATGAATGCAGTATCTCCAGCTGTTGCATATTGAATCAATGACAATAGTTTGGAGTGTATTAGTGTCTGGTATGCTTTTTTTCCACCATCCACTAATACGATACCGTCATCGTCAATGTAGAGGATTTCCTGTTCAACATCTCCTTTTGCAACTTTAATCTCACCATTGTGAGTTAGGATGCCATGATAGTTTTCTTGGAACTGGTTAGGCAAAGCTACCATATCTTCACTGGTGCAATGTTTTGCAAAGGGTGAATAGCTACTCATTTCAAATCACCCATTTTCTTAATACTATCAATAACATCCCACATTTCATCCCACATGTCCTTTGGGACTACAACATGGGTTACTCCGTCAATTTCTTTTTCTAACATTTTTTAAAGACTCCTTTTTTGTGTTTAAATTCTGTGTTCGCCATTTACTGGTATTTAATCCAGTTTCATTATCTTGATTCTGTATGACTCGAAGAATTCCCTTTCATTGCGGATGTTATCGCTTTCCTGGATTTCGGCAATGGCTTCTTCAAGTGCCCTGAAATTATTGAAGATTATTATTTCATTGGACCTGGGTTTTATCACTTCACACATTGTGTTTATCTCCTGTGTTCCCTCATGGGGATTAATGATCAACAGTCTAAAAACTCAATATGGGTCAGAAGTCTTTGAAAATAAAAATAGCATGTTTGTAAAATTAATTTTCCAATATTTACCAAATATTTAGAATAAAATAAGCCATTTGATTAAAATGTATAAATATTTATATATTCCTTAAAATATACTAGATATTGGGTTAAGTTTTGAAAAGTATTAATTTTTAACGAAGTTTTTGCGGACTTGCTAATTATTTTTATTTTTCTTACTGACCCATTCTAGGATTATATTAAAAAAATTTTATAATAGTTCGTTATCCAAAATAAAATTATTTTTTTATAATCCTTTTATCATGATCTTTTTTTCTCATAGCTTTTTTGATATTTTACCTCCAGATAGTGATGTTCAGGTCTTATCAAGAAAAAGTTGTACGAGTGTGAAAAATTGTTCTCACTTCGTAATATTGCTTTGGTCTCGTAAGACCTATTCTTAACTTTGTCATTTTGTGTATTTAAACATTACTATCGCTTTTTCATTGCTAAACTGTTCATTTTTTTGAAAAAATTTTGTGTCCATAAGCCTTGTATTTTTGGGAGATTGTATAAACATTTCAATAGCAATCTTCGACACAAGAGAACATATGTATAAAATGAAAATTCAAAATCATAAGGGAAAGTTGACCATGACTTGAAGATTTTCACACCCAAGATTACTTCGCAAATGCTCTCTCTTATAGTTTAAATAACCTGCCATAGAAAAACAATTAATACATCATACACTAAAAGGGTGAACATAAAAATGATTAGAAAAACCGATAGAAATCTATTGAAATGGATACATGACAATATAATCGATTTTGAAGATGAAAATGACTTCTCAGGATTAACTTGGAACAGTACCCATGAGGATGCAAAAAAATTCCTCCATTCAATTCCCCAAAAGGAAAGAGTACAAAAATTCGGATTCTATTCCACCAATTCCCATTTCATTCTTGTAAAAGATTTTGAAGATATTGAAGTCTGCTTAAAAAACAAATCAATATCACAAAGAAGCTGCAGTTCCATTTACAGGTGGAACAGTGAAGAGGGACGTGAAAATTGGAATATGGAAGATGTTAAAGAAGCATTAGGTCTTGGGACTATGGAATACAGAAGTTTTAAACATAACTATCTTTATAACACTTTAAAACAGCTGTTGGATATGGGGTTGATTGAATGTGTCAATCCTGAAGTCAAAACAGGCAGAATGTATAGAATAACTGAAAAAGGTGAAAGGATACTCGGATTGATTTAATTCTTTGAATTGAATAACATTAACGCCAGCACCAGCAGTTCACAAATCCATTTTAAAACCATTTCATGTATATCGCAATTTCAAATCAGACATGATTTCCAATATCCTGGCCGTTAATGTCAAAACCCTCCAATTAAATCAAAACTAAAAAAGTAGCTATTAGATTAAATGGATGTTTGGCAATGGCATCCAACACACGTCAAATGCCATCACATCAAACTTATTTTCCAACCTGCGCTTTAAGACCCTCGAACTCTTCTCTCATATCCTCAAGAGTATCTACCCTTTTGAGAATAATATCAATTTCTGATTCTAATTTATTTTTATGATTTTCCAGTTGTACAAACTCAGGGGATTTGATGGTTAACTTTTCAACTTCCTGGTTTATTGTAACTGCAGGCAGGTGCTTAATATATTCATATTTCAAATCATCTGGATTTGTCATGAAATAAGCTTCATCAGTTTTATTCTTTGCTTTTCCCTGCAAATCATTAACTTTGTCCCTGTTCATTCCATCATTATATAATGCAGATGCATGGAATTTCCTAAGCATGTGGCTTCTAAACCTATTGTAAGTGCCAACTTTACCTAATCCGAGTTCATTATTTATGTTAATGAATTTTACAATAAGGTAGACATCTCCAATTTTAAATAATTGACTTTCTCTAGTTAATGGGTCTTTTCTTGATAGCAAATAGGAATTAATTGCATTGGCTGCTTCAGGGCTGCAATAAGTAATATAATATTTCCCTGTTTTTTGCCTTAAAACATTGAAAGTTGGTATAACAAGATTGTCATAATTCCAATTATTGATAATGGAATATATGTCTGTTTCTTGTGTATATTCGCTTAACGCATCAATGTAGTCTCCGATTGTCAGATTCAATGTTTCCCTTCTTGCACAACCACTGGATGCCATAAAATAAATCACGGCTTTCATTATTGGGTCTGCAACAGTTAAAGCTTGTCTAATTACTTGTTTATCAGGTAAATCTTTAAAAGTGATTGGTTCTGCAGTTTTGACAGCTTTTTTGTTAATCCTTGGAATATCCAATATTTCTATTTCGTAGTATTTGTAAATGGAAAGTATTGGGGACATATTTGTTTTAACAGTGTTTAAGGTGTAGTTTTCAATTAAATGTTGTCTAAATTCCAATAATCTTCTTTTGAGTTTTCTTTTTTTCCATCTTATGCCCTGTTCTTCTTCATCTTCGGCTTCTTCAAGAAGTTCTGTCATGCTCATAGAAAAATATTCAGTATATTTTCCAACTGCACGTCGATAAACTTCTTTTGTGCGTTTTGAATGGTTTTTAACCATATGTATTTCATTCAATAGTTCGTTATCCATAATTTAACCTCTTTATTATGATAGTATATATTATATAGAATGGATACTATAAAATAATGGAGAGAGCGTTTGATAAGTAAACTTTTTTTTTAAGTATTAAATATTAAAGACAACAATAATTAAGTATTGTTCAAAATATCTTATACTTACGCTCTCTCTACAAGAATTATTATGTGGTTTGTATTAATTAAATATTTCCATTACCTCAAATCAACATTTATTATCTAATTTATATAAAAGAGATAATAAATAATATAATAAATATGAAACTTAATGTTTGGAGGATTATATGGGAATTGCTGATTATATTAAAACCAGATTAATGAACAATCGTGTGGAGCAGTACAACACCAAGCGCAGCTATTGGGGTGAGGATGAAAGACAGCCTAGAACTGACGGGATAAACACAGGTCTTGACCTTGTCGATGCACTTCCGCCAGTTATTAATAAGACAATAGCTAATGCAAGATATGCTGTCAAACTTGACGGCTACACTTCAGGAATTTTGAAAAACCGTATTGATAAGGCAAATGTTAATATTGTTCTTGTAGATAAGGAAAACAAGCTGTCCCAGGAGCAGAAACTAACGTTAATTCTATGGGCCAGAAAAATTGATATTAGACAAGTGGCTAAGGAGATCCTGCAGGGCGGAATGGTTGACGGTGAAGGCCTTATAAAACCGGTGCAGCGCTGGGATAAAAGTATTGGCAAATACATCAAGCCAATATTTCTTGAAATTGGTGCGCACGGTTACGGACTGAAAAAGGAATTCAATGACGATAATGAAGTCCAGCTCTACCTTCATGAGATGCCGAAAGATATCGTTAACGGATCTCCCGAAGACTTTAACAACTATGTAAGTGTTGAGGAAGGGACATTAACGGTAAAGTATGAAGCTGGTGAGGTTATTAACTTCATGTACAATGAAATCTATGGTGAAGCCCAAAGCATCATCTTAAATTGCCTTGATGACATTTACCATAAATGCAACCTGGAGAGAAACCAGGTTGAAAGAATCAATAAGGACAATATCATTGAAGTCAAGCCATCACTTGACGCTAACGGTCAGCCTGTAATAACCGAGTTGTCATCAACAGCTAAAGAGAATCTTTATGCAGATTATGGTACAACTGCAGATTCCAATGTAGCTATTGTGCCTCCGGGAATTGAATCCAAAATTTTAGGTGGTAACAACTACCAGTCTGACTATACCAGACAGACTGAAATCTTCAGGAACAATATTTTGAGAACATTCGTAACTCCTCAGTCTCAGGCAGGTAATGAAAGGTCAAACCAGAACGTTGCTGAATACATTAACGATTCAGCCATTACAGGATTTATCGTTAATGTTGCCAATGACCAGAAGTGGGTGTTAAAGTATTGCAATCAGCTATTGAACATGCAATTGGAATTGATGGGCATTAATGAAACATTAAACATTTATTTCAGCTATTCAAGGGATGATGTGTTAAGATACATTATGGAACTGTCCTCTGAAGGTGATGAAATCTATAAGAACTACTTGTCTAACTTTGAAGAGGAACAGCCTGTCGGTGAGAGAATTTCATCTGAAAGCGGAAACGAAATATAATAAAAGTTTATATAAAATAAATAATAAAATATATAATAAACAATATAATAAAATGTGATAATCATGAAACATGAACTTTTTGAAGTCGGATCATATGACTACTCCGACCTGGACGGGAGACTCAACAAACCTGTGGAATGGACGGCAGAAGATCTAAAACAAATAGCTGAAAACTACCGTGGAGGAATACCTTTAACCTCCGAGCATGATAGGGTTTATATAGGCATTGGAAACAACATCGTATTCGAAGAGGATAAGGGAAAGCTATTCATTGACCTTCCGGATGAACTAGACATGAAAGGTAAAGGGCTGTCACCAAAAGTTGATGTTTTGCTGAAAGACAATGGAGATTCATTTGGAATTGATACTATGAGCTTAATAGACGTTGGCGTAACCAAAAACCCAAGAAAGATAACTTTGTTGAATTCTGAAATAACCGGCGAGACTGGAGAGACTGGAGAAACCGGTGAAACAGGCGTGACAGGTGAAACCGGAAATCCTCAACCTGCACCTCAGCCTCCAGAACCGCAAAATCAGGACGTTAATGTGGCCACTAATCTGCTTTTGGAAAAACTTCAGGGCAAAGATGCTGAAATCGGAAAACTTCAGGATGAAATAAACAATCTGAAAAAGGAATCCAAAAAGTATATCAAAATAAAAAAGGCTATAGAGGAAAACAAGGAATTCATAGACAATAAGGAAGATATCCTAAAAGAATTGTCTGAACTTAGAAAACATGAAAATGAAAGGAAAATAAAAGAGTACGAAGCCAAATACAACTTCAACTACAATGAAAACGCACAGGACAAGGAAATAATCGATAAGCTACTCACAGGTGATGTTGATATGGAACTGATGGAAAAACTTGCTGAGAGAAGAATTAAAATTGAAGCTACAAATGACATTTCAGCTCCTGGCGGACGCAACCCTCAAAATTCAGGTGAAGTCGGTGAAACCGGAACTACTGGAAAAACAGGAGATGAAAACGCTCCGTCATTTACAACCCGTGAAGAATATAACAAGATTCTAAAGGACATGGGATTCAACCGAACTAGAATATAGCTATGATGGTGTTTTTCTAACTTTTCCACCGGAGCTATACTTTCATTGAATCGCTCGTTATTTATATTTTGGGAAAGTGTTTTCATGTGTTTTCACTTTCCCTTTTTAAATTTACAAAACTTAACCCCGAACCGACTGGTAAACGGTCGGTTCTTAAATCTGACAAGATTAATTATTTCTTCATATGCCTATTGCGACTCATTTCATTCGTCGCAACCTGTCCATCAGAGATGGACAGCTTATTTTTTTTATTAATGGCCTTTATTGAAAATATCAAAAACAAATCAGTAATATTATTAAACAGTAATGTAATAAATTATATCGAGGAATGAATAAAATGTTTTGTAAATGGTATTATCATGGCTGTTGTATACTATTTGCGTGTCCCTGTGATTTGACTGGGTCATGCGGACTCAAAGAATGAAGCGAACTTAATATTTAATTTTATGGATTATTTTTACATTAATGCCTGCAGGTATTGATGATTAGTTTCTAATTTGGTATTGTGGAGTATCAACTATTTTTCAAGCAATCATATTGATGTCATGAGCTGTTAGTGTAACTAATTTTTTATTACTATTTTTATTATATTATTTATATAAAATAAATAATAAAATATTGATTATGGCATTGCAAGAGGAACTACAAATCAATATTGTAATGAGTAACTACAACCAGAGAAGCGGAAGCTATTCATCCAACTATGATTATCTCTTCTTGGATAATCTGGCCAACAGCTCTTACGCTAATCTTTTCAGAAGTGATTTGAAAAATCTTAAAATCAAAACAAAGGACAAAACGGAATGCAAGGTTCTATACATTCCTGCTTATGGATCTCAACCTTCAGCAATACTGGTGAGAGTTCCGACAAGTAAAATCTCTGAAACCACAAAGCTATTGCTGGATGTTCATGACAAATCAACAACATTCTCAAGCACTTTAACGACTGGTGATGAGGTGCTGATGTTTGATGCAAACTCTGATACATTTTCACAATTTTTCATGAACTACTCAGGTTTAAGCATCAACAATGACTCAGCAGACGGGGGCAAATTCTTAAGGTCAAGATATGTTCCAAGCCTTGACGGAAGTTCTCCAACCGGATTAATCACAACCAGCGCTTCAGGTCAATCATTAGCAAATAATCGTGTTACCGTTGCAAGATTTAAAAGGATAAACGGTAATGTCAGCGTTAATGATAATGCAACATATCATGGAACAACAACCGGATGTGTCATGATGCAGTCAGACTTTAATCTCACGATTTACCAGGAGGATTTGAAATCAACAAGCATAAACTTCGGAGGCAGTAAATCCTACTGCATGTTCACTGGCGCTGAAACATTGCTTATGGCCAGTTCATTTGATGCATATTCATCAGGAAGCGATGACGAGGGAAACTGGAAAAAGTATCATATTCACGGCCGTGCAGGAACGGGAACATCAAACACTTCAGATTACTTGGAAGGATTCATGAGAGACAATCCAACCAAAATTTATCAAAATGATTACAATGAGGTTTCCATTTCTCCGGAATGGTATCTGACAGATGAATTTGAGGAATACAATTATGTTGACTTGAAGTGGCTTTTGATATTTCCATCGCCATTGTTTGCAGCCAATGGAATTCCGCAGGTAAGCGTAACGCAAAGGCAGACAAAAACCGGAATCAGATTATACAAAGGTGAACATGAGTATCCTAAGGCCTATAAAGGCAGTACATTATTGTGGGATGCCAATGACGAGTCATTGGAAAATACAGGCCTTTACATACCGGATAAGATAATCAACCATGATTGGGATTGGGTGTTTTAGATGATAATCGATTATGATGAAACAATAGGACATAATCGTGGCCATCCGACAGGATTAAGTCATGAAGAGAAAATGGACGTTATTGCATGTCTTTTGGATGAAGGTGAAAAGACTTATGTTAATGAAGAGCATACTGCATGGATTTCATCAAACCAGTGCCGTGTCGGTGAAATGGTAACACTGGATGAGTCATCCACAATGCAACATACAATAGTCAAAAAAGCCAAAGAAGGAGATCTGGCATTTGGATATCTTCTGGCTAAAGTTCAGGTTCGCTCATCCGGATATACATTAGTTACTGTGGCAGTGTTGGGTGATGTTTTCAGATTGAAACTGAAACGGCCAGCTCCTGCAAGGATATTGCCGAACACCAGAATCTACATTGACAAGGACGGCGAGTGCAATCCCTGTGAAGGCCATGACTTAAGGCTATTGTCAATCGTTAACCTGGCGGAAAATGAGGATGTGGAATACATCAGGGTCTACCGCCAGATGTCGGAAATTGAAATGTATCCTGAATCCCAGAACTGCATTGATCTTGCAGACTGCAGTTTCGAACAGGATGAAATAACTCACGTTGTCAACATGATCGTGCCAACGGAGTCCAATATCATGGCACAGGCCAATTATGTTAAAGACAATGACGGCGTTACCTATTGTGAGCTTCCTGATGTAGCTATTGTCAATAACGTCAGGTTCGTATGGGAAGACAACAAACTTTACATGGAATGGGAAGGTTGTGATGATGGCGAAAATGTATATTTTATATAAAATAAATAATATATAATATAATAAAATATATAATAAAAAAGATAATATTATAATGAGGTTTAAATCATGACTATAAGGAAACTTGTCGGAACATTGGAAAACAAAGGACCATACATTGACCAGGCCACAGGCCATTGGTTCTACTGGAACGGTACCAAATACGTTGACAGCGGTTATCCTTACGCCATCAAACCCATTATACAATTTAAAATCGAAGACGGCATTCTATATTATTCAATTACTTGGGAGGCACAATGAAATACATCAAATACTTTGAAACGATTGAAGAGTACGAAGAATGGATGAATGAAGCTGACAATGCTGAAAAGGCATACGAAAGTGAAGAAAAGATTTGTGTTGACGGAGTAATCCTCAGCCATACCAACAAAGCATTTGAAGGTGATAAATGATGATTTATGAATGGATAGAAAGGAACAGAAAGGACATTGACATATTAACTTCATTTCTGGTCACTGTCATTCCGATTGTAATGTTATATTCTGAAAGCTTAGGAATTACTGAAAATACCATACCATACTGCATTTGCATGATTGTGTTAGGAGTAGCTAGTCATTATGCAAGCCGTGTAAGAGGCGAAGGTGATGTTGAATACGCAAAAAAACAAGCTAAAAGAGTATTGGGATATCCTGAAGAAAAATAAACTCTTATGGAGAATAATATTAAGCTGATAAGTATGAGAGATTTAAAAAAGAAAATTGTTATCTGCAACTTTACCAAAACAATTTCAAGTGCAGTTTTAACAGCGATAGCTATCAACATCATAATGGATAATGCAACAAAGTATGCTTTAATGGAAGGACTTTTACCATTTGCTTTAGCCATTACCATTGTAGCATTAATTGATTTGTATCAGTATAGATGTGAGAAATCAGATAAGGTAACAATTGATGATTTGGAAGAAAGACTCAGGAAACTGGAGGACAATACCAATGATGAAAGGTAAAATTCTCATTGCAGTTCCAACATTCGAAAATATTAAACCTGAATGCTTTAAAGCTATATTCGATTTAACAAATCCTGCAGGTTACAATCTGTATTTCGATTATGTTAAGGGCTATGACTGTGCACGTGCAAGAAACGAAATAGCAAAGCTGGCACTTAACTATAACTTTGACTACGTGCTGATGATAGACTCAGATGTTAAAGTTCCAAAAGATACATTAATTAAGCTATTGGAATGTGAGGCAGATATTGCTCTTGGATGGTACTACAAGAAAAGAACCGTTAATGATCAGACGGTTATTTTCAATTTCGGAAAAGATTACACAGATGAAAACATGATCTATGGAAAAACATTAATGTACGCTATTGATCCATTTGACATTAAAGGCGGGGGACTGGGAATAGCTCTCGTTAATGTTAATGTCTTCAGAAAAATGAGCTATCCGTATTTCAGATATGTAATCTACGGCGATGATACCGTACTTTCTGAAGATTTATATTTCTGCACAGAGGCCAGAAAAAATGGGATATATATCAAATGTAATCCTAATGTTAAAGGAAACCACATATATGAGGTGAGTATTTAATGACAGACCAAATCGTTTTACTGGAATCAAGTAAAGAGGTCACAACTTTTTTACTGGATGATGGAGATGTATCATCAAAGGAAGTAATTACCACAACCGGCCAGAACATCGGCTATGAATATACAAACAAGCTTTTCCCTGAAGATACTGTAACCATTTCAGACAAATCCGAAATCGGA
>Ga0247611_10011030_pt1 | contig 10501 bp, 17 predicted proteins | sample 177DNAGHGhighgp2_FD_192422 | JGI IMG/M metagenome (GOLD analysis project Ga0247611, IMG submission 192422) | Sheep rumen microbial communities from Palmerston North, Manawatu-Wanganui, New Zealand - 1770 DNA GHGhigh gp2 | ecosystem: Host-associated > Mammals > Digestive system > Stomach > Rumen... | reverse complement strand
CAAGTTTTTTAATGAATAACGTAGAAGAATTATATAAAGAAGCAGTGGAGGAATAAATGACCAGAAGAGAACGACTTGAAATGATTATACGAGGGGAAATTACACCTGAGTTAATTGAAGAATGTAAGTTAGAGTTAGAGAAGTTAAACGCACACGGCGCCGCAGCGAATCAAAAGGCGAAAGAAACGGAGCAGTATAAGGAGAATAAGGCGTATGAAGAGCGGGTTTACGAATTTTTGGAAGGATTAGAAGAACCTGTTCAGGTTGGAGAAATTTTAGCTGAGGTTGCGCCGGGGCTTACGAGACAGAGGATGACGGCGATATGTACGAATTTGGTGCGGGAAGGCCGTATACGAGCGGTTGAGATTAAAGTTAAGGGGAAAGGTAAAAGACGAGCCTACATTGTGTAGGTTCGATTTTTTATTTCATGGATATTTTTAGGCAGGCCCGGGAACGTGCGTTCGCACTTTTCTGCTTTATTCCGATAAAGCACCCGGGCTATACGTGCGTTAAAAAATTCACAAACTTTTTAGGAGTTATCCAATAACTCTCAAAAAACTTTCCCACAATAAAGTGGTAAATTTTTTCCAAAAACTTCCAATATAATTTAATGGGTGCGGGTAAAAAGAGGTGGGGAGATTTTCCCGAAACTATGGCAACCGTTGATCTATTGAGGGAGTTTTTTTGGACACTACTTTCCGGTATAATATATATAGAAAAAAGGAAAGGAAGGTAAAGAACAATGACAATTGCAGTAAGAGATAAAAACACAAATGAGGTAATTACAAAAGTAAACACTAATAATTGGGCAGAGATGTTCACACGTCACATTGAAGGGTACAGAAGAAAGTACACAAATGCAATAGTAGAAGTTTACTACACAGAAGAAATAAAAGGCAATCCAGTTAGCAGATATAACACTTTTCATTAAAAAGAAGTCGCAAGACTTCTTTTTTTAGTTCCGCTTCATAGAAGAAAAAAGAATAAAAAAAATAAAAAAGTTTATTAAAAGGGGTTGACATATGAGGCGGTTGGTGGTAATATATAATCACAGAAGGGGAGAAGAAAAGAAAGGAAGTAAGGAAATGAAGAAGACAACATACACACTCAACGTAAACTATCAGTTCGTAGCAGACCACAAAGGCGCGCCTTATACATTCGATGGTGAGCACTTCATGAACGCAGGCGAGTTCAAAGAAGCAATCAGAAAGGCAGTCGCAGGACTTGAATGTAAGAAGGACGCTAACACACCATTTGATAAGGGTAGCGACATAGAAGAGTTCAATACAAGTGTTAAGTCAAGTAGTGCGACAATCAGTCCAGTCAAAGGTGATACATTAGAAGGTATCATGACAGAGTACTTTGAAAGAGTACACTCAGACAATTGGGATTATGTAACAGTAGTAGATGAAGAGGTTATCGTTTACAACATGAACGCAGAAGAGTTCAAAGAGTTCGTTGAAGAGTTCGGAAGAGTAAATAGCAGAAAGGTTGTAAGACTCATAAAAGAAAGTGGCAGAATGATAAGATGGTTTGAAGAAAGAATCGCATAGGCGATTCTTTTTTTTATTTGTTCCGCTTCATTGCACTAAAGTTTTAATGTGATAAAGTATTAAAGGATTGTATACAGTATAATGTATACAGTATATATTGTATACACAATATTATATAGTTATTATTAGTGTATACTGTATACAATATTTTATTGCTTTATCACTTTAAAGCATTTATTTGCCGTTTTTAACACGCCTTATTAAAATAAGACCAATTAAAAAAAGTCGCTTAAATCGACGATTTGGGGCCTTCTCGCGTGTATTTATGTTTTTATACAAGTGAAATAAAATGACACGAACATATGTTCTATATGGTTATAAGGCGTTATATTAAGTTCTAAGCGACTTTACCATTTATTACTATTCATGTATTTTGTGTACGCAATACAATAATAATGCGAACATACGTTCTTGGCGGTCGGGCCGGTTCCGCTTCAACACATTAAAGTATGAAAGTGCGCGGGCCGGCCGCAGACGAACATACGTTCGCGACGTCCCGGGCGCGACCGCTTCAACACATTAAAGCGATGAAGCGGATCGGATCCGGATCATTGTACTTTAGTACGTTAAAGTATTAAAGGAGTCCGGATCCGCATCCGCTTCATCGCATTAAAGTGTTACTGTACTAAAGGATTGTATACAGTATACAGTATGCAGGCGAGCAGATCTGATCCGCTTCAACGAAGTAAAGTGGTAAAGTGGATCAGATCTGTCCACTTTATCGCAGTAAAGTTAGAAAGGGCGAAAGCGAATTGTCAGAATATTACGTCTATTTAAAATACAATCTAAATACAATTTTTCTATTGACAGCATTATATGTTTGGGTGTATAATAAGGCATAAGATAAAGGAAGGAAGGAAACGAAATGAACACTGCACTCAAAGAAAAAATGGTAAAGTTTTACAACAACAACGCATACACTCACAATTACATTTTTGGTTTTAGATTCAATGGAAATATCTGGCTGGTAAAAGTTACCAGTGAAATTCTCCCATTCGTGCTGATGCTGGACAAGGCAAGCCGCGGAGCTGGATATGCTCTCCGCTTCAAGCCGAACAAAGCTGTAAAGACGCTGCTGCTCAGTAAGGGAGCTGAGGTCCTCTGCTCCGAGAAGCTGTTCGACGAGCTGTGTGCAAGCTCCAAGTACAACAAGGGCGAGATTTTCGAAAAGCTCGTCACTGAGCTGAACGGTCAGGAATGGGAAAAAGACAACGTACCATTCACCGATGACGGAGACCTGACAGTTGATGGAATCGCCTGGCAGATTAAATTTGAAAAGGCAACATTCATTAATGAAAAGCAGATGCTGAGAATGGGAGCGTAAGCTCCCGTTCGCCGGAAGCCGAAAGAAAAAAAATTTCAAAAGGAGCTTGACAAACGAGCTGCCATGAGCTATAATAAATATAGAGATAAGAAAAGGAGCACGAGCTATGTTAATCGAAGTAAGAGTAAGAGCCACATTCTACACAGACAAAACAAAAAAGACAATCAGAACTCTTGAGCAGAGTTTTAAGGGTTATAATCACACTAAGACAGGTGCAATGGTTAGCATTAATAAGCAGATTGCAAGATATAGCGATTCACAACTTATGATTAAGGTTGAAAGAATCGGAATGAAAGTGATTGAGAATCCTTTTGCATAAATTGTTTTAAAATTTAATTTTAATAAAGGGTTGACAAATTTATAAAATTAGGGTATAATATAAATAAGATAAAGAAAGGAGAATAAATTATGATTATTGAAATGCCAACTACGTTAGATGTTACAATGGAAAAAGGTGAATCAAAAATAATTAATGATTGTATTTATGTATTGGAATCAATTGTAGACCAATTAGCAAAATATGAGTGCGTTTATTTAGCAAATGATAATGGTGAAGTTACTACTGAAGGCGATATATATCAGATTATAGAGGACTTAAAAATAATACGTAATGCAACACGAATGTATGATGATTAAAGCGAACACAAGTTCGCTTTCGCCCGGGCCGCGCCGCTTCATCGTAGTAAAGTATAAAAGAATTGTACAGTTAAAAAAACATAAAAGATTTTAATAATTCTATTGACATTTAGATTGTTTTGTAGTATTATAATTACAGAAAGAGAAAGAGAGGAAAGAAAAAATGACAAAAGCAATTTACTTCGATATGGACGGAACAATCGCAAATCTCTATGGTGTAGATGGTTGGCTCGATATGCTTATTAATGAAGATACAACACCATACGCAAAGGCAACACCACTTATTAGACTTTGCACACTTGCAAGAATTTTGAACAGACTTCAGAAAGATGGTTGGCACATTGGCGTAGTTAGTTGGCTTTCAAAGAATGGTAGTAAAGAATATAATAATGCCGTAACAAAAACAAAACTTGAATGGTTAAAGAATCATATGCCAAGTGTAAAATGGAATGAAATTAAAATTGTTGAGTATGGTACACCAAAATCAACGGTTGTAAATATTAATGGTGGTATTCTGTTTGATGATGAAGAAAAGAACAGAATAGAATGGAATGGTATTGCATACGATGTAAATAATATCATTGAAACATTAAAAAATGTTGCATAAAGTACTTGACAAACAAAGAATTTTATGCTATACTATATACAAGATAAAGGAAAGAGAGGTAATAATAATGTTTAATACAATTAAGAGTTTAATAGTAGTATTGGTTTGGACTTTCTTTGTTGGTATATTTGTTTGGGTAAGTATTTCATGGATTGATATAGTTATCCATAATTTGGAATCAGATAATTACGTTTATCCAATTTGGAATTTCTTTATCTTTTTTATATAAGTTTCCTTTCCTCCTTTTGAAAAGTCTTGCGATAATTCGCAAGGCTTTTTATTTACGAAAAATTTTCCTAAAATTATCCCATTTTTGGAATTTTTTGACTTTGACTGCGGCCCGGGCGCCCGAAATTGTCAGAAAATTCCGAAAATTATTTTTTTGAAATTTTTTTATAAAAAAGTATTGACATTTTCCCAAAATTCGCTTATAATATAATTGTCAAGAGGAGAGAGAATAGGTGAGCGATGGTTGAAACAGTACGGACGCAATAAACCGAAATCATCATAAAAGAAAAATATATTTACAAACTCCTCTTGACAAATCTCACAAAATGTGATATAATAAATTAGAAAATAAAAAAGGAATAAAAAATCTTCCGAAAAATTTTCTAAAAAAATTCCTAAAAAGGTCTTGACAAACTAAAAAAAGTTTGATATAATAAAGACACAGTAAAGAGAGGGAGACAGGAACTCCCAAAACTAATGAAAAAGGGTTGCGACCAAACGCAAGAAAGTAGGTACAAAATGACTAACATGACTAAGAGAGAATTTCTGAACGCAGTAGCATCACTCGAAAACGTAGACGCAGAACTGAAACTGTTTGCAGAGCAGGAAATTGAAAAGATGGACGCAAGAAATGCGAAGAGAAAGAACTCACCATCAAAGAAGTCTATTGAGAATGAGCCAATCAAGGCAAAAATCGTAGAATTCGTTGGTAGTTGCGAGGAATCGCAGATTGCAAGTGCAATCGCAGAACACGTTGAAATCTCAACGCAGAAAGCAAGTGCTCTTTGTAGGCAGTTGGTAGAAGTTGGCACTCTCGTTGCAGAGGAAGTCAAAGTAAAGGGTAAGGGAAAGGTTAAGGGTTACTCACTTGCGTGAGTAACCACACCATAGAAATCTAAAAGAAGAAGTCCATTTGCGAACCCTTTTAGATGTTGAAAGAACAGACGAAAGTCTGTTCTTTTTTTTATTGCAAATGCGAACATATGTTCGCGGCCGGATCGGCCCGGGCGCCTTGTTAATTTTTTCACAAATCAAAAAATAATTTGACAAATTTGAAATTTTATGATATAATATTTATAGAAAATGAAAAAAGAAAAAATTTGAAAAACTTCACAAAATCTATTGACAATCCCAAAATTCAATGTTATAATAAAGAAAAAAGAAAGAGAGGAATTGAAAATGACAGTATCAAGAAAAGTAGAAAGAGAAATGTTAAGAAATGAGTATCTTCAGAAGATTATTGACAAGTTTGTGATTGAAGATGAGGTATTAAGAGTAAAATCAAATGAAATCGCAATTCCAGTAGTTGGTTGTGAAGGTAACGAAGATTTTATCGTTATCACCGTAAAAGTACCAACGGGAGCAAATAAAGGTATGGAACCTTATGATGGTTACTCTGAAGCCGAAAGTTACGAAATGAAGTTGAAAGAAAAGGAACTTAAAGCAAAGGAGAAAGAAGAAAAGAAGAAAAGAAAAGTCGCAAGAGATGAAGAGATAAGAAAAAAGAAAAAAGAAATTGCAGAAAAGGGTTGACAAACCCTTTTTTCTTTGGCCGGGCCGCAATTGTATTAAAAAAAATACATAAAAAAGTATTGACAAATATATTTTTTAGGGTTATAATGTATATACAAAGAGAGAAAGAGAGGAAATAAAAATGTTTACAGCGATTATCACAACAAAATTATTTTGGCAGTTTGTTATCCTTAACTTTATCAATGTATTAATCAATACGGCAAGGTCATTGACTACTGTAAAAGGTGGAAAGTGGATTGCATCACTAATGAACGCACTTTGTTATGGTTACTATACAGTTATCATTGTTATAACGGCAACATACGAAATGCCACTTGCATTAAAAATTATCGCAGTTGCTATTGTAAACTTTATTGGTGTATTTGCCATCAAGTTGGGTGAAGAAAAAATCACAAAAGAGAAAATGTGGATATATAACGCAACGGCAAAAGTTTGCACTAATGAGTTGTTAAAGGTTATTACACTCTTAAAGAACGCAGATATTAAACTTGTATATACTTGCCTTGTTGAAAATGAATTATATACAATTACAATATTTGCCAATAATTGCAAAGAAAGCGAAATGGTTAAGTCAATATTGGAAAATTATAACATCAAATATTATGCAGTAGAAACAAAGGAAATAAATGGAAATTAACTTACCTCCTTTTCTCTATATATGAAAATGGTTTACATAACGTAAACCACTTTCTTTTATGTAAACCGCGAACATACGTTCATCTATTTGTCCCTATTATTATATAATTTTAGGGACAAATGGCGAACATACGTTCGTCGCGCCCGGGTCGATCCGCTTCAGCAGACTAAAGGATTGTTTTTTTTATGTTTTTATTAAAAAGATATTGACAAATTAATAAAATTGTAGTATTATATACTCAAGAAAAGGAAAGGAGAAAAGAAAATGAATATTTATAGACACATTGATTACACACTCTTAAAGGCAGATACAAATTATAATGACATTTGGAATCTTTGCGAAAAGGCAGAAGAAAAAAATTGTGCATCAGTATGTATTCCATCTTGTTATGTTCCATTTGTAAAGGAACATTTTCCAACACTTACAATTTGCACTGTTGTAGGTTTTCCCCTTGGTAATTCTTCCACAGAAACAAAAATTGCAGAAGCAGAAGAAGCAATTTATAGTGGTGCAGATGAAATTGACATGGTAATTAATATTGGTTATCTTAAGCATGGTTTGTATTATGCAGTAAAAAATGAAATTGAAGAAATCAAAAAAGTAATTGGCAATAGAGTATTAAAGGTAATCATTGAAACTTGTTGCCTTGATGAAAAAGAAATTGCAATTGCAACAAGACTTGTTGATAATTCTTCCGCTGATTTTGTTAAGACTTCCACAGGTTTTGGTAGTGGTGGTGCAACATTTGAAGATGTAATGCTTATTAAAGAAAACATTATCCACGGTACAAAGATTAAGGCGTCAGGTGGTATCAGAACAAGAGAAGATATAATGAAATATATTGCTCTTGGTTGTGACAGAATTGGTGCAAGTAAATTGCCATAAAGGGTTGACAACTCAACCCCTTTATGGTATAATAAAGAAAAAAAGGAGAAATCAAAATGAATGTAAAAGAATTAATTAAAGTATTAGAAAAGTGCGACCCTTGCAAAGAAATTTATGTCGCACACGATGAAGAAGATGGCGAAGAAATTTTAAAAGTTGATGACAGTTTAGAAAATGCAACCTTTATTATTTACGAAAAGAGATTTTAAAAGAAAAAATAAACATTTGTATTAATAAACATATATTCGCGGCCCGGGCGGCCGCACTTTAATGCACTAAAGTATAAAAGAAATGTATACAGTATTCATACCAAAATCTATTGACTTTTTATCGAAAATTTGGTATTATATAATTGCCAAAGGGAAAGGAAAACAAATAAACTTCCCAAAAGAAATTAAAAAAAATATAAAAAAGGTCTTGACAGACACCACAAAGTCTGATATAATAAAGACAAGATAAAGGTAAAACAAAGTTTAAAAAAGAAAGGTTAAAAAGGTGTTTACTATGACAAGAAGAGAAATGTTTGAAGCAATCGTTAATGGCAACGTAACTGAAGAAGTAGTAGAAATGGCAAAGAACGAAATCGTCAAGATGGACGAGCGTAACGCAAAGAGAAAGAACTCACCATCAAAGACAGCCATAGCCAACGAGCCAATCAAGGCAAAGATTATGGAAGTTCTCACCAATGAGCCAATGACGGCATCAGAGGTAGCCGAAAAGGTTGAAATCTCAACTCAGAAGGCATCAGCACTTCTGCGTCAGATTGAAGGACTTACCGTTACTGAGGTAAAGGTAAAGGGTAAGGGTAAGGTAAAGGGTTACGCTCTCGCATGAGCGTAACCATACCAAAGGGTTGACGTAAGTCAACTCTTTTTTTTATATTCATAGACGAACATACGTTCGCGGCCGGATCGGCCCGGGCGCCCGCACTTTCGTACACTAAAGCATAAAAGTGCGTAGTGTTTCACGTGAAACAATAAAAAAATAAAAAAAATTCAATTTAGGGGTTGACAAGTGCGTAAAAAAGTAGTATCATATACTTGTAAGATAAAGAGAAACAAGAAAGGAAATTACAATGACAGAGAAAATCGACCACAGAAAAAATTATTACATCGTACTTGACACTGAAACTGCCAATGGTTTTGATGACCCAATCGTTTATGATTGTGGTTTCGCAGTAGTAGACAAAAAAGGCAACGTCTATGAGCATTTCTCATTCGTTAATCGTGAAGTATTTTGCGACATGAAAGACTTAATGCAAAGTGCATACTACGCAGATAAAATTCCTAACTATTGGGAACAGATAAAAGACCATACAAGAAAGATAACTAATCTTTATATGATTAGAAAGACACTCCATGATGTATGCAAAAAATATGATGTTAAGGCAATCATGGCACACAACGCACGTTTTGACTATCTCGCATTATCAACAACGCAGAGATACTTAACAAAGTCAAAATATAGATGGTTTTTCCCTTATGGCATCGAAATATGGGATACTTTGAAAATGGCACAGGACACCATTTGTAAACAGAAAACATACATAAAATGGTGTAATGAAAAAGGTTATTTGACAAAGAATGGCAGACCACAGGCAACGGCAGAAATTCTTTACAGATATATTACAGGTGATGAAGATTTTATAGAATCGCACACAGGACTTGAGGACGTAATGATAGAGAAAGAAATATTTGCTCACTGTATGGCACAACACAAACCAATGAGAAAAAAATGTTTCGCATAGGGGGTTGACAAACTCAACCCCTTAGTGGTATAATAAAGAAAAAAGGAGAGAATAAAATGGACACTATGACTTTATTAGAATGTATAACAAGTTTAACCCTTTTAATAATTGCCTTTGTACTTGAACATTTATATGATGGACCAAACGACTAGCGAACACGCGTTCGCGGCCCGGGTAGATCTCGCCCGGGCGACCGCACTTTAGCGCATTAAAGTATAAAAGTAATGTATACAATATACTTGTTCAAATAAGTTGACTTTTTATCCATTCTGTAGTATCATATATATAGATAAAAGAAAGGAGGTACTACTAATGGCAGTATCAAGAAAAGTTGAACGTGAATTAATCCGTAATGAATTCCTTACTCTCGTAAGTGATTTTCTCGCCACTCATGGCGAAGAAGTCTTGCGTGTCAAGTCTAACGAAATCGCAATTCCCGTTGTAGGTTGTGAGGACAACGAAGATTTCCTCGTTGTAACTTTCAAAGTCCCAACGGGTGCAAACAAAGGACTTGAGCCATATGATGGTTATGCAGAGGCAGAGTCTTATGAACTCAAACTCAAAGAGAAAGAGGAAAAGGCAAAGGCCAATGCCGAAAAGAAAGAACGCAAGCGTAAACGTGACGAGGAAATTCGCAAGCGTAAAAAGGAAATTGCGGAGCATCAGAAATGATGCTCCCCTTTTTTAATTTTACCAATCATATATTGTAATTAGGCGATGTGTGCTCCCGTCCGGGCCGGATCGGTTTCACCCGGGCGATCTTTGCCCGGGCCATGCGAACATATGTTCGTCCTTACATTGCCAACTATTCCGATAATTAATTTTTAGGGAAGAGTTGTAACTACATACACTATATAGTTGTAGAATTTTATCCAACCCACTACATATAGTATATTTTTTCTTCTTCAACTCTTCCGATAATTAATTTTCGCGGAGTAGTACATTCCGAAAAGAACATATGTTCGTCTGAATTTTCAGACAATTCAGAATTTTCAATCGTGTATACAGTATATTGTATACGAACATGCGTTCGCGAACATACGTTCGCCCTCTCACGCACACACGACGCAGCTGCGTGCTGTCCCTTGATGTTTCGCAAAAGCTGCGAAAAAGCTGCGTTTAATGGATTGCACGGGAGCTGCGCGCACGCGCCGCAAAAGAGCTGCGATTGCATTTGAAGCGGCGAGGAGCTGCGTTGCGTCCCGCTTCATCACGCACGGCGCCAAAAAGAGCTGCGTTTCGACCATGCGCGGGCAAAATTTGACAAAAAAAATCAAGTTTTTTCAAGAAAAGCTGCAACTTTTTTAAATTTTTAATTAAAAAATTTGACTTTAAAAGTCAAATTTTAGGG
>Ga0247611_10011028_pt1 | contig 10502 bp, 8 predicted proteins | sample 177DNAGHGhighgp2_FD_192422 | JGI IMG/M metagenome (GOLD analysis project Ga0247611, IMG submission 192422) | Sheep rumen microbial communities from Palmerston North, Manawatu-Wanganui, New Zealand - 1770 DNA GHGhigh gp2 | ecosystem: Host-associated > Mammals > Digestive system > Stomach > Rumen ... | reverse complement strand
GCTTTCTTGTACTCGTCGGCCATCCAGGCGGTATTGCCCTTGGCTCGCGGTGATGCTTGTAAAATCAGTACGTTCATGAGAAGATTAATTGAATTAGTTAATATTCCGTGAAATTCGATCCGGATAGCGACGGATCATCAATAATGGCCACAAATATACAACAAACTATAAAAATTTTCAAAAGTTTTTTCTTGCTTTCACTCCAGGTCAAGGCGACTGGTGAGGTCATGCCAGTCGGTGAGGAGATTCCAGATGGCGTCCTCGCTCAGGACGCCACGCTTGAGGTCGGCGGGCAGCAGCCCAGCCTCGTCATCGGCCAGGTCCTGCTTCCACACGTCACTGCCGTAATACTCGTTCAAGGCGGCAACTGCCTCACGTGCAGCTCTCAGCTGGTCGATTGCAGCATGGACACGGTTGACAGCTGTGGTGGCTGTGCGCAAGTGCTGCTCCATCATGCTGATGCGGTCAAGTTGCTGTTGATTGTCTTTCATCGGGGGGATTACTGGATGTATTTCACCTTGGACTCGTCACGGGGCTTGGCCTCGGGCTGCTCGGCGGGATAGCCGATGGCGATGATGTAGTTGAGCTTGTAGTCATCGGGGATATCGAGGCGGTCGAGGAAGAAACGGCACCGTTCATTGGCCAGCAGGAAGCGCACGGGGCCTCCCAGGCAACAGGTACCCAAGCCCAGCGACTGCGCTGCCAGCATCATGTTCTCGCCCAGCAGACCGGCATCCAGCTCTCCTCCACCCCCAGCCGGGGTGCAGACGCAGATGAGGTTGGGGGCATTGCGGAACATGTTCTTGAAATGAGGGTCGCGCTGCACCTGCTCGGGATTCTCCTGCTTGAAGACCTCGTTGACGTCGGCAATGAGCTGCTGGTCTTCCACGACACGGATGATCCAGGGCTGACGGTTCATGCCGCTGGGAGCATTGATGCCAGCACGCACCACTGCAACCAGTTTCTCATGCTCGACGGGCTTGTCAAGATACTGTCGTATCGAGCGACGCGCCATGATGTTGTTCATCACCTCGTTTTCATACACGTCCTGTGCCGACAGCGCCAGCACACCCAATATTGCCATAAGGCTAAAAATCAGCTTCTTCATTATAAAAATCCATTAAGTTGAATAATATACACATATATACTTTTTGACTTCACTACGTTTAAGACAGTCCCTGCTGCGTGCCACCACGCGCTGGGTGGATGGGCACGACGGGCTAAACCTGCTTGATGACGCGGCAGGGGTTGCCCACGGCGATGGAGCGCGAGGGGATATCCCTGGTCACGACCGAACCGGCGCCGATGGTGACATTGTCGCCGATGGTGACACCGGGCAGGATGACCACGTCACCGCCAATCCACACGTTGTGACCGATGGTGACGGGCTCGGCCCACTCGATGCGGGTATTACGCTCGACAGGATCGGTACTGTGGCACGCGGTGTAGATACTCACGTTAGGACCGATAAAGCAGTCGTCGCCGATGGTCACCAGAGCCTCGTCGAGGACGGTGAAATGGAAGTTGGCAAAGAAGCGCTTTCCCACACGGATGTGCTTGCCGTAGTCGCAGTAGAAGGGCTGATTGATGAAGGCCGCGCCATCGGCCACCTCGCCCAGAATCTGGTTGAGCATCTGGCGGCGCGCCTCTAGCTCGGTGGGGCGGATGTTATTATACTGCTGTATCAGATCCTTGACCTCGTTGAGTTCCCTGATGAGCTCCTGGTCCACGGCCGAGTATAACTGGCCCGACAACATCTTTTCTTTTTCAGTCATATTGATACAATTTTATAGTGCAAAGGTACGTCAAATTCACCAGTTTTTACTTACCTTTGCCGAAAAACTGACTAAATCCATTTTGACCTATGCATTTCTTGAGAAAACTGGCCCTGGCTGCCGGGGCTTTGATGGCCATGAGTGCCATCGCGCAGACCAACCCGCTGTGGATGCGCTACTGCGCCATCGCGCCCGATGGACAGACCATCGCTTTTTCCTATCAGGGCAACATCTTCACCGTGCCAACTCAGGGCGGCATGGCCCACCAGGTGACGTCTAATGACGCCTACGATGCCTACCCCGTGTGGAGCCCCGACGGGCAACGCCTGGCCTTTGCCTCGGCCCGTGAGGGGAGCCTCGATGTGTTTATCGTCGGTAAGGAGGGCGGCACACCTCGCCGGCTGACCACCGACAGCAGCAGCGAGACGCCGCTATGCTTCCTGAATGACGGAGAGACAGTGTTGTTTGAGGCTACCGATATGCCCACAGCCCAGTCCATCTTGTTTGCCAGCCGCTCGTTCCCGCAGGTGTATCAAGTGAGTGCCAACGGTGGCAGGGCAAGGCTGTTCTCGGCCCTGCCCATGCAGGACCTGAGCATCAACGGCCGTGGAGACATCCTGTACCATGATATCAAGGGCTATGAGGATCCCTACCGCAAGCATCACACGTCGTCCATCACACGCGACATCTGGCTGAACAGGGACGGAAAGTTCACCAAGCTGACCTCGTTTAACGGAGAGGACCGCACCCCACGCTGGACTCCCGACGGCAACGCCTATTACTACCTGAGCGAGCAGGACGGTACGTTCAATGTGTACAAGGGCAGCATCGGCGGCAAGGCCGTGCAGCTCACGCGCCACACCAAGCACCCGGTGCGCTACCTGAGCGTTGCCAACAATGGCACCCTGTGTTATAGCTACAACGGTGAGATCTACACCCTGCGCGAGGGCAGTGAGCCCCAGCGGGTACACATCACCGTCAATGCCGACCGCAGCGACAAGGAACTCATCCGCCAGATCAAGTCAAGCGGTGCGACTGCCATCAGCGTGTCACCCAGCGGCAAGGAGGTGGCCTTTGTCATGCACGGTGACGTGTATGTGACCTCGGTGGAATACAACACCACCAAGCAGATTACCGACACGCCCGAGCAGGAACGCACCATCGACTTCTCGCCCGACGGCCGCAGCATCGTGTATGACAGCGAGCGAGGCGGCATGTGGCAGATCTACCAGACCAGCATCAAGAACAAGGACGAGAAACTGTTCACCTACTGCACCGATCTGGTAGAGGAACAGCTCACCAACACGGGTCACACCAGCATCCAGCCCACCTACAGCCCCGATGGCAAGAGCGTGGCCTTCCTGGAGGACCGTGCCACCCTGCGTGCTGTGGACGTCAAGAGCAAGGCCGTGCGCACGCTCATGGATGGCAAGTACATCTACTCCTATAGCGACGGCGACGTGTGGTATGAGTGGAGCCCCGACAGCCGCTGGCTGCTCTCCTCCTACATTGGTCAGGGCGGCTGGAACAGCCAGGATGTGGCACTGGTCAACGCCAGTGGCAACGGCGAGGTCCACAACCTGACTCAGAGTGGCTACAACGAGGGCAACGCCAAGTGGGTGCTGGGCGGCAAGGCCATCATCTTTCAGAGCGATCGCGCCGGATACCGCAGCCACGGCAGCTGGGGCACCGAGGATGACGTGTACATCATGTTCCTGGACCTGGATGCCTATGAGCGCTTCAAGATGACCAAGGAGGAGAAGGTGCTGCGCGAGGAGGCCGACAAGGAGAAGAAGAAAGAACAGGAAAGCGCCGACAAGGAGAAGAACGACAAGAAGAAGGCCGATAAAAAGAAGAAAAAGGGCGCAGCCGATGACAAACCCGCCGTGCAACCACTGGTGTTTGACCTGGAGAACTGCCAGGACCGCATCGCACGGTTGACAGTGAACTCGTCACGCCTGGGCGACTATGTGCTCTCCAACGGCGGCGACACGCTGTATTACCAGGCAGCCTTTGAGGGCGGCATGGACCTGTGGAAGCATGACCTGCGCGAGAACAAGACCGAAATCGTCCTCAAGGACGTGGGACGCGGTGCCATGATGGCCGACAAGGACGGCAAGAACCTGTATGTCTGCACCAGCAGGGGAATCAAGAAGATCGACCTGGCCAAGGGCAAGCCCGAGGCAGTCAACTTTGAGGCCAACTTCAATTACCGTCCACAGCAGGAGCGGGAATACATCTTCAACCACATCTGGCAGCAAGTCAAGGACAAATTCTACGTCGAGGACATCCACGGCGTGGACTGGGAAGGGTATCGTGAGAACTACAAGCGTTTCCTGCCCTATATCAACAACAACTATGACTTCCGCGACATGCTCAGCGAGATGCTGGGCGAGCTCAATGGCTCGCACACGGGTGCCCGCTACAACCCCGGTGGACCCACGCTCCAGACGGCCGCTTTGGGACTGTTCCTGGACCACACCTATCAGGGTGACGGCCTGCGCATCGAGGAGGTGATCAAGAGGGGACCATTTGACGTGAAGAAGACGGGCGTCACGGCCGGGTGCATCATCGAGAGCATCGACGGCAACAAGATTCTTGCAGGCAAGGACTATAACTGGATGCTCGACGGCAAGGCTGGCAAGCCCATCCGCGTGAGCGTGTATGACCCCAAGGCCGGCAAGCGATTTGACGTCAGCGTCAAGGCCATCAGCAAGGGTCAGCAGACCGAGCTGTTGTACAAGCGATGGGTGGACCGCAACCGCGCCCTGGTGGACAGCCTGTCGGGCGGGCAGCTGGCCTATGTCCACGTCAAGGAGATGGACAGCGAGAGCTTCCGCACTGTTTATCGTGAACTGCTCAGCGACAAGAACCGCAACCGCAAGGCGGTCATCGTTGACGAGCGGCACAACGGTGGCGGATGGCTGCATGACGACCTGTGCACCTTGCTGAGTGGCAGGCAGTATCAGACCTTTGTACCCCATGGCAAGGTCGTGGGTGTGGATCCGTTCAACAAGTGGACCAAACCGTCATGCGTGCTCATGTGCGAGGATGACTATAGCAATGGCCATGGCTTCCCCTTTGTTTACAAGGAGTTGGGCATCGGCAAGCTCATCGGCACGCCTGTACCTGGCACCATGACCGCCGTGTGGTGGGAGACGCTTATCGACAGCTCGCTCATCTTTGGCATCCCGCAAGTGGGCTGCCGTGACATGCGTGGCAACTACTGCGAGAACACCCCGCTGCTGCCCGACGTCGAGGTCTACAACACCCCTGAGGACTACCTCAGCGGACATGACCGCCAGCTGGAACGCGCCGTCCAAGAGATGCTGAAATAAACACCAATCAATTGAAAGGATTACTCATCGATAAAAAAGGGTTCGGCGCTGTGCCGAACCCTTTTATTGATGATTCCATTGTCAATATCATGATTAGGCCTTCATAATTTTATCGCTCCACAAATTGGTCAAGAAATCACTTATGGGCCATATTTCCACACCATCCACCAATCTGGGGAAGTTCTCACGGGACACCACATAACATCTAGCCTGTGGGTGTTCTTGTGCAAATGCTCGCAGTCCTCTTAATTGAGTATTGCGAACTTCGGTGGACGACTTAATTTCAATGGCGACTTCAGCATTGCCGACAATGCAGTCCACTTCTAGACCTGTTGACGTTCGCCAATAAGACATCCGCTTGCGGGAATGGCGATAATCCAAGTATGCCCTTAATTCCTGAATCACCAAGTGCTCAAAAGCGTGCCCATAATCTGCCGTATCAGGACTGAGGGGTGTTCGGCCAAGTAAATAGTTAGGAATACCCACGTCAAAATAATAGAACTTGGGGCTCTGCACCAAACGACGCTTGATGGCGCCAGTGTATGCTGGCAACATAAAGCCGAACAGGGTTTCCTCGAGAATCACGAAGTATTCCTTTACGGTTTTTGACGAAATGCCACATTCAGCAGCTATATTAGTATAGTTGACAATTTCAGTATCACTCAGTGCCGCCACTTCAAGAAATCTTGTGAAAGCTGCCAGATTACGCAACAACGATTCTGCCACGATTTCCTGCTGAATGTAATCGTCTACATAAGCCTGCAAACGTCGAACTGGATTTTTTGCTAGATAATGTGGAGGTATGGTTCCATAGTTTAATGCCCTTTCAATATCAAATTGCGGAACCTCGGCACTTACTAATGGATACAATGTATTTGGCAAGGCTCTACCTCCCAACAAGTTCGCTCCGCTACGTCTCAACTTGCGAGCACTTGAACCTGACATGATGAACCTGATACCACGATTCTGAATCAACCAGTGCACTTCATCCAGCAGATCGGGCACTTTTTGGATTTCATCGATGATGACCATAGAACCTGGAGGCAATAACATCAGTTGTTCACGCAACAACGAGGGATTGCGTGTCAAAGAACGGGAAAGGTTGGAATTCAACAAATCGTAATACCGAACCTTAGGAAAAAGTGTCTTTAACAACGTGCTTTTACCTGTTTGGCGAGCGCCCCACAGGAAAATGCTGTTCTCTTCTATTTCGCTCAGTGAAATAATACGTGAAAACATAATCCTATAACGTTTTTGATTTTTGGCAAATTTACAAATATTTTTAATTTCAAAAAAATTTTGAGCAAAAATTATAATATTTTCTTGATTTTTAGCTGATTAATATTTATAAATTTGAAGTACTAAGTTAAATTTGCAAGGAAATTTTGAAGTAGTATTCCAAATTTGCAAGAAAAAAAACACCTTAATGTGGGCCCCTGAGGACTACCTCAGCGGACATGACCGCCAGCTGAACGCGCCGTCCAGGAGATGCTGAAATAAACCGTTGCCAAGTTTCTGAGTCTAAGGTGATTGGATACAGAAATCGGGCAACACTTAAGTGAAAAAACACGATTTGTCCCTCCTTGCCGCACATGGCTGGGAGGGGCAAATGTTATGAGGCCTTGGTCTTGGGAATCACAAGATTGAGGATGACACCGGCGAGGGCCGAGAGACCGATGCCGCTCAGCGAGAAGGAACCCATTGGGATGATGGCGCCACCGATGCCGAGCGTCAAGGTCACACTCACGATGATGATGTTGCGCGTCTCGTTCAGGTCCACCTTGTGGTTGACCAGGTTCTGGATGCCCACCGAAGCGATGGAACCGAACAGCAACAGCATGATGCCGCCCAGCACGGCACTGGGGATGCTCTGCAGCAGGGCACTCAGTTTGCCGATGACCGAGAAGACGATGGCCGTGGCGGCAGCGATGCGGATGACAGCAGGGCTGGTGATGCGGGTAATCTGCATGGCACCGGTAACCTCGCTGTAGGTAGTAACGGGAGGACCGCCGAAAAGGGCCGCCACAAAACACGCCAGACCGTCGCCCAACATCGTGCGGTGCAGACCAGGATCCTTGACAAAATCCTTGTTGGCAACGGCGCCCACCACATAGACGTCGCCGATGTGCTCAATCACTGGGGCAATGGCAACGGGTATCATGAACAGGAAAGGCTCCCAGGCGAACTGCGGCAGCTTGAAATGGGTAATGCTTGTCGGCAGGGCGAACCAAGGCGCACTGCTGACAGCCGAGAAGTCCACCAGTCCCATGAGCACCGACACGATGTATCCCACGACGATACCACATACCACGGGAACGAGTTTGATAAGCCCCCGTCCCAGGACAAGCACGAGAATAGCCGTCATGAGCGAGATGAATGCCAGCAACCAGTTCTCTTGAGCCATGTTGACCGCTGCGGGCGACAACGACAGACCGATGCAGATGATGACAGGCCCGATGACCACAGGCGGGAACAACCGCTCAAGCAGGCGCCGTCCCTGCCACTTGATGAGGGCCGACATCGTGAAATAGACCAGCGCCACACCAGCCATGCCAGCCAGCGTGCCGGGCATGCCCCACTGCTTGGAGGCCGAGATGATGGGTGCGATAAAGGCGAAGCTGGAGCCCAGGAAAATAGGCACTTTGCCTTTGGTGATAAGATGGAAAATGAAGGTACCCAAGCCTGCGGTAAACAGGGCGGTGGCGGGGTCGAGACCAACGAGCAGCGGGACTAGTACTGTTGAGCCGAAAGCCACGAACAGGAACTGGATGCCCACAATGGTCTTTCTTGCGGAGGTTAGATTAGCGGTTTCCATTGAAAAATAAGGTGACTTTTTTGCCGTCACAAAGGTACAACTCTTTTCGGTATATCATCCATAGCCCCATAGAAAAATTTTTCAACAACAGAGGTGCGTTGGGCAAAATAACGGTATCTTTGCATCAACAATTACCCAATAAAGATGACTGCAAGAGAGATTATCGGATACATGGAGTCGCTGCGCAACGAGAAGCAGCGGCAGGTGCTGATGGGGTTCTTCAAGACCGGACCGGGTGAGTATGGCGAGGGAGACGAGTTCCTGGGGTTGAAAGTGCCGCAGACACGTCAAGTCGTGAAACTGGCCGAACATGACACGCCGCTTGACGAGGTGCCCGAACTGCTCATGTCGCGCTGGCACGAGGTGCGCTTGTGCGGACTGCTCATCTTGGTCGAGAAATTCAGCCGATTGGCGAAAAAGCGGCTCGAAAATGACGAGACGGCTATCAAAAAACGCGATGAAATCGTGAAAATGTACCTGCAACATGCCGAGCGCGCCAACAACTGGGACCTTGTCGACCTGTCGGCCCCTAAAATCCTGGGGCACTGGCTATTGCTACCCACTCACCTGGGCGACAAGATGGAAATCATGGACAAGCTGGCCGCCAGCAGCTGCCTGTGGAGGCAACGCATGGGCATGGTGTGTACCTGGAAGACCACACAACAGGGCGACCCGTCGTGGTGCCTGCGCTATGCCCAGTGGCACCTGCACCACCCTCACGACCTGATGCACAAGGCCGTGGGCTGGATGCTGCGCGAGATGGGCAAGCGATGCAGCATGGAACTGCTGCGACAGTTCCTGGAGCAGCACGCCCGCGAGATGCCACGCACCGCCCTGCGCTATGCCATCGAGCAGATGAGCGATGACGAACGCAAGTACTGGATGAGCCGATAGGGAGGCGGTCCAGCGGCAAAGTGAAAACATTTTTTAACACGGGTTTTCGTGGGCAATGAGGCAAACGGCATTATTTTTGCATAATTTATAAGGTATAGTTTTCAAAGAAAAGAAAGAAAAAGACATAAAATGATAAAAATGAGACGATTACCGATATTGCTGATGAGCATGATGCTCGTGGCATGTTTGGCTGCGTGCGGTGGGCACGGCAAGCTGGAAAAGGCTGTGCGCGGCGTGCTGGTGAGTGGCGACACCACCAGGGCGGCCTATGACTCGCTGTGCTCGCTGGTGACCGAGAATCCCGGCAAGTATGCCGACCTGTTGACGCCCGAGGGCCGTGTGGATCACAAGCGCATGGCCGAGTTCATCAAGGAAGTGGGCAGCCACCTGCGCCCTCCCATGTTGTGGGACACCCGCCCCTATGGCGGCATTGACGACTTGTCGCTGACGGTCTACTTTGAGCGCAGCGGCTCGATGGTCCCCTATGACCAGCGTGGCGGCGGCGGCCAGCTCAAGAAGGCCGTCAATGACCTCATCAACCACTTCCCCGCCGGCAGCAAGGTGGACATCAACATCGTGAACGACGGCATCTACCCCTACCGGCACACGGTGGACGAGTTCCTGCAGGACCGCGACATCTACCAGAGCACAGCAGGCATGGGAGATGCCAGCTATACCGACTTCCAGCTGATTTTCAACAAGATCCTGGAGGCGCAACGCCCCGGCAACGTGAGTGTGCTGGTGAGCGACCTCATCTACTCGCCCCAGGACACCCACGGCGTGAGCTTGGACAAGATCTTCAACGAGGAGAACAGCCTGGCCACACGCGTGTTTGCCCGTTACCAGGGCAAGAGCGTGGTGGTGCAGCAGTTCATGGGAGACTACAGCGGCAAGTACTACCCCTACAACGGCGAGGCCTTCAACTACAGCGGCAAGCGGCCCTTCTATCTTGTCATCATCGCCGATGCCGACGTGATCGACCAGCTCGCCCAGGACAAGCGCTACAGCGGCGTGCTCGATGCCCCGATGGTGCGCAACAGCTACCGCTTCAACCAGGGTACCAGCGAGGTTCCCTGCCGCGTGCTGCCCGAGTGGAAGGACAACGCGGGCCGTTTCCGCGTCAAGCATGGCGACGGCATTGTGCTGGCCAAGTGTGAGGGCGACCGACAGACGGGCAAGCTGTGCTTCTCGCTGGCTGCCGACCTGAGCAGCCTGCTCAAGGACGATGCCTTGCTGACCAATCCTGCCAACTATGACGTCAAGAGCATCGATGGCTACACCCTGACCGTGCAGCCCATCGACCGCAGCATGGTCACCGCCAACAACAAGGAGTACCTCGAGGGAATGACCCACGTGCTGACCCTCGTGGGCGACCGCAAGAGCCCACGCGACGAGATCCACATCACCCTGCGCAACGAGCTCCCTGCATGGGTACAGCAGTCATCGTGCGACAACGACACCCAGCCGAGTGGCTCATTTGCGAGCACAACGCTAGGACTGAGCCAGCTGCTGGGCGGCATGTTCGATGCCATGAAGGGCGGCAGCAGCTTCTTTGACGTGACCATCCAGCTGCAACGGTAAAAAACGGGAGACGCGAGGTTTTGCGTCTCTACATCAAATTGAAAACTGGAAACTGACGACTGAAATATGAAACATCTAACTTATCTGATTATCGGCATT
>Ga0247611_10011026_pt1 | contig 10503 bp, 15 predicted proteins | sample 177DNAGHGhighgp2_FD_192422 | JGI IMG/M metagenome (GOLD analysis project Ga0247611, IMG submission 192422) | Sheep rumen microbial communities from Palmerston North, Manawatu-Wanganui, New Zealand - 1770 DNA GHGhigh gp2 | ecosystem: Host-associated > Mammals > Digestive system > Stomach > Rumen... | reverse complement strand
TTTGGTCGTTTGGGCATTTGATTCTTGTTAGGAGTTTAGGAGTTTAGGAGTCTAGGAGTTTAGACAATACTCCTACAAGAATGGCGGTGCATATTATAAGGAGTTTAGGAGTCTAGAAGTTTAGGAGTTTAGACAATACTCCTACAAGAATGGCGGTGCATATTATAAGGAGTTTAGGAGTCTAGGAGTTTAGGAGTTTAGACAATACTCCTACAAGAATGGCGGTGCATATTATAAGGAGTTTAGGAGTCTAGGAGTTTAGGAGTTTAGACAATACTCCTACAAGAATGGCGGTGTAGCGTAGTAGAGACGACCATATATGGCGTCTCTCCGCCATACCTGCCGTTCACTCCCCCTCTAAGATAAGTTCGGGCGGATTTGCAAATCCGCCCGAACTGTGCTTTCGTGCCTTTTCGTGAATTTCGTGGTTTTTATCTATCCATCCGTGATATCCGTGGTTTTAAAGTTTTCGTGTATTTCGTGCTTTCGTGCCCTTTCGTGCATTTCGTGGTTGATGATAAAATACATGGGCGATTGATAGTAATTCATGTTTTTGCTTTCAATATATAAGTGTTGAGGTAAGACTAAATTATCAACTATTTTGATTATGGTTTCATACATTAAATTATGGTTTCATACATTAAAAAGGGATGTTCATACACAACCATGACTATCAGGTATCAATCATTTAAAAATGCGTTATCTTTGTAACTGAAAAAACGAATATAGTATGGGAAAAAGGAAGGTGGTAATTAGAGTTAATGAGAAAAATGAAGTTGAAATTCTGTCTCAGGAAGGAGTAATGGGACTGACTCTGGATGAAAAGAAAAAAGGATTTCTTTTTGTGAGAAAATATTATTTCAATCAGTTGGTGGAAAAGGAAAGGAAAAATGTGTTGTTGAAGTTGGGTGTGATGTTTGGTGGTTTGAGGTTTGAAAATTTGGAGGAGGTGTATGATGATGGATGTTTGGTGTTGTGGGGAAAGATGATGGATAAGGATTTTGAGTTGAGGGAAGAATGTATGGTAGGATATTTGGTGAAGGTTTGTAGGAATATTGGGATGCATTATTTGAGGAAGGTGAGAAATGATGTGATGAGTTTGGAGTGGATGATGGAGAATAGGTTTGGAGGAGTGGATGAAGATGTGAATGGTTTGGAGGAGATGTTTGATATATTGGCTGAGAAAGAAGATGAGGAAGTGAAATATAAGAAGATGGAAAAGGTGTGGAAGAGGTTGAAGGATGTGGATAGAATGATTTTGGAGTGTTTTTATGTGGAAGGATGTAGGATGGATGAGATAGCAAAGAGGATAGGTTATAAGAATGGTGATAGTGTGAAGAGTAAGAAAAATAGGATATTGAGGAGGATGATGAGTATGATGAAAGAGGAGGCGAACCTTAATGATTTGCCCCTCGTCGCCTGAGGAAACGTCATTCGCCAACAGTTATTCCATTTGCATATCACCCTAAAAATCAACAACTTTTATCCAGTGATAGTTTTTGAGTAATTGAAGACTCTTTATAAATATAATTGATAGAAACCATCGTGCGACTGAAGGTCGCAAACAATAGAACTATAAAAATCTGTATTATGATAAGAACAATCAAAAAGTGGCTGAAAATCATACTGGCTATTATAGTGGTCATGATTGTGGCAGACTGGCTGCTTCCTGCCGAAATCCAAAACCCAGTGGAGGGCTGCGGCAAGGAGAGTTATAATCCTAAATCGTTCTGGCACCCTTGGGGCGACCACAACCATCGCGGCATAGACATCTTTGCCAAAAAGGGGACCCCAGTCCATCCCGCCATAGGCGGAATAGTTATCGCTGCTGCGCATGATTACGGCATTGGCGAAAACATCGTGATGATATTCAGTTCAAAACTGCGTCTTCACTACTACGCCCACATGAGTGAGATTGACACCCATGTCGGTGCTATCGTCACCACAAAGTCTGTCATCGGCAAGGTGGGAGACACAGGTAATGCTGCGGGGAAGCCCCCACACCTGCACTACAGTATATCCTCCATCATTCCCCAGGGTGACGGGCATTGGGATCCGAAAAAGCTTCTCTTTTTCATCAATCCTATCAAGGAATTAGAAAGGCCCTCGCAAAAAGACGGGAAAAATTGATGATAAAATTCATGCATTCGTGTCCTTTCGTGAATTTCGTGGTTAAAATCAATTGGGAGTTTAGGAATTTAGGGGTCTAGGAGTTTAGGAGTCTAGGAGTTTAGACGATACTCCTACAAGAATGGCGGTGCAGCGTTGTAGAGACAGCCATATATGGCGTCTCTCCGCTAAATATATGGTTGCATGGAACTCATGCCACAAAAGGAAAAACAGTAAAGGCCCCCAAACACCTAAACAACCAAACAACCAAACAACATGAAAAAAATAAAAATCATTTTTGGAATTCTTGTCCTTGTAATGCTGATTCTTGGAGTCAGATACTGCTCCGGACAAACTTCAGTCGAAAAGTTGAAGGAAGGCGACATCATCTTCCATACGTCAAAGTCTGAGCAGTCGCCATTGATACAATATGCCACGACGTCGGTATTGAGTCATTGCGGCATCATCATCGAAAAGGCTGATGGCCTGTATGTGCTGGAAGCTACCGGCAAACTGAAACTGACTCCCCTACAGGAGTTCATCAACCGAGGCAAAGGCAAGCAATGGTGGGCAAAGCGGGTCATCGACAAACCTATCAAAGTAAGCTACAAGGGTTTGCTCGGACGCCCCTATGACACCTCATTTAAGCCAGACAACGACCGGTATTATTGTTCGGAACTGATTCACCACATCTACAAGAGCCAGTTTAATGTTGAACTATGCAAATACAGGAAGGTTTCTGACTATCACATCACCGGAATGAAGAAAAAGCTCAAACAGCGAGGCATCAACCTTGACCAAAAGGTGGTGGCCCCCATAGACATCTACAATTCAAAAAAAACACATAACATTTGATATGGATTATCTGATTATTCTCAATTTCCTCACCGCCATTGTGGCACTTGTCGTGCTTTGCAGAAAACGACATTTCTTGTTTGCCTTGGTAGCGCTCTTTTGCACCATCCTCTATGGATATGGCATATGGCACGCAGGCATCCATATTGACGACGAGCTATGCCAAATGCTTCATGACCAAGAAACATACGGACGGGAAAAGGCATATCCTGCAGCCTTGGGTGGTTGGACGGCACTCATGCTGTCGAACGTGTGCCTGGCTATCTATCCTTGGCTGAAACGGTGGGCAGTGGTATTATGGATGCTGTTGATTGCGGGTATCGGAATTGCAGTCAGCATATTCTCATCATTGAGTATTATAGAGGGTCTGTATGCCATGTGCTGCGCTATCATGTGCGAAATGACAATAATGACAGGTCTGACTTATCTGGAATTCACCGTCTTGGAGAATATATATCTTCATTCTCTTCTTCCAACGGTTTTCGCCCTGCCAGCACTTTGTGTCAGTGTCCGTTCGTTGAGAAGAGGGCATCAACACAGTTACCTGTCTCTACTCCTCTCCGGAACATGGTTTGTACTGAATCTGTTGATGACGGTTGTTATATGGCAGCATTACATCCACCTCCCTTTGGAAGGGGCAGGCAGGTTGTGTGTAGGAGAACTAAAAGCCATGTCGGGAAACACCTGGTCGGGCTACGTCACCGTCAACATTTTGATATTCGTCATTGCATTTTTGATTGACATCATCATCAGTTGGCTGCTATACCGTTATGCTAAAACATCTATTCAACTAAAAGAAAGACAATAATGAAAATGAAGAAAAAGACAAAGGGCATCATCATCGCCATCGCTGCCATCCTCATCTGGAACCACCTTCCTTACCGCTACAACAATGAGAAGACGGCAGCCTATGTGAAAAGCCATTCGGTTTTCACATCACGCTCCATTTGTGCCTGGTATGTGATAAAATCGATGTGGCACGGAGGATGTCCCATTGGACTCATTCCAGCTTATGCATACGCAAAGACCTTGCCACAGATGGGATTTGAAGAAATCCCTTCAGAAGGATACGTTCCCATCAAAGGCGACATCTCTGTTCTGCCTCAGAACAAGAAAAGCAGTTTCGGCCATATCGCCATTTACGATGGGCAGCAATGGGTGTCGGACTTCAAGCAGAAAGGCCTATTTCCCAATTCCACCTATGAGAAAAATGGACACGAAAGGATATTTCGCGCCAGCGATGGTTGGCATTGGAAACATGTATGGACATCCCCAACAGATTGGTATGGGTGGATAGAATCGCTTGTATTAGGATTCGATAAGATAAAATTCTGATAGGTTATTAATCTGAAAACGAACCAATTCATACAGAAAAGGCCGTATTTCGTACAACAGACAGGTTCTGCTGGTTACCTCAGAGCGGAAAGTGGTATAACGTATTAGAAAACATTGTTCAACCATTTAAATGATTCAAAAAAAACCGAGAAATTATGATTCTGTTTTATATCTGCATACTTGTCGTTGTCTATTGTGCTCTCTTCAACGAGAAGTGGCGTTCGCGTCATGCCTGTGTTGCCGACCCGTGTTGCTGGAAAAAGGAAGAGAATGGTTATCGCTATTATATCCTTCCTGAACTGCCTATAGACAGGCCCAATGGCACCCATATCCGCCAAGTAGAGGTGAATGGCGAAATGGAGTATGATTGGCAAGGAGATTTCATAGAGGTCTTCGTTCCCTTCAAAGGCGACACCATCTATGTGAAAGATGGATGGGCAAGGTAATTTGAGTATTATTTATCAAATCATATCAAAATAAAAAAATTATGAATTACACATTTTCAGATTTACTTTATGGTGCCAAAACAATAGCAAAGAGTGTCTTCGGCCAGCAAAGCGAGTATCATATACAGTTCAACCACGAGGATGACGGATTATGGTATGTCGATTTTCCCAACTGGCCCTTCGACCACCACAACCTGTTGATGGTGGAAGGCGCAGACGAATTGTGCGCCTTTTTGTCGGACGACAACATCATCACTCGTGTTGACGTGATTCCTGCCGACGAGGAAGAAGACCACCCTGGTTATGCGAAGCTGATTCAGCTGGAGCATTCCCTGACAGGCGGAAGCACCTATCAGGTGACAGGCTTGGAAGGCTTTGACAGGGATATCTGGCTTTGTCCCGTCACTCTTTTTGTCCTCGGACAATACCCCAGATATATGTATATAAAGAAGTCAGACGCGTAAAACCGTGGTTGAATCTAAAAAAACAGATGCAGACTGTTTACAAAATCTGACTTTTGGTATTATATTAGGGAAAACAGAACCTCTGAGATGAAGATTAGTAGATATGTGATGTAGTTTAAAGGAAACCCATATATAATCATTACAAACATATATAAATATCGTCTTTATAGTATGATTATCATCAAGCACAAAAGAACTAAGCCTGAGAGTATTCTCAAGGAATATCCCGATGCCGAGATATTCGACGTGACCAGCAAGGGGGAGTATAAAAGACTCTCTCCGTTCTATCCTCACGGTGGAATACCCATTCCATTTTCCGGCTCAGTGACCTCAGCCAGCGTGGAAGGCATCTGGCAGGGTCTCAAGGTCTTCGCCAACGAAGGGATTGACTTCAGCTGCTTCACCAACCGCACGATGAAAAATCATAAACGAACTGCAAGAGTTCATGGTCGTACCATTGGTCATCAGAAAGGATTGGGCTCCAAGCAACTCCTTGAATACATTGAGGCAAGAAAGCAAATCTATGTCCCATCCTATTACTGGATACTTGAGCACAAATGCCAAAAGGAAATCCAATATTTCATCGACCTCCTCAAGGCAGGAAAAACCATCGTCTTCCTCGACTACGACACCAACGGCGATATAGAGGACTATACCAAGCCCCTTTCCCACGCTTCTCTCATCAAGCGGTATATTGAATCTCAGATTCAAAGTTGAAGGTGGTTATAGAAGTTAAGTACTTGAATGTTGAACTTGAATGATTAATGAAAATTTTGTGGCAATGATATGTTGAAAGAAAAAACACGAATTCCCTCGCTCATGAATTTTATCATCTATTTTCACATAAAACCACAATTATGACGACAATTCTTTATTCATTTATTGCAATAATAATTGCAATTCTCCTTGGCATAATTCTGTTTGCTGACAAAATTGAAAAGTCTCATAAAGAAATGTGTGAACAATGGAGAAAAGAACAAATCGAGGCTGGTATGCCAGAAATATTTGTGGATCTAGAATTATTGAGTAATCATTTTATTTTATGATTGGGTCAATCTTTTCTTTTGTAGCCAAAGCGCTAACTAAAATCGCCAAGGTGACACACCTGACATACAATGAGATAAACATCATCGTGTATTATCTCATTATTCCTATGTCATGGTGTGTCATGCTTGACATCATCATTCATATTCCTATCTTTACTTCTTTGTGAAGCATTCTGTGGATATACATATTTTGGACAAAACGGAAGTTCTTCAGCCAATGGTGTGATGTAGTATTTAGTTTGTCGCAAGAATTCCTTTTTTCTTTTAAGAAAATAGGATGGGATTATTTCAAAGCATCAGTTATTATTTGCGTATTGATCCCAATAATTTTCTATGCAATACTTATCATGATGCTGATATAAAAGAAAGTGAAAAGAAAAAGCAACAAGAAAGAAAAGAGAAAGATAATTTGTGTCATATTTAATTCAAAAATATCAATCTATTTACAACTAATATATGAAAAAATTGCTTAAATATTTAGGAATACTATTTCTTTTATTAACTACTATCTCTTTTCTCATTCCAAAAGGAGGACCTGACTGGTTTCACAATCGCTTGAAATATATATCCGATGAAAGTTATAATACTTATGAGATAGCAGTAGATTTTTCAAAACCATCATGTGTGGACAGACTTTATATTTATGAATTAAACTTAGAAGCAGAATTAATTTATTCAGGAGTCGTACTTCATGGATGTGGTGGCAAAAGCACTCCCTCAAAACCAGAGTTCAGCAATGAGATAGGCAGCAATTGCTCCTCACTCGGTGAATACACCCTTGAAGGAATAGTCAAAATGAAGAACGGCATGGAAGCCATCAAACTCAAAGGATGGAGCGACACCAACTCCAATGCAGAGAAACGGGGTATATATATTCATCCAAGCATGATGGCCACTTTGCTGCCATTCAATCTGCCTGGCGTGAACTTCCCACTGACCAAAGCCAGTGAGGGTTGCTTTGCCGTAAGTTATCATACTTATGAAGCAATTAAATACTATATGAAAAAAGATCCTAACCATAAAACAAAATTAATCGCGTATTATGAAAAATAAATAGAATCATAGAACACCTCCAAGAACTGGGAAACTTAAAAGAATTTGGAATAAACTTACATTTGGAGTAAATGATGATTAAATAACTTATAAACATATATAAATATAGTATGATCATCATCAAGCACAAAAGAACTAAGCCTGAGAGTATTCTCAAGGAATATCCCGATGCCGAGATATTCGACGTGACCAGCATGGATTTTACTAAGAGGAAGCTCAAAGGTGACAGACCACGAGGTAATTCTCAAGGAGTGCTGTAGTCAATGCCAACGCATGACATGGCCAAACTCTTTCCATTTCAAAAAATAATTGTCAAATATTTGCTAAAGTGTCAAAAATCCGTTATATTTGTGGGCAATCTGAAATCAATTACCATTCAAATACCTATTTGCTATGAAAAGATGCCCCATATGTGCGGAGATGGTGGACGACCACCTAAGTGTATGCCCCTATTGCGGTGAGCCTATGCCTGGTGCAACGCCAAACGACACGCCGCAACCACAACCACAACCGAAACAGCCCGACACACCACAGCCGGAACAACCGACTCCCAACACAGCAGGCGCTGATAAGGGAGCAATGCGCTTCTGCCCTGTCTGCGGCGAACAAATCGGTGCCCACTTAGCCATTTGCCCCATCTGTTTCGAACCTACCGGGTTTGATGCAAAGCCAAAAGAAACCCCTGCTGAAAAACCCGTCGTCGAGGAAAAGCCTGTCGTGCAAGAACCGGAACCTGAACCTGCTCCAGAACCTGAACCCATACAAAAACCGGAGAGGAAACTGGTGTTTGGTCCTGAGGCAGAGACGAAACCGGAAACAAAGCCACTGCAGGAACCGACCCCCGAACCAGAACTTAAGCCGAAGTTGGAACCGGAACCTGGTGCCGAGCACAAACCTGAACGGGAATATGAACCGGAAACAAGATTTGAACCAGAACCAGAGCCGGAGCCACAACCCCGGCCTGAACACAAACGCCAGTGGCCGCCCGAGGACACTTCTGTGGCTGCTACCCCCGCCAAGGGAGGCAATCCCCTGAAATGGCTGCTCATTGCACTTATCACCCTGCTTGCCATCGGACTTGGCCTGCTCGCCTATTTCCTGCTGAAGGGAGACAAGGAAGAAAACGAACCGCCTGTCGAGCCTCAAAAGGAGGTCGTGACACCTACCGAAACCAACCAACTGACAGGCAAAGCACTCTTCTATCATAGACTTGACAGTGTGGAGGCGAACATTCCCTCTGAGGCATACGCATTGAATGCCTACCCCGATGCAGAAAGTCCATGCCTCTATTATGTCCTTGACAACAAACTCATGCTCTACCATGCTGACACGGACAAGACAGAGAGCGTGAAAATTCCCGTCTTGTCGGGCGTCGGGAAAGTGCTTGACGCCAATATCGATGAGACAGACAGCGAATACCTCCTCATCGACATGGGTGACAAATATGGCGACTATGCCTTTACCTACAAGATGAACACCATCACCGAGAGCTTCGAGAGAATCGACAATGAAGAACCGGAAGAGCCTGTCCAAAAGCAAGAAGACAAAAACGTCAAAACCAATACCGTGAAAAAGACCAACACACAAAACCAACGGTATCAAGAAGAGGACGACTATGGCTACCCACCGCCACCACCAGCCCATATGGACAGGAATCAGAAAGACCGTCCGCGCAGGGTGTTCCGCAGCGAGGAACAACGTGAGCAAGACCGTGTCAGGCGTGAGGGCCGCCGCCCCGGCAACAATCCGCCTCCGTCATCATCAGGAAATGGCTTCCACCTTGAGCCTGCCAACCCCGGACAGAGCAATTCTGGCTCGGGTATCCGTCTGGAGAAGGTAGACCGCATCCCCAATCAGTAACCAATAATTATTACACGCTATGGACAACATGAAAAGATGCCCCAAATGTGGGCAAATGGTCAGGCAGGAAGCCCTGAAATGCCGCTACTGCGGATACTGGTTCAATGCGGCTGACGACACCACACCACCGTACAACCGCGCTGAAGAGGAAGCACGGCGCCCCTCTTATCAGGGCGAGCGCCTCATCACCGTCATGGGAGTCATCAAGGAAGGCATCGGGATAGGACTGAAGAATTTCCTCTCCGTGTTCCTCGCCTGCATCCTCTATATCCTCACCATCTGGGTGCCCTATATCAATGTGGGAACCACCATCGGCCTCAACACCCTGCCACTAAAACTCAGCAAGGACACCAATGCCATCATCAGTCCCACGTTTATCTTCGACGGGCACTACCGCAAATACATGGGTGAGTTCTTCAACCTGATTGGCCTGATGTCCATATCCGTCTTGCCCGCGCTGCTCTTTGTCTTCGTTCCTGCCATCATCATCTGTTACGGCTGGTCGCAGGCATTGTTCCTGCTGCTCGACAAGGAGCTGTCACCATCTGAGGCCATGATGCAAAGCACGAAGATTACCTATGGCTACAAGTCCACCTTGTTCTGGATTGACGTGGTGTGCTCACTGGTCTTCTTCATCATAGCCGGCATCCTGATGTGGCTTATTGGACTCGTCATCGACAATATGATTGTCACCATGATTATCATGGCCATTTTGATTGCCGTTTTCATCGTCATCAAATTGGCATGCGGAGCTGTCATCTACCGTGAACTGAGCAAGAGAATCGGATGAAGACCAAGAAGGCGATAGTATTAGGTGCCTCGTCGGGCATCGGCATGGAGGTGAGCAAACTGCTGCTCAACGAAGGGTGGACACTCGGCATCGCCTCCCGACGCACCGACCTGCTGATGGAACTCAAGGCAAAGATGCCCGACCGTGTTGAGGTGGAGACCATCGATGTGAACAGCGAGGGGGCTGAGGACCTCTTACTCAGCCTCATCGCCGTGGTTGGTGGCATGGACCTCTTCTTCTATGCCCCCGGCATCGGCAAGCAGAACATCACCCTTGATGCCGACATCGAGACCGCCACCGTGACAACCAATGCCCTGGGATTTACCCGAATGATTGGCGTGGCATATCGCTACATGGCCAAGCATGGAGGAGGCCATATCGTAGCCATCACCTCCATAGCAGGGACGATGGGACTTGGTCCCGCTCCCTCCTACTCCGCCACAAAAGCCTTTCAGAATACTTACTTGCAGGCATTGGAACAACAGGCCAACACACGCAAGTTGAAAATCCGTTTCACCGACATCCGACCAGGATTTGTCGATACC
>Ga0247611_10011025_pt1 | contig 10503 bp, 6 predicted proteins | sample 177DNAGHGhighgp2_FD_192422 | JGI IMG/M metagenome (GOLD analysis project Ga0247611, IMG submission 192422) | Sheep rumen microbial communities from Palmerston North, Manawatu-Wanganui, New Zealand - 1770 DNA GHGhigh gp2 | ecosystem: Host-associated > Mammals > Digestive system > Stomach > Rumen ... | reverse complement strand
AGCCTCCCAGGAGTTGACGGTCTCGCCGCCCTTGAGGAGAACGGGACCGCCGCCGATGGCCGTCTGCGGCGCAAAGTCGGAGGCCGTAGCCGGGAAGGACGCATCGGGAACCTGCAGCGGGTCGCGGGACCAGGAATTCGCCGCCGGAGTCTCATAGAGATAATGCTTCGCACCGCCGCTCCAGTAGGTCCATCCGGTTTTGAAGACGCCGTCCTTCTCATAGAAGACGCCACGGGTGGGATAGTACATCGTCACCCAGTCCATGGAGGCATAGTTGATATTCACGCCGTAGGTCTTCCCGCCGCTGACGGCGACGCTGGCGCTGTACCGCTTGCCGCCTTCGGCAAAGAAGTAGCCGCCGTTCACGATGACGGGGGCTGCCGTTTCCGCATAGTACTCGGACGGGGTCTTCAGCGGGTCGTCCGTTCCCTGGATCGCGGGATCGTCGATGCTCCTGACGTCCCAGGCAATCTTCGAGAGGTCGGCCACAGCAATATAGGCGATGGCTTTCTGGCCGTCCAGCGTTTCCGGGGAACGGTAGATATTGATTCCGTCGGGAAGGGCCGCATAGGTGGCTGTGACGTTAGTCCAGCCAAGTTCCGTAATGGCCGGATGCGGCTCGGGAACCTCCACGGGCTCCTTGTCCGGCCAGCGCCACTCGGGCATGTCCGTGCCGGCGGTTCCGCTGCAGGAAACCGCCAGGCACAGGAGCAGGAAGAGTTTCACGCTTTTCATCGCTTGATACAATCCAGGCTGAAACCGCCCAGCATCTGGGAATAATGGTCGTAGTAGTAGATATACAGCATGTACCCGTCGGTCGAAGGGGCCAGGATCACATCACCGCAGGCGCCGTTGCCGTCATGACCGCCCGTGTTGTACTGCAGGTTGTACATGAACGGCTTGGAGAACACGAGGCCGGGGCTGTTCCAGATATTGTCGCCCTGGAGCGAGCCGCTCGTGATGTCATAGACATACAGCTGCGGGCCCGGCCACCACTTCGGGAAGTGGTTGGAGACGAACAGGGCCAGATAACGGGCGTTGTTGAACCCCTTGGTATCCAGGTTGTTCGGCGACGTGTTGCTGTCCACATACGTTCCGCCTCCCTGCACATCGTCCGTCCCGTCACCATACCCGTTGAGTTGCTTGCCCACGGTCAGGTCGGGCTTGAACCAAGTCAGGAGGTTGTCGGAATAGACGCAGCTGTACCAACCCGCGTCATTGCTCGCGGAAGCGGCCGGAACGCAGGTGCTGCCGGAAGCGCCTGAGCCCCAGAAGAAGCCCGTCGCGGCAAGATCCTTCAGCTCGTTGGAAACCACCTGTCCGCCCACGATATGGATGGAACGGAAGCGGCTGCTCTGCGTCACGCCCGCCAGGCCGGGATAGGTCACGGAAATGGAGGCCTCTTCCTCGATATTGCCGATGACCTTCATTTCCAGGCCCAGCTGGATGTCCTGGTCGTTCGTGAAGGACAGCAGCTCGGTCGGAGCCTCCTTCACGGAGGAGGTCTTCCAGATGGTGAACGTCTGTCCCGGTTCGGCCAGGTTGCAGATCAGCAGATGGTCCTTCTCGTCGGAGGCGATGGCGCCGGTCGGCACGGCCGAACCGATCTTGATCTCACCGCCGTAGGTACCCACGACCTTGTTGTAGTAGCGCGGCGTGGAGCCGTCGCCCATGTTCACGATCAGGTCGGAGTCAAGCACGCCCATGGACACGTTCGCCACCGCCTTGTAGCCGGGAAGGCCCATGCCGGAGGAAGGATCCAGGTTGAAGAGCGTCTCAACGCTGGTCGCATTCACGCCGTAATCGATCTTTTCGGGGATTTCCTTGACGACCAGGTATTCGGCCTTGGTCTCGCCGTCATCGGCCGTCACGGTGAAGGTGAAGCCTTCGTTGTAGTTGTGCGGCTCGCCCGGGTCCGGGGAAATGGTGGCATGGGCCGACAGGGTGACGGTGGCCTCGGCGACGGAAAGGTCCTTCGCCGTGATCAGGGACACCTTGCGGGCCACCTTGTCCACCATGCCGTTCATCTGCGGCTGCTTGAGGGCGAAGGAAACGATCTCGCACTTGTTGGACTTCACGCGCTTGCCCGTGATGACGATGTCCCGGCTCGCGCCGGTGGCGTCGGTATAGCGGAAATGGTTCTCCTCCGTGAGGTCCAGCACCGTCAGGGCCGGTTCGAGGATGCAGTTGGGCTGCAGGGAGGCGCGGACCCGCACCTTCATCATATAAGGCGTCGTGATGTCGTCCGAAGTCTCCGGAAAGTACCACGGGATGGGAATCTCGTAACGGTCCACGTCGGGATCGGAAATCTCCAGGCGCCCCATCTCCTGCCCCTCATAGGGGCCGAAGGCGAAGTAGGCGGACAGGGACGTGATTCCCTGCCGGTCGGCCGTGGGAGCCACGGGTTCCGGCTGGTGACAGGCCGCCAGACAGAGAGCCAGGCAGGCCAGAAGTGTATATCGGATGCTTTTCATGGTTAGTTCCATTCAGGGTACTGGTTCACAAGCGGATTCGAGTTCAGTTCTCCATCGGGCAGGGGGAAGCGGTACATCTTCGCGGGGAAGTTCCGGTCCCGGTCATCGACGGAGACATAGGTGTACTTGTACTGACCGTCCACGGCCGTGGGCTCGATCTTGAGTCCGTGCACCTGGTAGCCGTTCAGGCCGCGGGGCCAGGCTTCGGCGGCATCGCCCCAGCGGCGGAGATCCCAGTACCAGAGGCCCTCGAAGGCCAGTTCCACGCGGCGCTCCTGCCGGATAGCCTCCCAGAGGGCATCCCCGGACTTGTTCGTGTACGGGAGACCCACCCGGGAACGGATGGCCTTCACGGCGGCATTGGCACCGTCCGTATCGCCCTTCCGGAAACAGGCCTCGGCCTTGTTCAGGAGCACTTCGCCGTACCGGAGAAGGACGAAATGCTGGATGCTCTGGCTGCGCTCGGCCAGGTTGTGCGTTTCGTCCACGCCCTTGCGGAGATAGTAGCCGGTGGTCGTACGTCCTTCAGGTTTCGGTTCCTTGTTCCACTGGCACCAGCCGTCGGTTCCGCCGATCCAGGGCTCGATCCGCCGGCCCTTCCACGGGGCGCCGTTGTACAGGATCGTCGCATGGAACCGCGGTTCCAGCTTTTCGTAGGGCGGCTGGGCCGTCGTCGTCCCGTGCCAGGGAGACCAGTCGGGGAAGCCGCCGGTGGCGAGTTCGTAGGACTCCACCATCTCCTGGGTAGGCGTGCCGTAGCCGCCGCCCTGCTGGCCGACCAGCTTGTAGTCGCCGCCCGGGGTGTAGTAGAAGTCGAACTCGTGCGTCACGTTGTCGGCATAGGAGAAACTGTATTGGAGGATGGTCTCCGGGTTTCCGGACTGCACCGGCACCGTGAAGGCCGACGCATAATCGCCCATCAGGGAATAGCCCAGGCCGGCGAGGGCGTCGGCAGCGGCGATAACCGCATCATTGTCACCGGCATAGAGCATGGCCCGGGAGATCAGTGCATAAGCGGCACCCTTGTCCAGGCGGCCCTTGGCGGAGGCCTTTTCGGGAAGGACCCCGGCGGCGAAGTCCAGGTCATCCTTGATGAACTTCCAGCCGTCGGCCTCCGAAGAGAGGGCTTTCTCCACGGAGATGGCGGTCAGGTCCTCATCATAGAGGATCACCTCCTTGTAGCGCTTCACCAGTTCGAAATAGAGCCAGCCCCGCATCAGGCGGAGCTCGCCTTCCAGGCGGTTGCGGTCCCCTTCCGGGAGGGCGGTGCCCAGAGTCTTCAAGTTCGAGAGGGCCTCGTTGGTCCGGCGCACGGCCTCGTACAGGGACGACCAGCAGCCCAGGTACACATCGACGAAACTGTTGGTCAGGTTGGTTCCGCCGTAGGCTACCTGGCTGGGAATGAGGCAGTAGGCGAAATTGACATAGGAGCCGTACTTGAACTCGTCGGTGAAAGCCTCCGTCAAACCCACGGCGCTCGGCCAGTTGGCGAAGATGTCATAGGAATAGGAGTAGATGCTGTTCACGGCGTATTCGGCCGACTCGACACTGGTCCACATCACCTTGTCGGAGATGCTGTCGCGCGGGGTCATGTCCAGGTACTTGTTGCAGGCAGCGAGGACGAAGCAGAGCGAAAGAGCGATGAAAATCTTCTTTTTCATAAGGCCTCCGGTTTAAAGGGTGATGGAAATGCCGCCCAGCACGTTGCGCTGCTGGGGATAATAACCGTTGTTGACCCCCGGGGATTCCGGGTCGATGCCTTCCGGCAGCCCGTCCAGGGTGAAGAGGTTGTTGCCTTCCACGAAGATGCGGAGGGACTCCACGCCGAACTTGCGGGTGAAGTTCTTGGGCAGCGTATAGCCCAGCTGGGCCGTCTTCAGGCGAACATACTTGCCGTCCCGCCACCAGAAGCTGGAACTCAGGCCGTTGTCCCCGCCGTGGCCGGTCGTACCGAGGCTCAGGCGCGGGAAGGTGCCGTCCGGATTGTCCAGGCTGTAGGCGTTCTCGATGAGGAACAGCGGGGAGTTCGCCCCTTCCTTGAAGGTCTTGGTCCAGATGGTATCGTCGTCATTCTCATTGAAATAGGTACCGGTCATGGACACCTGGAAGAGGGCGCCGCCGGTGAACTGGAGGTTCGCATCGAACCCGTTCCAGCCCAGGTTGAGATTCAGGCCGTAGGTGAGTTCCGGGCGGTTGGACTTGCCGAAGATGCCACGGTCCTGCCAGCTGATCTCACCGTCGCCGTTGAGGTCCCTGTACTTGATGTCGCCGATGTTCGGGCGCGTCCCGTACCAGGCGGAATTGTCGATCTCCTCCTCGCTCCGGTACAGGCCCTCGGCGATCCAGCCCCAGTGGGAGCCGTACGTAGTTCCGGTGACCTTCTGCCATTCGGGCACGTTGGGCTCGTCGTTGTACTTGAGCCAGCGGGTCTTGGAATAGGTCATGGTCGCCCCGACCTCATAGAAGAACGGCTTGCCGCCCAGGTCGAACCGGTTCCGGTGCGTCAGGAGGATGTCGATACCCTTCGCGTCGATGGCGTTCTTGTTCACGTAGGTGGGATAATACCCGCCCATGGAATCCGGATGACCGCCGCGGTTCCAGGAAAGGATGTCGTATGTGTAATTGTAGAATCCGTCGATCTCGCCGCCCAGGAGTCCGTTCCAGAGGGAGAAGTCCAGGCCCACGTTGTAGGACAGGGTCTTTTCCCAGGTCAGGTCCTTGTTAGGGATACCGGAAGTGTAGTAGGCCGGGATGGCGCCGCCTCCGGGATAGACGACCTTGCCGCCCAAGGCATACTTGCTCAGGAACATATAGGGACTCACGTTGTCGCTTCCCAGCAGGCCCACCGAGGCCCGGAGCTTGAGATTCTCCAGGGCCGACGCCCCGCTCATGAAGGGTTCCTTCGCAATGTTCCAGCCCAGGGAGGCCGACGGGAAGAAGCCCCAGCGGGTCTCGGTCATGCCCGCGAACTTGTAGGAGCCGTCATACCGGCCGGTGATCTCCGCCAGGTAACGCTCGTCATAGTTGTACCGGATACGGCCCACATAACCTGCGCTCCGGGAAGCGTCGCTCCGGCCGATGACCGGATTGGCCGTCGGGGTGCCGTTGCTCAGTTCCGGGAGCAGGGCGAACGGAACGTTCTTGACATAGGCCGAGAGGTTATTCGTCTGGAAATCACGGATTTCCACGAGGGCGAGAGCCTCCACCGAATGTTTTCCGAAAGTGCCGGCATAGGAGAGGCTGGCCTGACCCGTCATCGTCTGCTGGTAGTAGGAGCCCTCCCCTACCTTGTTGCCGTCGGAAGCGCCGTTCACGTCCACCATCGGGGCCGTCCAGCCCCAGGTCCCGTCTTCGTTCTTCCGGCGGGCGACCACGTAATACGGCGTATCCAGGTTCTTGTTGTAGGAGTCCAGGTAGTCGTAGGAGCCGCCCACCTTCGCCTGCAGTCCCTTCACCCAGGGAATCTCCCAGGTGAGCGAACCCGTCAGGGTGCCGTTGAAACTGCGGGTCTTTTTGCTGCCGGACTGGTAGAGCGCGGCCAGCGGGCTGTTCGGGAACACCTGGTTCGAAGCAATGGAGCCCGTGTAATAACCGTCGTACATCTCCGGCAGGAAAGGATACATGCCGATGACCTGGTGGGCGATGGAGAACCAGCCCACCTCATAATCGGAGCCCGTTCCGTCCGAACCGCCGGACAGGAAACGGGGCGTCTCCCTGCGGCCGACCACGCCGCTCAGGCCGGCCTGGAAGACCAGGTTCTTCGCGATGCGGCTCTCGATGTTGGCACGGACATTATAGCGACGGTAGTTGTAACCGTCGATGTTACCCTTCTGGTTCAGGTGACCGGCGGAGACGAAGTAACGGGACTTGTCGTTTCCGCCCTGCACGGTGACATTGTGCTTCTGGGTGATGCCGGTTCCGAACACCCGCTTGATGTAGTCCACGTTGTCCCAGCCGTCCGTGGGGTCGCCGTTGAGCATGGCCTCCACATTGGCCTGGGTGAAATAAGGGACGTATTCCTCTTCCGAGGCGATGGCGCCGCTCGCGAGCTGGTCCATCATCTGGGCCAGGTTATAGTAGTAGGCGAACTGCGGACCGTTCATAAAACGGGGGAAGTTGGCGTTCATGGAAGCGCCCACCGACCCGTTGTACGAAATCCGGGCGTCGCCCTTGTCACCCTTGCGGGTCGTGATGATGATCACGCCGCCCGCCGCCTGGAGGCCATAGACCGCCGCCGAAGCACCGTCCTTCAGGACTGAGACGCTTTCGATGTCGGCCGGGTCAATATCATTGATATTGTCCACGGGATAGCCGTCCACGACATAGGCCACTCCGTACACCGATCCGCGGATCCGCAGGGCCGCCTGGTCCAGGCCCGGTTCGCCGGATTCCTGGACGGAGGAGATGCCGGGAAGTTTGCCGCCCAGTACCTGGGAGACATTGGTCGCCGGCGCTTTCAGGAGTTCGTCGCCCTTGATGGCCGACACGGCCGCCGTCAGGGTTTCCTTCTTCGCCGTACCGTAGCCGACGACGACGACGTCCTCCAGGAACAGGGTATCTTCCTCCAGGATGACGTTGATGGCCGAGTGGCCGTCGAATTCCCGTTCCCGGGTGGTCAGGCCCAGGCAGGAGAACTCGATGGTGCTGCCCGCAGGGGCGCGCAGGGAATATGTGCCGTCAGGACCTGTCAATGTGCCGTTGGTGGTTCCCTTCACCAGGACCGTCACGCCGGATAGCGGTGCGCCCGAAGGGTCGGTCACCTTTCCGCGGAGCGGGTTCTGGGCCCATACCGGCAACAGGGTGGAAAACAGAAGCGCCAGGCAGGAAAGCAGCATAGGCAAATGTCTGCGACGCCTTGGCTCGATGGAAGTTTTCATGGGCAATATGGTTGGTTTGCAATAAATACAAGCCCAAATATAATAAAAATAGACCTATTTCCGATGAATTTTTGAACATTTTTATTAATTTTGGCATCACTAAACTAATTTCTCATGGAGAACCGACGCGAATTCCTCAAAAAAACAGCAGCCGCCACGGCGGCGGCCGTCACGGCCCCCGCCCTCATGACCGGTTGCAAAACAATTTCAGAAACAGACCCTTACGGCATTGCTCCCGACCCTTCCGTAAGCAGCAACCTCATCGTCCCGAAGGCCGCCGGCCTTCCCATCACGGGCACCTTCCTGGATGAAATCTCCCATGACATCCCCCACCAGAACTGGGGCGAACGGGAGTGGGACCGGGACTTCCGGTACATGAAGGCCATCGGCATCGACACGGTCATCGACATCCGCTGCGGCTACCGCAAATTCATCACCTACCCGTCCCCCTATCTGCTGGGGAAGGGCTGCTACATGCCCTCGGTGGACCTCATCGACATGTTCTGCCGCCTGGCGCAGAAGTATGACATGAAGTTCATGCTGGGTCTGTACGACAGCGGAAAGTACTGGGACACCGGCGACATGAGTTACGAAGTGGAAGCCAACAAGTACGTGATCGACGAAGTCTGGGAGCGCTACGGTTCCAAGTACAAGAGTTTCGGCGGCTGGTACATCTCCGGCGAGATTTCCCGGGCCACCAAGGGTGCCATCGAGAGCTTCCGGACCATGGGCCGGCAGTGCAAGGAGGTGAGCGGCGGTCTTCCGACCTTCATCTCCCCCTGGATCGACGGCAAGAAGGCCGTGATGGGAACCGGCAAGATGACCAACGACGAGGCCGTCTCCGTCGCCCAGCACGAAAAGGAGTGGAACGAAATCTTCGACGGCATCCACGACTATGTCGATGCCTGCGCCTTCCAGGACGGCCATATCGACTACGACGAGCTGGACGCCTTCTTCAGCGTGAACAAGAAGCTGGCCGACAAATACGGCATGCAGTGCTGGACGAACGCCGAGAGCTTCGACCGCGACATGCCCATCCACTTCCTCCCCATCAAGTTCGACAAGCTGCGCCTGAAGCTGGAAGCGGCCAAGCGCTGCGGCTACGACAAGGCCATCACCTTCGAATTCAGCCACTTCATGAGCCCGCAGAGCGCCTACCTCCAGGCCGGCCACCTCTACGACCGTTACAAAGAATACTTCGGACTATAAGTTTATGAAAACCAACCAAACCACGGGAAACGTCCTGTTTATCGCCTGCGTAGCCGCCCTCGGCGGCATCCTCTTCGGCTATGACACCGCCGTCATCTCCGGGACCACCCGCATCGTGGCCGACCAGTTCGCCCTGACGGAGATGTCCAAGGGCTGGTATGTGGGCTGCGCCCTCATCGGCTCCATCCTGGGCGTTTCGGTCGCCGGGATGCTCAGCGACTTCCTGGGCCGGAAAAAGACCATGCTCATTTCCGCCCTGATGTTCAGCATCTCGGCCATCGGATGCGCCTTGTGCGCGAATTTCACGCAGCTGGTGATCTACCGCATCATCGGCGGATTCGGCATCGGCGTCGTGTCCATCGTCTCCCCGGTCTATATCTCCGAGGTCTCCCCCGCGGAAAAACGCGGCACGATGGTTTCGCTCTACCAGCTTGCCGTAACCATCGGCTTCCTCCTCGCCTACCTGATGAACTACCTGGTCCTCAAAGGGGCCGACACCACATCCACGGCTCCTGACCTGGGTACCCGGATGTTCAACAACGAGTACTGGCGGGGCATGCTGGGCCTGGAAACCATCCCGGACCTGCTGTTCCTCTTCCTGATTTTCTTCATTCCCGAAAGCCCGCGTTGGCTGGCAGTACGCGGAGAGCGGAAGGACAACAGCGAAGAGTGGAAGGCCCTCCGCGAGCCGGGCATCCTGAAAGCCGTGCTCGTGGGCAGCGCCATTGCCATCCTGGGCCAGTTCATGGGTGTGAACGCCGTCCTGTACTACGGCCCCGAGATCTTCCAGAACGCCGGTCTCTCCAGCGAAGGGTCCATGTTCTCCACGGTCCTCGTCGGTGTCGTGAACATGCTCACCACGGTCATCGCCCTCCTGATCATCGACAAGGTGGGCCGCAAGCAGCTGGTCTGGTGGGGCGTAGGGGGCATGATCGTGTGCCTGGTGGCCATCGGCACTTATTTCGCCTGGGGGCCGAAACTGGGACTCGGAACCGGCTTCCTCCTTACGTTCTTCCTGCTCTATGTCTTCTGCACGGCCATCTCCATCAGCGCCGTCGTGTTCGTACTCCTGAGCGAGATGTACCCCAACCGCGTCCGCGGCCTCGCCATGTCCATCGCCGGCCTGGCCCTCTGGGTGGGGACCTACCTCATCGGCCAGCTCACGCCCTGGATGCTGAAGAACCTGACCCCGGCCGGCACCTTCTTCCTGTTCGCCTTCATGTGCCTGCCCTATCTGTGGATCATGTGGCGGCACATTCCGGAGACCACCGGCAAGACGCTGGAGGAAATCGAGAAATACTGGAAGAAACAGTAGGCTTCCCAGCCCTTACGAAAAAAGCGGTCCGATGCTGCGCATGCATCAGACCGCTTTTCCGACACCCTTCACGCGGCAGACGGGCCCGGACGTGCCGACCGGTTTCGGTACGGGAGGTGTCAATGCAAAGGTAAGCACCGCCCCCCGTTCCGCCAAGGCTTCCGGACTTCCCGGGCCCTTGCATGTCAATCACCTGATTATCAAACAAATAATTGAGGCCTGGACTTTTTTGTCCAGGCCTCAATTATGATGTAATATTCGTTCGGTCAGTAACTTGCGCCGAAAGAACGATGCAAGGGATTATTCGGCGACCACGTTGAACTTGAAGGTGCCCTTGATGCCCTTGTAGAGCTTCACGGCAGCTTCGTACTCACCCAGTTCCTTCACCTCTTCGGCGAGGATGGTGATGTCCTTCTTCTCGATGTTCAGACCCTTGGCGGCGAGGGCGGCAGCCAGCTGCTCGGTGGTGACGGAGCCGTACAGCTTACCGGTCTCACCGACCTTGGCGGAAACCTCGATGACCTGGGCGTTGATGGTGGCGGCGAGGGCCTCGGCGTCGGCGACGAGCTTGGCCTCCTTGTGAGCGCGCTGACGGAGGGTCTCCGCGTGCTGCTTCTTCACGGACTCG
>Ga0247611_10011024_pt1 | contig 10503 bp, 12 predicted proteins | sample 177DNAGHGhighgp2_FD_192422 | JGI IMG/M metagenome (GOLD analysis project Ga0247611, IMG submission 192422) | Sheep rumen microbial communities from Palmerston North, Manawatu-Wanganui, New Zealand - 1770 DNA GHGhigh gp2 | ecosystem: Host-associated > Mammals > Digestive system > Stomach > Rumen... | reverse complement strand
GGGCCTCACCTTCTCCAAGAACGGTGTGGAGATGACGGGTACCTACGTCGATATCAACCTGCCAACTGCCGACAGCTACTACAGCCTGCAGAAAGACATCGTGGAGCTGGTCGGCGAGGATGCCGTGGTTCCGACGGGACGCTATCGTGCCTACTTCCACATTCCGGGATGCAGTTACGAGACACTGACCATCATCTTTGATGGCATCATGACCGACATCAGCGTACGGCAGGTGAACAGCCAGCCCATTGGCGACCTCTACACCCTCTCTGGTGTCCTGATCCAGCGTAAGGCCAACATCGGGCAGCTCCGCAAGGAGGGCAAGCTCCAGCCCGGCATCTATATCATGGATGGCAACAAGGTCGTGATTAAGTGAGCGAAGTGAGAGCTTGTTTACAAGTGACACAGGGGGAACTCTACCCCTGTGTCACTCTTTTATACAGCAGCAGAACGACGGTCAAAAGCGTTCATTATAATGAACAAAACTAAAGTTTCTTCTGATTTTATTCAGTATAATCAACAAAATCATTCATATTCCTTTAAGTGATAGCAAATAAACAAAAGAATATTCTTATTTTTACCTTTTATAAAAGATAAAATCACTATCTTTGCAGAAAATTTCTTCCATAAAAGATAAATCTCGGCAAGGACACCATCATCATCCTGAATTTGCTGTGCCAGTGTCATCGCTTGTTTGGTATATCTCATGCCTATAAACAAAATAAATGTCCCTCTATGTTCACTGTCAACGGCACTTAAGATCGCCAAAGTTGCAAATTATTCTGGAAGAAATTTTCTCATTTACAATTATAATTTGTAATTTTGCACCATAAAAGTAATAATGGGAGAAAAGAATCATGGCAATACCGGTAACAAACATTCCTGTGCTGACGGGTGAGGTGGCAGAACGCTTCATTGAGCAGTGCGAGTACAACGCCCAGCACCTGCGCGGCTCGGAGTGGAGTCAGGAGAAAGAGGACTGGTTCAATGGAATCATGGAGCGTTCTCTTGAGTTCCAACGCAAAATGGCGAGGAAATGACACTCGCAGACCTTATTTTTTCCCCACAAGGCGCAACAGCGCTTGACTTGAAGTCATTTGACTGTGGTCGGGAGTCTGTCAACAAGTTCTTCCGTGAAGAAGCGCAAGACTACCAAGACGAGTTGTTTGGCAAGACCTACTACTGGGTACATCGCGACCGTCCAACGGAAGTGGTCGCGGGCTTCACTGTAGCCAATGCCAGCATATTCACCAAGCGTCTGCCCAATGCCCGTCAGAAGAAGATTGGTCTTGAGGTACACCACGAGAAGGGACTTATCAATTACCCTTCCATTCTTCTCGCCCAACTTGGCGTTGACCTGAAGTTCAAGGGTTTCCATCTTGGCCAGCAGATTATCGACTTCGTGATGCAGTGGTTCACTTCACATGACAACAAGTCCGGATGCCGTCACCTCATTGTTGATGCTTACGACGAGCCGCACCTGCTGGAGTTCTACCAGCGTAACGGGCTCAATCTCTTCTTTTCTTCGCTCGAACAGGAAATGCAGTATCGCAACTGGGACATTGAGAAGGACGGCCCGTTAGAAACCCGCCTCATGTTCCGCGACATGATTCTGCTGAAGCGACCATCAATTAGATAATCCCACCCAAGGTGATTGCGGTTCTTTGGTCATTCTTCGACAACTGGATAAGGTGACGTTGTTGACAGCTCGTTTTCCCGAGTAAAAGTGAAAATAGTTCCGTCTCAGTCCGTACGGCGGCACGGTTTTTGTTTGACCTGTTGCTGTAATTCTTGAAAAAAGGTGAAGAATATTTTGGCGGTTACAGAAAAAGTGTGTACCTTTGCAGCCCGATTAGAAACGCTGTCCGTTGAGCAAATGACTCTTTAGCGGCAGCAAGATAAGGTTTAATATTTAAAGTTTAAAGACAATGAGTCAGAAAATTCGTATCAAGCTGAAGAGCTACGACCACAAACTCGTAGATAAGTCAGCAGAAAAGATTGTGAAGGCCGTAAAGGCTACCGGTGCTATTGTAAGCGGCCCGATACCCCTGCCTACTCACAAGCGTATCTACACTGTAAACCGTTCAACATTCGTCAACAAGAAGTCTCGTGAGCAGTTCCAGCTCTCTAACTTCAAGCGCCTCATCGACATCTATAGCTCTACCGCTAAGACCGTTGACGCACTGATGAAACTCGAACTCCCCAGCGGTGTTGAAGTTGAAATCAAGGTGTAATTGAAACTCACTCTGCCCACAGCAGAAACATAAAAATAATCCGAATCGCCTGGCGGTTCGGATTTTTTTATCATACAGGAAGATTGCGTTTGTCCTCTAATGAGGCAGAACTCATCAACCAAAATAAATTATTTTACTGACCAAAATAATTTATTTTACTTTGCAATATAATTTATTTTACTTTGCAATATAATTTATTTTACTTTGCAATATAATTTATTTTACTTTGTAATATAATTTATTTTACTTTGTAATATAATTTATTTTACTAGATGGAAGGAATCTTTTTAGATGATAAGAGGATTGTTTTCTGCCGATAAAAGGCCTGATATGCAGAGAACGAAGGTTCATTGTTATTGATGTTCTTTGATGAGTTTCCACTCCCTTGGCGTGAAGTCGGCGGTGGATGGCTGATAGTTGGCGTCGGGCATGTACCACCAGAACTGACTGAAATACTTCCGAAGTTTTTTGTCTTTGAAGACATAGCCGCGATGGGCATAAGGCAGGTTCCGCAGAATGCGGTCTCGGTCGGCTATCTTTTCGATTTCCATCATGTAGCCGCCAGGCATGTAGGCATCGCTGCGGTCGTAGAATGTTCCCAGGATGAAGTGGTCGTAGTTGATGCGTTCGGCCGACTGGATGGTGATGTCGGCCCGGGGCTTGAAGTTTCTGGAGTGCCACTCCACGGTGCCGTTACGGAGTGTGAATTCCATACATTCGACATCCCAGTCTTTTGCTTTCCTCATCTTGCCGCAGCCCTCGGTCACACAGAAGGGGGCCGCCCTGAAGAGTGAGTCGGCCAGGAAGAAGTGTTTGGCCGTGTCGGTGGCCTTGATGCACAGGGTGAAATCGTCAATTTGGCGGTTAGCCCAGCGCATGGCTGGCTTGAGCCAGTAGGGTATCTCGAAGGTGCGGCCCACGCCGTAGCTCATGCGGTAGCGGTAGGTGTGGTGGACGGTGTTCCGTCCTGTCTGGAATCGGGCCACGAAGTAGTAGGCGTAGGCAAACGATATCAGGCTGTCGCGCTGCTCCGAATAGAGCAGTGCGTTGTGGGGCAGGTCTTCGCCGTCTCTCATCTTTACCTCTCCGTAGGCCTTCCATTCCTTCAGGTTGAGCGGCCGGAAGTCGCAGTCCACGCCGTATTCAGATTTCACCACAGCGTTCTTGTAGGCCAGCTCCTCGCCGTTCATGTGAACAGTGAAGTCTGATATGTAGGGATGTATGCCCTGGGGGTTGAATGCTGTGTCATCGTTGTAGGGGGCGCAGGCTTCGAAGCCCATCACCACCGTCTTTGCTGTTCCCGGGTTGTTTAGTTCATACTTCACATCTACGCTGGCGTAACCGTCATCGCCGAGGCTGATGGTCAGCACCTCCTTTGCCAGTGTGATGTCGGTTTCCTGCACGGGTACCAGGTGGTTGCCGTTCACATAGAACACGCCGTCGTTGGCATTTGCGCCAAGGCCGCAGAGTGTCAGGATGGCGGTCAGCATCCATTGTCTTGATTTCTTCATTCTTCTTCTGTTTTATGACTGGTTTTGTGAGGATGTCGGCTTGTGAAGTCTCATTTTGCAAGCACCTTCCTTACATTGGTGTGACCATCGGATAGGGTGGTTTGTTCCAGATAGATGCCTGTGGCAGGGCGGTGACGTAGGGGCATGCCTTGCAGGTTAAAGAAGCGTCGGGTGGCGGCTCCAGGGGCTTGAAGCGTTTTTACCGCCGACGTGAAAGCGGCCTCAATGTCGGTTTCTTCGATGACCCAGCGCAGTCGGGTGCGGTCGGCATGAAGGCTGAAATACTCGAGAGGTCCTCCCTTGCCGTCGGCATCCGGGGAGCCCACGTTGAAGAGCTTGTTGCCGCTCTGACTGGCATCGAGGAAAAACGCCATTTTGCCATTGTCGTGCTTGGCGTAGTAGGGTCGGAAGGTGACGGGTGACGATGAGAGTAGGTTGGCAATCTGCAGATAGGCACCGCACCGTTGGTTGCGGGCGCGTACCAGTCCGTTGCCTGCCGACTCAAAGACCCACAGGGCTGCAGCATCGGATGCCAGCGGGTCTTTCTTTCCGCTGTTGATGGTGTTCTCGGAGAGACCGATGCGATAGACCAAGGAGTCGCGAAGTCCGTCGGTGGTCTTCACGGTGTAGAGGTATCGGCGCCCGGTGTTGCCGTCGGCAGTGGAAGCCCCTGCATTGGGATGCGTTCCGTAGCTGTAGATCAGATAGGCCATATCGGTGGAAAAGCCTTCAAAGGTGTAGATGCGTTTGTTGTTGAAGGCGGTGATGGCTGCGTTGAGGCTGCTCACCTGTTCGTTGATTTCCTCCTGTGTGGTCTGTTCGCTGATGTGTGCTTCAAACTCCTGTGCCTGGTAGATGGCATTCATCAGTTCGGTGAGTGCCGAGGTAGGGTAGCCCAGCGTCACATCGGTCTGTGCGCCGTTGGCCAGGACAAGGGCGCTCTGCAAGGTACTGGTGAACTTGTTGAGAAAAACTTTCACCAGTGAGGCATCAATCTCCACAAAGGTGAAGATCATGTCGGCTCGGTCGAAGGTTCCGGAGCCCCATATCCAGTCATCGGCAAAGCCGCGGGCTCTGATCTGCTGGTTGTTGGACGACGGGCTGTTGATGCGGTACATGGAAACCTGTCCGTAGAGTCCTGACTGCGACGGTTGCTGGTCGCCTGTGTAGTTGATGGTCAGCACGGTGGGAGTGTCGGATGTGCCGATACGGTCGGCACCGGCGATGGTGTTGTTTTTTGCCGCTATATATTTCTTGCTGCCATAGTTCTGTATGTTCACCCCGCCGTCAACGCTCTTGATGCTCCAGAGCAGGGCGGGGTCGTCCCACTGGTAGCTCTCTGTGGCACCCAGTGTGCCGTTGTCGTTAAACGTGAGATATTTTGGGGTGCCCTGCAGTGAGGTGCCCGAGTTATAGGGGATGGTGGCATAGCTGACGATGCGATAGAGTTTTCCCTCCTTGGGTGTAAAGGGGTTGATGCCGGCCCGTGTGCCACCGCCGGGACGCATGAATTCGTCGTTCACAGACACCGTGGCAGAATAGAGCGACTCGATGCCATTGGTGCCGAGTGTCTTCATGCGGAAGAAATAGACCTTGTCTGGAGTGAGGCCGCTGACGGTAGTTTCCGTGGCATTGCCCGCCAGTCGTTGAATCTCAGTGAAAGACTTGTTGTCTTCTGACTGCTCTACCACGATGGCCGAGGCCGTTTCTGCTTCGCCGTTCATCCAGCTCAGCCTCACGGTGGTGGCATTCAGAAGTGTTGCCATGGGGTTTACGGGATACATCAGATAGCTGCTCTTTTGGGCCAGGCTGTTCACATAGTGCTCTATGTTGGTATAGCCGCCTCCGAGCGTATAGGAGGCAGCATCATTCTGGTTGGGGTTCAGGTTGTTGATGAGTTCCCAGTCGTCGGGCATGCCGTCGTTGTCGGTATCCTTCGGCTTGGGACCATTGGCCACGGAGCCTATGCCTCCCACGTTGTCCTCGTTGGCAATGAAATTACCCTTGGTGCCCAGCGAGGTGAGCTGTTCCATGATGCGCTTGTCGTGAATGTCGCGTACACGCGATGCCCCCACATGGTCAACGATGGTGTAGTAGGCCTTCTCTGCTGTCTCTACATTCATTGGGTGTGAAGTGTTGAAGTTAGGGTTGGCCATCGGCGTGGCATTGTGGTGATCAGTGATGAGAGTGCCGTTCAGTATGCCGTCGCGGTTGCCGTCATAGTAGTTACCGGCGCTATATAGGTGGTCGGTGGCTGTCCAGTCATCGAAATACTTCTGTGAGCCTTCTGGTCCGGCAATGAAATAGTTGTTGATGACATCCTGGTAGTTGTCGGCAGCAGAGTGCCCTCCGATGATGCCCATGGCATAGTTATATACCACATTATTATAATATTGTACATAACACTTCATCTTCGGGTTACGACTCTTGTTGTCGGCCCACAGGCAGTGGTGGATGGTCCAGTTGCGTGTGCCGTCGGTGATAGAGCCAAAGCGTTGCGGCTCGATGCCCTCTGAGTTGATGCAGTATTGCCACGTCACGTTGTTGGCATCCTTGATGTGGACATTGTCCCAGGGACCCCATGACACGGAGCAATGGTCCATGATGAAGTTCTGACATTCGTCGAGTGTCAGCGTGCATTTGCTGCTATTGATGCTTTTGCCTCCTCTCATACGAACATAGCGTATGATGACGTTCTTTGCCTTGGAGGCAATGACGCGTCCGCCATAGATGGTGATGCCCTCGCCCGGAGCTGTCTGCCCGGCAATGGTGATGTTGCTGCTGATGGTGATACTCTTTCCGGTGATGTCGATGACCCCACCCACGTCGAACACCACGAAGCGGTTGGGCTGGCTCACGGCATCGGCCAATGAGCCAGTGCCGGCAGCGTTCAGGTTGGTTACATGTACCACGGTGCAGCCGCGGCCGCCAGTGGCATAGGCACCATAGCCTTCGGCCCCAGGGAAGGCCAGCTGCTGGGCACTCATGTTGAATGCCATCATGGATGTGATAATTGCTAAGTGAAGTTTTTTCATAGGTATATGTTTTTTAGAATCTTGGGTTCGATGCTAAAGTGTGTTATTCGCCGCAAAGATACGAAATAGTTTGGAATAATGCCACGCATCCTTCGTTTTATTTCATGAAAATACCGTTTGAAGCATGGAGAATCAGTGTTTCTCATGCCTCAAGGTTTACCTTATTATAATATGTTGGTATAAGTCACGAACCTCACAAACTCATTATTTATCCATTTGTTTGGGGTGGGTGAGAAAGCAACTTATACTGTTCAAACCGTGTTTTGTGCCTTAAAAACCATTAATAGTGTTAAATATCTATAAATCTATACAAATTAGAGGATAGATGTGTGGCATGAATGAATAATAATGTGTACCTTTGCAGCCGCAAAATGAGTATTGCGCTGGCTTATGCTAACAATACGCTGAGAAAGAGTAACTTAACCTTCAACAGCGAAGAAGTGAGTCTTCCCTTTTTAAGTGTGTTCTACAGAGCTGGGTTGGCGCGGCGCTTAAAAAGAAAGAAATATATTACACATTATTATTAAATTTAAACTGAAATGCCAGGATTAATTGGAAGAAAAATCGGAATGACATCCGTTTTCAGTGCCGACGGCAAGAATGTGCCGTGCACTGTTATCGAAGCTGGTCCTTGTGTTGTTACTCAGGTGAAGACAGTTGAGAAAGACGGCTACACCGCCGTTCAGCTTGCTTTCGGAGAGGCTAAAGAGAAGAATACCACCAAGCCAATGATGGGAATCTTCAAGAAGGCCGGAACAACACCGAAGAAGCACTTGGCCGAGTTCAAGTTTGACGAGGAACACAACCTCGGAGACACTATCAACGTGGAGCTCTTTGCTGATGCAGAGTTTGTCGATGTAGTCGGCACCTCTAAGGGTAAAGGTTTCCAGGGTGTTGTGAAGCGCCACGGTTTCGGTGGTGTAGGTCAGGCTACTCACGGTCAGGACGACCGTCTGCGTAAGCCGGGTTCAATCGGTGCCTGCTCTTATCCCGCAAAGGTGTTCAAGGGCATGCGTATGGCCGGCCGTATGGGTGGTGACAGAGTGACGACCCAGAATCTCAGAGTGTTAAAAGTGATTCCAGAGCACAACCTTCTCCTTGTGAAGGGTTCAGTAGCTGGATGTAATGGTTCAACCGTTTTAATCAATAAGTAAAGATGGAAGTAAGCGTATTAAATATCAATGGTCAGGAGACCGGAAGAAAGGTTACGTTGAACGAAGCTATCTTCGGCATTGAACCCAACGATCACGTTATTTATTTGGATGTAAAGCAGTACCTCGCCAACCAGCGCCAGGGCACAGCCAAGGCTAAGGAAAGAAGTGAGCACGCTGGTTCTACACGCAAGCTCGGACGCCAGAAGGGCGGCGGCGGTGCACGTCATGGTGATATCAACTCTCCGCTGATGAAGGGTGGTGGCCGCGTGTTTGGTCCTAAGCCCCGCGACTACGGCTTCAAACTGAACAAGAAGGTAAAGGTGCTGGCTCGTAAGTCTGCCCTCTCCTATAAGGCTCAGGAAAATGCCATCATTGTCGTAGAAGACTTCAACTTCGAAGCTCCCAAGACTAAAGATTTCGTAAATGTTACTAAGAATCTTAAAGTTGATGGCAAGAAGGTCCTTCTTCTTTTGCCGGGTGTGAATAAAAATGTATATTTATCGGCTCGTAACCTGCAGAAGACCGAGGTTATGACTGCGTCTGCGCTCAATACATACAAGGTGTTGAATGCCGATGTCGTCGTTGTGACTGAAAATTCTCTGCCGTCTATCGATACGATCTTAAACAAGTAAAAAAGGAGACATTGAACTATGGCATTTATCATTAAACCGCTGGTCACAGAAAAGATGACCAATATTACTGAGAAGAAGCCCAACCGTTTCGGTTTCATTGTTCGTCCTGAGGCAAACAAGCTTGAGATCAAAAAAGAGGTTGAGGAACTCTATCATGTTACAGTAGAAGACGTGAACACGCTCCGCTATGCTGGCAAACGCTCAGCTCGCTATACGAAGGCAGGTCTCGTGAGAGGTCAGAAGAACGCGTTCAAGAAGGCTATCGTTACTCTCAAGGAGGGCGATACAATTGATTTTTATAGCAATATTTAAATAAGAAATGGCAGTACGTAAATTAAAACCCGTAACTCCGGGTCAAAGACACAAGGTTATTGGCACGTTCGAGGATATTACTGCATCCGTGCCAGAGAAGTCTCTCGTTTACGGTAAGCGCTCAACCGGCGGTCGAAACAACACCGGTAAGATGACTGTTCGCTACATGGGCGGTGGCCACAAGAGAAAGTACCGTCTCATCGACTTCAAGCGAGAGAAGGATGGTGTTCCAGCAGTTGTAAAGACAATTGAGTACGATCCGAACCGTTCGGCCCGTATCGCATTGTTGTTTTACGCTGATGGTGAAAAACGTTACATTATTGCTCCTAACGGACTGCAGGTGGGTGCAACACTGATGTCGGGCGCAGAGGCTGCTCCTGAGGTCGGAAACGCTCTCCCGCTGGCAAACATCCCCGTGGGTACCGTAATTCACAACATCGAGTTGCGTCCCGGACAGGGAGCCCTGCTCGTCCGCTCGGCTGGTAACTTTGCTCAGCTTACTTCTCGTGAAGGCAGTTACTGTGTGATTAAGCTCCCTTCTGGCGAAACCCGTCAGATTCTGAGCGCTTGTAAGGCAACTGTAGGTAGTGTCGGCAACTCCGACCACGCCCTGGAACAGTCTGGTAAGGCAGGCCGCTCTCGCTGGTTGGGCCGTCGCCCCCACAACCGTGGTGTTGTTATGAACCCGCACGATCACCCGATGGGTGGTGGTGAAGGACGTCAGTCTGGTGGACATCCTCGTTCACGCAAGGGTCTGTATGCTAAGGGCCTCAAGACGCGCGCACCGAAGAAGCTTTCAAACAAGTACATCATTGAAAGAGCTAACAAGAAGTAAACAAGAAAAATCAGAGTAAATTATGAGTCGTTCATTAAAAAAAGGTCCGTATATCAACGTCTCCCTTGAGAAGAAAGTTCTCGCCATGAATGAGAGTGGTAAGAAGACTGTTGTCAAGACATGGGCCAGAGCATCAATGATTTCCCCCGATTTCGTGGGACACACTGTTGCAGTTCATAACGGTAACAAATTTATCCCTGTTTACATCACCGAAAACATGGTGGGTCACAAGCTCGGAGAGTTTGCCCCGACACGCCGCTTCGGTGGTCACGCTGGTAACAAGAAGTAACAGCAGGGTAGAACCATTTTAAAAAAGAAGCAATAATGGGAAAAAGAAAGAAACTCGCTGCTGAAGCAAGAAAGGCAGCTCGCAAGACACAATACTTCGCCAAGCTGATGGGCGTTCCCTCTTCCCCCCGCAAGATGCGCTATGTCGTTGACATGATCCGCGGTATGGAGGTGAACCGTGCTCTTGGCGTACTGCGCTTCTCTAAGAAGCATGCCGCAATAGACGTTGAGAAACTGCTGCTGTCGGCCATTGCCAACTGGGAAGCCAAGAATGACCGCAAGGCAGAGGACGGAGAACTCTTTATCAGCAAGGTCTTCGTTGACGAAGGTGTAACAATGAAACGCATGCGCCCCGCTCCTCAGGGCCGTGGATACCGCATCCGTAAGCGTTCCAACCATGTGACACTGTTTGTAGATACCAAAACTAATGACGAAAAATAAGAAGTATGGGACAGAAAGTTAATCCGATTAGTAACCGTCTTGGATATATCAGACCGTGGGA
>Ga0247611_10011023_pt1 | contig 10504 bp, 8 predicted proteins | sample 177DNAGHGhighgp2_FD_192422 | JGI IMG/M metagenome (GOLD analysis project Ga0247611, IMG submission 192422) | Sheep rumen microbial communities from Palmerston North, Manawatu-Wanganui, New Zealand - 1770 DNA GHGhigh gp2 | ecosystem: Host-associated > Mammals > Digestive system > Stomach > Rumen ... | reverse complement strand
ACCAGATATTTTTTCTAAAAGAGCTATTTGCTCTTTTAAAATACTCTCCATTTTTGCATCTTTTTCTTGAATTTCTTTTTGTTTTGCTAATAAATCTTTATCTTTTAGATCTAAGTTCTTCTCTCTTTCAGTAAGTAATTCATCACGTTTGTCTAAACTTTTCTCTCTGTTATCAATTCTTTGATTAAGTTCATTAAGTTCACTTTTCTTTTCCTTAATCTCTTCATCAGTTTGTTTTTTTAATTTAAAACTTTCTTCTTTTAATTCTAAGATACCATCTCTTTTTGCTTTTTCTGCTTCTTTTTTAGCATCACGAATTAATTTATCAGCTTCTTTTTGTGCAGCACTAACTTTTAATTTGTTAAAAATAATAACAACAGTAGCACCCACAAATAATCCAACTACTACAAGCAAAATGGAGAAAACAACATTATCCATAATATTCTCCATTACCTTTCTAGAAGTAATTAAACCTCTACTAATATTTTAAAATTTTATATTGTTAAAGTCAACTTCTAAATACATAAAAAAACTCAACTTAACATATTAAAGTTGAGAATATTTTTTTAATCTTCTTCTTTTTCTACGTCTTCTTTTTATAATTTGAACTTGTATAATTCTAAAAATAAACATAAATAATAATATTAACAATATTATTTTAAATTTATTAATCCAAATAAATGATAATAAACTAAATGTTAGTGTTCCATTATATAATAAATCAAATTCATCTAATGTTTTATTTTCATATTCAATTTTAACATGTCCTAATTTAGTTCCTTTATCCATAAAATAAGATATTGTATCAAGTCCAGTATAAACATATTTTATTTTATTTTTATCAAAATCATTTTTTAAATAATCATCTATTTCAACATTAGATTTAATTGTTATTTCTTTTTCTTTAGCATACAACGTCTTTAATGTAACTATATCATCATTTTTATTAACTATATTTTTATATCCGTAATTTCTATCAAAATAAGTATATGCTTTAGTATGATCTTTTATATGAACGCCAGATTCACTTGAAAATGCATTTAATGTAACTAACAAGTAATTAACATTATTTAGTGTTGCGGTTGATGCTAAGCAGTATCCTGCTTTTTTTATATAACCTGTTTTAGAACCTGTAATATATGAAATATTAGAATTACTATTTGAATTATATCTTTCTATTGTACTTCTAGTTGTTTTACCATTTGAATAAGTATATTTTTTAGTTTCAAATACTTCTTTGAATTTAGAATTCTGAAGTGCATATTTTAAAATTTGAGCCATATCATATGCACTACTATAATTATTTTCATCATATAAGCCAACTACATTAGCAAATTTTGTATTTTTTAAACCTAATTCTTTTACTTTATTATTCATGAGTTTCACAAAATCTTTTTTATTACCTGATATACTTATTGCAAGTGCATTAACAGCATCTGCTCCACTTGGAAGTATTGCCCCATATAGTAAATCATTATATGTTAATTTGTCTCCTACTTTAAAACCAGCAGTAGCAACATCCCAATCTATTCCACTTAACATGTCTTTTGTAATAGTTATTTCTTTATTAAAATCTTTTATATTTTCAATTGATACTATTACTGTCATTATTTTTGTTAAACTTGCTATACTAGTTTTTGTATTTTCATCTTTACTAAGTATAACTTCATTATCATTCATATTATAAAGAATATACTTTTCACTTGATAATTTTAATTCGCTAGCATAAATAATCTCTATAAACAAAAAAAATGATAGTAATATTTTACTTATCTTTTTTTGCATATTTTTGTTTCTCTTTCATCATAAACTCTGTTATTTTTGTTTCTATTTCTATAGCAGCTTCAGGATCTAAATTTGAAATATAAACATTTTCTTTAACAGTATCTATTTCAATATCACTCCATATTAAATTGTTAATAACTTTTAAATCATTATATAAATCTGGAGTTATTGTTGTAAAGAAATATCCCCATAGGACTCTTTTTTGACCAATCATTATTCTTTTATTTGTAAGAGCAACAGCACATGAATTAATAATCATAAAAGAATTATAATTCTTTTGACCACAAAAAACATATAAAACTTTTTCACCTGGATTTAAATGTTTTTCAATAACCTCACTATGTTTTCTTAATCTAAATGCAACTGTTTTGGGAAATCTATTTTTAAATTTTCTTAATTCTTCATAAATATTCATGTTTTTTCTCCTTTTTTATAGTTTAACATATTTTTATAAAATACTACATATTACTTATAATATTTTTAATAATATCATTTATTGAAGAAATAACAAAATTATAATTATTTCTATTAAATTCATCTAATATTTCACTAATATCAGAATTAACCCTATTTAATACGTCATTATTTAAAGCACTATTATCATAAACATATATAATTGAATTTATATATTCAATAAAATTACTAGCAGATGAAACTGTAATAAAAGTTTTATTCTTACTAGATATTTTTTCTATAAATGACATAGTTGCTTTTTTAATAACATCTGGTTTTGTTTTGTTCTCAACATACGACATAATAATGCGTTCATAATTATCTAATAATTTAACATATTTTTCAATTATTTCTTTGTTAGTATCATTCATATTATTTATTAAATTTTCTTCTAAATTCTTTTTAATAATTGTTTTATTCATAGGTATTTTATATTTTTCAAATATATGAACCAATCTAATTAATAATCTATTTTCAAAAGCTGCAAACAAAAAATTATTATCTTCGATAATATTTGTAGCATTTTGATTAATTTTTTCCATTACACTTTTCATACAAAAATTATAACATAAATAATTTTAATAAAATTAGGTTTACAAGAAACTTAACATTTACTTTACTTTTTTAAAATATATGTTATTATTTATTTAGGTGATTAAATATGGAAATTGAAAAAGAAGTATTACAAAGTTTAGTTGAAAATAATGATGCTGCATTAAACCATGTAACAAAATACTATAATTTAACAAAAGATATTCCACTTATAGCAAGTAGAAGCGAAGAAGAATATTTGGAATTTTTAGAATTATTAATACAAGATAGAATTAGTGAAGACTTTCAAGCAAAAGAAAAAAAGATATTTGATTATTCTCCAAAAAGATTAGATTATTCTATATCAGATGCATTATATAAAGTATATGGAGATGATGCAATGCCATATTTAACAAAAGAATATATAGAGTCAAATAAAACAAGATATCATTTATAATAAAAAAGATTTAGTTAGTTTCGCTAAATCTTTTATTCTGTTCTAAGTGCTACTACTGGATCTTGTTTACTTGCTTTCTTAGATGGGATTAAACCACCTATTAATGTTAGTATTATACTAAGTCCTATTAAAATAAGAGAAGCAAATACTGAAATTGTTGCACTAATATTAACGTTATTAGTTAAATTATGAATTATTGCATTAATGATTGGAATAAGTATTAGAGTAATTCCAATTCCAAATAATCCAGATAGTAAACCAATTATGAATGTTTCAGCATTAAATATTGAAGAAACATTTCTTTTTGATGCTCCAATTGCACGTAATATACCAATTTCTTTTGTTCTTTCAAGTACAGATATATATGTAATAATACCAATCATTATAGATGATACTACAAGAGAGATTGATACAAACGCTATTAATACATAACTAACACTATTAACAACTTTTTTAACTGATGACATAAGTATACCAGTAGCATCTGTATAGTTAATTACTTTATCTTCTAAATCACTCTTTTCCATATTTTCATTATATTTTTCAATTAAATCTAAAAAGTTTTCTTTAGAATCAAAGCTTTTAAAATAAATTGCTATAGAAGTAGGTTCTTCTTTATCTTGATATCCAAGTTGTATTAAATTAGATGTTGCATTTCCTCCATTATTTGAATTAATCATAGCACTCATAAGTCTTCTAAGTTCATCTTCACTAAGGTCAAATTTAAATGCACTTGCTATTTTATCAGGGTTAACATTAAATGCATTTGCCATATTTCCCATAAGTTTTCCAGTTAACTCTCCTACTTTAGTTAGAATAGTTTTCTGCATAACTGCTTCTGTCATTTTTTGAGCTAAAGTTTCACTTGTTGTTTTTACAATTGCTTGTTTTAAGAATTCTTCTTTTGTAATATTTAATGCATCTTTTATAAACATAGCACCTGGGTTATTTGTATCTGTTGTTAAAGACGTGTCTTGTGCTTGATATCCTACAATATATGCCTTTAATAAGCCACTAATTAAAGATGAATAAGTATTTTCATAAACGTTTGATGGTATAACATATTTCTTTTCTAAATCTGATAATTTTGAATGATTTGTTTTCAAATAATTTGAAACTATATTATCAACATCGTCATTATAAATAGTAGGCATTTTTACACCTGGCATCATAGGATTCTCAAATGTTGTTTTAGGATTATTTATATAATCTTCAATAAGTCCATCAATCAAAGTATTTAATGTATTATCAAAATCTTTTTTTGCCGGTGTAATATCAGCTGTTATTGAAGAAGATATTTCATTCATATATCCAGTAGTAGTATTTTTAATATCTTTTTCATCTATTTTTACTTTAAATGCACTTTCTAATTTTTTCTTATCTATTTTGATCATATCTTCAAAATCAAGATTAGTATTTGATTTTTTTTCATCAAATCTAGAGTTTGAAAATACATCGACTTCTTTATCACTTAATTGTTTTTTGACAATATCAGTTTGAAAAGATTTATTTATTATATAATCAACTAATTTAGAAGTATAAACTACTCCTGGATTTAGTGCCATAGAAGTAACTCCACTTTTTGGCGCTACTACTCCAACTATTTTTAGTTTTAATGCCTTTTCAAAACGTTCTTTAACATAATCTTCATCTTCACTTAAATCTTCATATATTTCATATTTAGAATTATATTTATACATTTCAGTTTGATTAATAAGTCTTAAATCTAGTTTTAAGAAATCATCATAAGTTAATTCTAACGGAGTATTATTTATATCAACTTTTTCACCAGCCATCATTTTACTAATCATATCATATAATTCTTGTATATCTCTTAGTCCTATAAAGTAAACTAACATATCGGATATACTATGTGGATCAGATAAAACAACTACCATTTCATTATATTCTTCTGGCCATTTTCCAGTTAAAATATCATATTGTTCATCTAATGATTCTTTGTCATCTACCATTTGTGAAAAAATACTAGCATACTGTGAATACATACTTGTTACACCAGATGAACCATAAATTGATGAAAATAATGTATTTGGATTAACTTTAGTTATTTTTTTATTATTAGCTTTAGTATAAATTAATGGATCTATACTATAGTTGTATTTTATTGAAGAAACATCTTTTTCAATTATTTTATTATTTTTTTCTAAATAGTTTTTAAAACTTCTTAAATCATTTGTACTTATACTAGAAAACATAGATGATACAACTTGTTTTTCTTTTACTATGTTTCCTTCTGTTTTTTCACTATTTTCATTTCCAACTATTGATAATAACATAGAAGTCATATCAGCATTTTCTTGCATAATTGTTAATGGATAAGAAGAAAGTGTATCTTCTTGTATTTTATCTATATAATTTTGAAATCCTGTAGATAGTGCAAGTATTAAAGCAATACCAATTATTCCAATTGATCCAGCAAGTGAAACTAAAATTGTTCTTCCTTTTTTAGTCATTAAATTATTAAATGAAAGAGATAAAGCAGTTAAAAATGACATTGATGTTTTACTACCTTTATCTTCTAAGTCTTCATTTTTTTCTTTATTATCAAAAGGATTAGTATCTGATGTTACCTTTCCATCTTTTAAAGTTATTATTCTATTTGAATACTCTTCTGCTAAATCTGGATTATGTGTAACCATAATAACTAATTTATCTTTAGCAATTTTTTTAAGCAAATTCATGATTTGAACACTAGTTTCAGAATCTAGTGCTCCTGTTGGTTCATCTGCAAGTAATATATCAGGGTTATTTACAAGTGCACGAGCAATCGCTACTCTTTGCATTTGTCCACCTGATAATTGATTTGGTTTTTTATAAATATGATCTTGAAGACCAACTTCTTTTAATGCTTTTTTAGCTCTTTCTACGCCTTCTTTTTTTGAAATACCAGATAAAGTTAAAGCTAAAACAACATTTTGTAAAACTGATTGATGTGTTATCAAATTATAACTTTGAAATACAAAACCAATTCTATGATTACGATATGAATCCCAATTAGAATCTTTGAATTCTTTAGTTGAAATACCATTTATAATTAAGTCACCACTTGTATATTTATCAAGTCCACCAATTATATTTAAAAGTGTTGTTTTACCACTTCCAGAAGGTCCTAAAATAGATGCAAACTCGTTTTTTCTAAAACTTAAACTAACATTATCTAATGCTTTTTGTTCTAAACTACCAGTTTTATATATCTTAGTAATTTTTTTAAGTTCTAGCATATATTCTCCTCCCTTCAAATAATGGTATATTCTATCACATTAGTAGAAAGTAATCTATATTTTTTAATATTTTGAATTTTATTTATTCCATTCAACTGCAGTTTTAAAATAAGAAACTAATGTTAATGAAATAATAATTCCACCAATAATATCACTTATCCAGTGTACTCCAGATATTATTCTTCCGAGTAACACTAATGACATAAGTACAATAGTTATTATATTTATTTGTTTAATATATTTTTTATTAAAATAACGTTTACTTGCTATTAATGAACTAAGTCCTATACAAAGAGCTAATATTGTATGACTTGATGGATATGATGCTTCTAAAACTCCATCTATTAATATTGGTCTATAGTTTATTACTAATTTTTCAAAAAGAACATAAACACTCAACATAAGTACATAAAGTACTCCAATAGATATTATTTCTTTATCAACTTTTAATAAATTTTTTCTTTTAATTAATTGTCCAAGTCCAATACAAGCATAAATTAATACTATTAAAAACATAAGAAGGCCTAACACTTCTGTAATCTTATAAATAGTCATATTTGATCCAATTAAGTTTTTAAATGCTTCATTTAATTTTGAAAACCCAACTACACTTCCATTTGGTCCAATACTATCTTTGTCAACAACCTTTACAAGTATTGTGTAAATTACACTTACAACTGTTAAAATAACAGATGTTATAATATTTTTCTTTTTCATATTTTCACCCTATTAAATTTTACCAAAAATAGTATAATCATTCAATGATTTTATTACTTATTAATAACTAAATATTCTTCATATGTAAGATTAGATTCTTTTAGTGCTGTAGCAACATCAACTCCAAAATATCTATAGTGCCAAGGTTCATATTTATACCCTGTTATATTTTGTTTACCATTAGGATATCTCATAACAAAGCCAAACTTATATGAATTATCTTGAAGCCACTTATATTCTTTTGTGTTTTCAAAATGGCTAGAACTAGATGCTGTATTTATATCAACAGCTAATCCAGTTTGATGTTCTGAGTGCCCTGCTCTAGCTGAATATGTATCTGCTTTTGCTTTACCATCTCTTTTAGCATAACTATTATATAAATGCTTTTGAGTTGAATAACTTCTATAAGCTGAAACGCTTCTTAAATTAATACCATCATTTTTAGCTTCATTAACCATTTTTCTAAAATATGATGCTGCCTCTTTATTAAGTGATCCTACTCCATATTTACTTCCTAGTTTTTCAAGATTAGCATTATAATTTTTCTTTAAATAATTATATTTATTTACAAGAATAAGTTTTCCATCACTTACTTTTGCTGCTTTAGTATTTGTATAGAATTTTTTATCAAGACCGATTTCTACATAAATAATAGTTCTATCTATATCATAATTATACTTTTTATAATACTCTTCATATCTATTTATTTTAGATAAATTAAAATACTTTGATGATTTAAATCTAAAAATATTATTATATTTTTTATTAAGTAAATATTTTTTAATATCATTTTCATTAAACAATTCATATATTTTATTCACTTCATCCAATGAATATCCCAAAATATATAAATCTTTCTTAATTTTAATTTTATTTGATGATAATTCACTACCATAATTAATACATTTACTTAAAGCATAATTAATTTCATTATTTGTATATTTATCATATTCTTTTAATTGTGTTCTAAGTTCACTTTCAGATAGATTAAATACATTAGAATATATTAAAGCATTATATAAAGCATTATTTTTAAAATTAATATTTGCTAATTTAATAACTTTCTCTTCTATTTTTTTGCTATATTTTAATTTACTCCTTAGTTCACTTTTAGAGTATTTATTAGTTTTCAACAAACTATTAACATCATTTAATGCTTTTTTCTCTTTTTTAGATAATTTTATTGTTTTAGTTTTTATAGTATAAGATGTTTGATTAAATATTTTTTTATTATTAGCTATTTTATAAGATTTAACTTTATAATAATATGTTTTATTCTTTTTTAATTTTTTATTTGTATAAGTAGTTTTAGTAGTGGTTGCTATTTTTTTCCATTTCTTTTTATTAGTACTTCTATAAATAATATATCCATCTGAATCATTTTTATTCCAAGATATTTTAATAGAGGTTAATCCACTATTATTTACTTTAAGATTAATCTTATTATTTGTTTCTTTTACATAAAAAACTTTAATAGTATTATCACTATTTTCGTTAATCTCTAAAGGAAAATTTTCTTCTTTTTCTAATACATATCCTATTTTAATTTTACTAGGATAAGTATCAATTATTTTAAAATCTACATCTTCAATAGTTTCAGTTAGTTTTTCATTTAAAACATTATCAAAATAATATTCAATTTTATATGAATATTTAATTTCATCAGCTTTAACACTTATAGTTAAAAAAATTAATATAAAAATTAGACAAATCTTTTTTATCATTTTAACTCCACTATTATTTAAATAATATATCAAAATAAGCATACGTTTTTGGACAATTCTTTTTTAAATCCTTTGGACTTCTTACATAAACTGTAAATGAAGAAGCAAAGTATTCTTGTACATTATTTATATTATCTTTTATTTTTCCCATAGGATATTTATAATATGCTGTTTTAGTAAACTTATGTTTTTCTTTCTTATAAATGTTTTTAAATTCACTTTGCTTACTTATCCATCCATTATTAAAATCATATGCGTGCCCTAATTCGTGTATTAATGTACATTTAGCATAATTTATACTTAATTTTTTTGTTGATAGATTTGTTTTAACTCCTCTATGTTTATAAAAACTTTTAAGCCAAGATATTTGATAAGATTCAATATTTACATTTCTATTAAAAAGTCCTGCATAACTTGGATAATAATTATAACCATATATTATTATTTTTAAATCTTTTTCATCATATAAATCACGTGCTTTTTGAGGTATTTTATTATATTCAGTCCTTAGTTCAGTTTTATATTTTGGACTTCTTACATATTTCCAAGTGACTTTTGCATCTATTTTTTCAATACCAAAAGCCATAATTAAAAACAATAATAGTACTCTAATTATAACATATTGTTGTTTCATTCCCAAGAACCCCTCTCTTGGGTTTGGTATTATACTATAAAATGCGTAAAAAATCAATGTTTCATCTAAAGAGTATTTGATTTATAAATATATTTTGTTTAAAAAAATTCATAAATATATTTAATAAGTGCATTAAAAAAGTCTTGAAAAAATCAAGACTTTAAATACTAATGGTCGGGAAGACAGGATTTGAACCTGCAACCCCTCGGTCCCAAACCGAATGCTCTACCAAGTTGAGCCACTTCCCGAAATTACCTGCACTCTTTCAGTACAGGTATAATAATATCATACTTTTTTCATTTTGTGAACACTTTTTTTAAATATTTTGCTTATTTTTTCTAAATTTTAATGAAGTTTGTTTCTTAAATAATGAAAAATAAGTTTTAAAAAATTTCATGGCCATATCAGTAGTCATTTTTTTATCTTCTTGAGATAAATTATTATATGAAGACATTAATGTTGGTAATTTTTTATACCATGTTTTCTTTAGTTCATTAATAGTTTCAACATTTGTTGAATAAAATAATTCAAATAATGAATCAAAGAAAGCTTGTCTTTGTTCAATAGAACAATTATTTAGCCAATCCCTAATAGTTTTATTAATTAGTTCACTTGAATCTTTAACTTTTGTTTTAACAAATTTATTTTGTAAAACATTCCAAGAATATATATCATGTTGCATAATACCTTTAGAATTACTTAATACTACTACTTTATTTTCACTATGATTAAATACTCTACCTATAATTGATTCTTGAGGCATATATGTAGTTATTCTTTTTCTCAAATCTTTATTCTCTTTAAATTTAATTCTTTTTTCATCAAATCCTGGACCATCAAAATTATCAATTGATAATATCTTATCTTGAATTTCTTTTTCTAATGACAATCCAACAAAAATAGAAATATTTCCTCCTTTTGAATGACCTCCGATTCTTATTTTACTTGGATTATATTTTTG
>Ga0247611_10011021_pt1 | contig 10505 bp, 11 predicted proteins | sample 177DNAGHGhighgp2_FD_192422 | JGI IMG/M metagenome (GOLD analysis project Ga0247611, IMG submission 192422) | Sheep rumen microbial communities from Palmerston North, Manawatu-Wanganui, New Zealand - 1770 DNA GHGhigh gp2 | ecosystem: Host-associated > Mammals > Digestive system > Stomach > Rumen... | reverse complement strand
AGCCCGAGGGAGGGCGACATGGTGGAATACGAGGTGGCAGCCACGTGGGTCAACGGACGGAAAGTGTGGGACGGAAAGAGTGTCAATACCGACGTAAAAGGTGAAGCGCTACACTTCGTCCACTAATAAAAACTGCCCCTTACTGTATTTGAGTGTTACTAGAGGACTTTCTTTCTAAAAGTTTGGATGCCTGCGTATTATACCACGAGTATCCGTTTCGTCTCTCCTCCTCTATTTCATCCAGACTGAAACGCATCACACCGTCTCTCCCACAGAAGAACGGACGGTTGTCATCAAGGGTGTAGAAGCGTGCCCAGCGTCCGTCCTCAAGTCTGTTTTCCCCAAACCATCTCACAGCTGCCGCAATAGCCTCCTTCACCTCGGGATACCCGTTCTCGACGAGTTGCAGGAATTCCACAACGGCAACGCTCTCAGAGGTGGCGAGGCCCGCCAGTTCAAAAGCGCGTGCTCCGACAGGTTGCAGCGTCTTCTCATCATACTGCTGCGCCCAGATGGTACGCTTTCCGTGCTGCACATACTGGCACGCGAGTATACACTCGACGCCCTTGTCCACAGCCGCCGAGGCCTCCACGGAGAGAGTCAGCGGAAGATGTGTGTAGGGCGCCTCTCTCCTGCTCAGCTGCAACAGAAGACGCAGAGCGTTGGTCATCGCGTTGTCATTGAAGGTGATACGTCCGTGATAGTGGTCGTGGCGGGGGAAATACTGCGGGAAACCTCCGTTAGCATACTGCATGGAAAGCAGATAATTCACTCCGCGCACAGCACTCTCAAGGTAGGCGCTGTCCTTCACGGCTTCGTACATACGCATCAGAAAGAGTATCTCGGTCATCGTGGCACCATTGTCGATGGTGGCCTCCTGCAGATCATGCTGACGGGGCAGACGGGAGAGACTGTCTATTGCCGTGGGAATGTCGTTTTGAATATCTACATGAAAGAAATTAATATTCTTCGGCCAGGCTCCGTTCTCAATCTGATGGGCCATTACATTGGCAGCCACAAGACGTGCGCTGTCGCTTGTGAAATATATATCACTGAGACGCGGCGCGAAACGCACCCAGTTCTTATAATCCTGCGAAAAGACAAAATTCGAGAGGCAAAAAGCCAAAAATACGGTGTAAAATAGGTTTCTCATGCTGCAAATGTACGTTTTTTTTTATACTTTTGCATAATAATAGCAAAAAAAAGATGCGCATAGACATCATATCTGTACTGCCGCAGATGCTCGAAGGTTTCCTTCAGGAGAGCATAGTGGGGCGCGCCCAGAAAGCCGGTCTTGCAGAAATACATCTGCACAACCTGCGCGACTACTCCACCAACAAGTGGCGTCGTGTGGACGACTATCCCTTCGGAGGCTTCGCGGGTATGGTAATGCAATGCGAACCCATAGACCGTTGCATTTCAGCACTTAAGGAACAGCGTCACTACGACGAGGTGATATTCACCACCCCCGACGGCGAGCAGTTTGACCAGCCGATGGCCAACCAGCTCTCGCTGCTGGAAAACATCATTATCCTCTGCGGCCACTACAAGGGTATCGACCAGCGCATCCGCGAACACCTCATCACAAAGGAGATATCCGTGGGCGACTATGTGCTCACCGGTGGTGAACTGGCGGCAGCCATCATCACCGATGCCGTGGTGCGTATCATCCCTGGAGCTATCGGCGACGAGCAGAGTGCTCTCTCCGACTCCTTCCAGGACGGACTACTCTCCGCACCGGTCTACACACGTCCCGCTGTCTACAAAGACTGGGGCGGCGTGCCCGACGTGCTGCTCTCCGGTCACGAAGCAAACATTAAGGCGTGGGAACTCGAACAGGCCCTCGAACGCACCAAACGCCTTCGTCCAGACTTACTAAAAAAATAGCATACCATGTCGAAACAGAAGCCAAAACTCTACATCATCGCGGGATGCAACGGTGCAGGCAAGACAACAGCCTCCTATACCGTCCTGCCCGAGATGCTGGGGTGCAAGGAGTTTGTCAACGCCGACGAGATAGCCAGAGGTCTCTCACCCTTCAATCCGGAGGGCGTTGCCATCCAGGCAGGACGCCTGATGATAGACCGCGTGCTGCACCTCCTGAAGGAGGGCATCGACTTTGCCTTTGAGACAACGCTCTCCACACGTTCCTACGTGCGTCTCATTGAGCGTGCACAGCGTCGCGGATATTTCGTCACACTGCTGTTTTTCTCGCTGCCCACACCCGAGCAGGCTATCATGCGTGTAGCAAGCCGCGTGGCGCAAGGCGGCCACAACATACCCACCGACATCATCATACGACGCTTCGGTGCCGGTCTCTACAACCTCTTCAACCTATACACCCCCATCGTGGACTATTGGGCTCTCTACGACAACTCCACCTGCCCAACACGCCGCATCGCCTGCGGAATAAAAGGCAAGGAACGTCTGCAGGTAGACGATGCGCAATACTATATGGAGATGCAGAAGAAATACAATGTGCCTCCAACAGCCGCTGCGGCCAATAGCGATGAGGCTGTAACTGATAAAGACTCTGCACTATGAGCGAACAGGATATCAGAGAAATGCAGCAGCGCATCGACGATGGCATCCTCTTGGCGCAGAGACGACTTGTGGAGCGCGCCCGTCACGAAGGGATTTCCCTTGTGGTGTGCAAAAACGGAATAGTGCAGAAACTCCCGGCGAGAGACCTCTGAGAGATTATTCTGCAACTCCAATAATCTCACCCACACTCTTGCAGGAGTGAGCGTCAAGCCAGGCATCAAGACCTTTTGCAACCTTCACCGTCACAGCCGGATCAATGAAGTTGGCCGTACCGATTTCCACAGCACAGGCTCCAGCCATCAGGAATTCGACAGCATCCTCTGCTGTGGAAATACCTCCGAGTCCCACCACCGGTATATCCACAGCGTGAGCCACCTGCCACACCATACGTAAAGCAACGGGTTTCACGCAAGGTCCCGAGAGACCTCCCGTACCTATTGACAGTATCCTGCGGCGTTTCTCTATATCGATGGCAGTCCCCATCAGTGTGTTTATCAGCGACACAGCATCGGCACCCTCCGCCTCCACAGCTTTTGCTATGGAAACGATGTCGGTGACATTGGGCGACAACTTTACGATGAGCGTCTTGTTGTAGGCCTTCCTCACAGCCTTCACCACAGATGCCGCGCCCTCACACGTCACACCGAACGCCATACCCCCGTCCCTCACGTTGGGGCACGATATATTGAGTTCGATAGCAGGAATCCGTTCCAAAGCGTTGATGCGTGCCGCACACTCAGCGTAGTCCTCAGGCGACGAACCCGACACATTTACAATCACGTTGGTACCTATAGTTCGCACCTCCGGATATATCTTCTCACAGAAGTAGTCGACACCCTTGTTCTGCAAGCCCACACAGTTAAGCATACCGCTGGCCGTCTCTGCCATACGCGGGTAGTCGTTACCCTGCCTGGGATGCAGCGTGGTGCCTTTCACTATGATGCCGCCGATTTCCTCCAGCCGTACGAAGTCGCTGAATTCGATGCCGTAACCAAACGTGCCGCTGGCCGTCATCACGGGATTCTTGAGCCTCAGGGCTCCTATGTTTGTTGTCAGATCTGCCATGTCAGTTCATTGATGTCGAACACCGGTCCTTCCGTGCATACGCACACATTGCCTTTCACCGTTTTCTCTACACAGCAGAGACAGGCTCCCAGGCCGCAAGCCATCATATTCTCCAGGCTCACCTCGCAGGCTATGCCTTCCTTCTTTGCGTAGCGAGCGACAGCCTTCATCATGGGGCCCGGACCGCACACGTGTAAACTTGTGAAACGCTCCCCGGCCAGCACACTATGCTGTGTCACAAAACCTCTCTCCCCATAGCTACCGTCCTCTGTGGTGACACAGACTCGCCCAAGCGCCTCAAACTCCTCCAATTGCAACAACAGAGTTTTCGAACGGGCTCCCAACAGGAATGTGGGTTCTATGCCACGTCTCTTGAGCCATGCGCCGTAGTAATAGAGCGGAGCCACTCCCACACCGCCGCCCACAAGCAGAGGTCTTGGCTCCTTGCCTCCGGCCTTTTGCCGCAACGTCTCAACATCGCAGAAACCGTTGCCGAGAGGCATCACCAGATTGAGCGTATCACCCTCCTTAAGACATCCGAGTTGTCTGGTGCCTTCGCCCACCATCTGCACCAAAAGCCATATTTCTCCCCTCTCCTCGTCCACGTGGTGGATGGATATGGGACGACGCAGGAAGGTGTCCTTCGCTCCGTCCACACGCACCTGCACAAACTGTCCCGGGCGGCATTCGCTCCGCAGTTCCGCAGACGCAGCCAGACGCAGCAGCACGGCCTTGTCTCCCTTGCGCTCCACGGCCTTCACCATCAAATCGGCAACACTCTTCATCGCACGTCCCTTATTTTATGAGAAGATAATGGTACGGTTCTTGTATGCCAGCACCTTACGGTCGATATGTGCCTTCACAGCGCGCGAGAGCACTATCTTCTCCAGGTCCTTACCCTTGAGCACGAGTGTCTCGGGAGTATCCTTGTGTGTGATGCGTATCACGTCCTGTTCAATGATAGGTCCAGCATCGAGTTCGGCTGTCACATAGTGGCTCGTGGCACCGATGATCTTCACACCTCTCTCGTAGGCCTGATGATAGGGTTTCGCACCAACGAAAGCCGGCAGGAACGAGTGGTGTATATTGATGATATGGTTGGGATATGCTGCAATCATTTCGTCGCTGATGATTTGCATATATCGGGCCAATACGATGAATGTCACTCCGTGCTCCTTGAGCAGTTTCATCTCGGCCTCCTCCACTTCGCGCTTGTTGGACCAGTCCTTGTTGATAGAGAACACATAGTAAGGCAATCCGAACTGCTCCGCTACATATCTGAGGTCCTCGTGGTTGGAGACTATGCACGGGATTTCCACATCGAGCTCCCCGGCCTTCCATCGTGCCAGCAGGTCGTATAGGCAATGCGACATCTTGCTCACGAAGATAGCCATACGAGGACGCTCTGCTGAGAATTTCAGCATGAATTTCATTTCGTAGCGTCGTGCGTAGAGTGTCTCTATGTATTCTGCTATTTTCTCTTTCGGTATGAGGAAGTTCTCCAAGTCCCATTCCACTCTCATAAAGAAACGGTGGTCTATCTGATCCACACTTTGGTCGAGATAGAGGATATTGCCCTGATTGTCAGTGATGAACTTGGTCATCTCCATGATGATACCCACTCTGTCGGGGCAGTGCAACAGCAGTATGGCAGTCGATTTTTTCATCATTTTCTCGTCGGATTTACTCATTTCGGCTGCAAAGGTACAAAAAAAAGTTTAGAGTTTGGTGTTTATAGTTTAGAGTTTGGAGTTTTCCGAAAAAAAATCGTATCTTTGTCGCGAAAAACCAAAACATCACACAATGAAAATCCTCGGCAATATCATTTGGCTCATTTTCGGCGGATTGGAAATGGCAATAGGTTATCTGTTTTTCGGACTCCTGCTGTGCATCACCATCATAGGCATACCCTTCGGCTGGCAGATTATCAGCCTTGCGGGACTGGCGCTATGGCCTTTCGGCAAAAATGTAAGGGATAAGGAGAGTGCCAGTGGTTGCCTTCCCTTACTGATGAATGTACTATGGATTGTGATGGGTGGATTCTGGCTGGCAGTCGGTCATACCCTTCTGGGTCTCCTGCTGTGCATCACCATCATAGGCATACCATTTGGTATGCAGCATTTCAAACTGGCATTCCTCATTATCACTCCATTCGGCAAGGAAGTGGTAGAGGGAAACTGATACCCGGAGCGTGAAGAAACTGCTGACCATAACACTTGCCCTATGGGCTGCGGCGGCAAACCTGACTGCTCAGTACACCAACCGTACCGACCTGCCCGCGATATACATCGAAACATTCGACGGGGGCGGAATATACAGCAAGGAAACGTATAAATACTGCCGGTTGCACTACGTGGACGAGGCGGGTGCCGTAACCAGCTACGACTCCGTATCCATTCGCGGACGCGGCAACTCCACGTGGGGTCTTTCGAAGAAGCCCTACCGGATCAAGTTCCATGACAAGGAGAAATTCCTGGGCAAGGGCTATGCGAAGTGCAAGAGCTGGACACTGATGGCCAATGCCGGCGACAAGACAATGATACGCAACGCCATAACGTCGGCTATGGGAGAATTCTGTGCCGCACTCCATACGAAGGACGGAAAAAAGTCGTTGCCCTTCAATCCTGCAGCAAAATTCACCGACCTGGTACTGAACGGCACGTATCTGGGCACCTATCAGATAAGCGACCATGTGGACGTGAGGCCTCATCGGGTGAATATCACGGAGCAGGACATTCCGTCGGTAGCAACCTCCGACATCACGGGAGGATACCTGCTGGAGGTGGACGGATTCAGGGACGGCAACAGTTTTACCACAAGCACCTACAACGTACCGGTACGCATACACTATCCCGACGAGGACGACATCGCAGCCAGGCAGACAACATATATCAAAGGTCACGTGAGCCGCTTCGAGAACGCACTCTCGTCAGCCGGTTTTACCGACCCCGAGACCGGTTACCGCGCCTATGTGGATTCGGCATCACTCATCGACTGGTATATCTGCACGGAGGTGAGCGCCAACATCGACGGATTCTTCAGCACATATTTCTACAAGGAGCAGGGCGACGACCACCTCTACTTGGGACCGCTGTGGGACTACGACATTGCCTACAACAACGACTACCGCGTGAAGGACGAACAGGGACTCAGCACCACGGAGAACTCCATGATGGCAGACATCGCCTACAACGGGTCAAAAGTGTGGGTGAACAGGATGTGGCAGGATCCGTGGTTCCAACGCTGCGTGTATGCACGCTACAAGAAACTTTTGGAGGCCGGACTCGTGGCATACATACACCAGAAAGCAGACAGCCTGCAACAGCTGCTGCGTCTCTCTCAGCAGAAGAACTATGAGAAATGGGGCATCAGCACGAGGGTGTATCACGAAATGGTGCTCTACTCCAGCTACGACCGGTACGTGAGCGACCTCAAGACATTCGTCAGCAACCATTGCGCATATCTCGAACAGGAATTTGCCGCGCGCAAGCCGTTCGATCCCACCCCGCCCTTCGTGCCGCAGCGTTACTACTACCACATCGTGAACTCCAGAACGCTGAAAGCCGTCGATGTGTCGGGCGGGAATGCCGTGCAATACACAGATGACAGCAGCCGCGAGAGCGAAGACTGGGAGATGAGAAGTCTTGGCGACGGACTCTTCCTCATCGTGAACCGCAGCAGCATGATGGCGCTCAACGACCCCACTCAGGGAGACGTCGGCCCCACCGTGAACGTCGGCACTCCGCTCAACACGGCTCTGCCCGATGAGGAAGACCCCAGACAGCAATGGCAGCTGATACCGCAGGGCACCGACGGATACTACAACCTGCTGAACACCTACACGCAACATATCGCCAACCTGAGAGGCGGTAGCGCAGACGACTATACCGACATACTGAGCTACACGAACGACTCGCGCAACAGCGAGAGCATGAACCGTATGTGGCTGCTGATGCCCAACGGACAGCTGCCCGACGACACAGGTGTGGACAGAGTAGAGCCCGAGGAATACGCGCTGGCTTACAACCCTGTAACGAAGACGCTGCACTTCGGTTCGGAATCGCCGGAGAAACTTAGCTTCAAGGTGAACGTCATTGCCCTAAACGGCATACGTGTAGGCACTTTCACGGCCGGTGAGGAGTTCCCGATGTCAAGCCGGCCGGCCGGCATATACATTGTCAACTGGGCTGTTGACGGCAGAATACGCTCCGTGAAGTTCAATTATGTTCCGTAAAGTTGACGTCTTGCTCTTTTAAAGTTTAGAGTTGAAGACAAACTTCTGACCTGAAGTTGCGATTTGCGACTCCAGTTTATCGGTTTTTTCTTACATTTCTACCACTCATCTATCGGGCATCTATCGGGCATCTATCGGGCATCTATCGAGCATCTATCGGAAATCTATCGGAAAACCTCGACCGATGACCGATATAAAATAGGAATCTGATTCATCTCACTTAAGGATTTCTTACACACCAGTTAGAGAAAAAAATCCCCAACTAAGGAAAAAGTTTTCCATAGTTAGGGAAGAATGTGATATCTGAAAGCTAACGGCTCAGTTTGTCTATTTTAATTCCATCCAGCTGCTGACTCTTTCTCCGCAGACCTTGTCGATTGTATAACAAAAATGAAACTCAACAGCAAGAAAACAGCAAATGCCGATATGTCTTTTTCGTTTACAAGCATTTACTACTCAACAAGGTATTTCTTTCCTTGCTGGATATAGAATCCTCTTTTGGCCGGTTTGCCGTTAAGCCTGCGACCGCTCAGGTCATACCATTCATCCCCTTCTGCCTTGAACCCTTCATCCTGAAGCGTCTTTATGCCTGTCGGAATGCCGCAAATCCAGTTGAAGACATCCGCATAGGTCTTGGCCGCAAGAAGATTCACCAGAAATGCAGTACCGGCATCGAAATGGTCGCCCTCACTGAAAGTGTCGTTGATGCCATACATCTCACGGCACAGAGGATGGGCTGCCTGAAACGTGAGGTAGTTGCCGTAAGGCACAATAATGTCGTGCTTGGAGTGGAAGAACTGTATACGGTGCTGTGGTTCCCACCCCGAACTGAGCGCATTGTCGGCCAGAGCGCGGTGCATCGCCTGCGGAGCGTTGGCTGGATGCTCGGGCACATGATTGAAATTGGAGGGGTCGGAAAGGTAGTCATAAATATCCTTGGTAAACACTTTCTCCATCTTAGCCCATACCTTGCCCTGCGAAGGGCTCTCGAAGAGTTCAGCCATCTGCTCCGGTGTGTAGTGGCGGTCGAGAGTGTCGCGACCCTCCTGCAGCTGCTTATACCATTTCTCCGCTATATCGTCCGTGGTGTAGGCTTTGCTGTCTATCCAGCCCAGTACACCCGTATCGAGCATCTGCCGGGAGAGGAAATCCTCGTACTTGTAGGGCGCCATAGCGGGATGCGTGTCGCACATACCCTTCATGATAAGAGGCACTACCACCGGATACGGAGCGAGACACTTGCGATGAGGTGTCTGCACGCCATAACTCGTGCCGTCGTCCTCTAAATAGAAGCGAAGGGTGTTGATAAGGTCATAGGGACCGTCGCCGCAGATGGAACCCTGAAAACGCAGTTCGTCAGCAAGGCCCTCTTCTTCTATCAGACGCTGCGTGGCCAGACTGACGGTGCCACCCTGGGAATACCCCACGCAAAAGGAGCGCCAATCGCTCTTCATGGGCAGAAGTGCAGGAATGGTGCCCTCGGAGACGGTCTTCTCATAGAGCTTCAATCCGTAGCGGACAGCATCTGCCATCTGCTGCGCAGTGGTGCGCTGCGAGAGATAGGGATGCGGTTGGTCTTTCGTGATGCCATAACCCTCGTAGTCGGGGGCAATTATGATGCAATGGCCCGCGTAGTCGGCAGAACCCGATATATCGTTGCCGTACCTACGGGCGGGCAACAACTCCAACAGGCCCTGCTCCTCGGAGAAACGTTCGGTAGTGGTGGGTCGCTCATCGTCGGCAGTGATGGTGATATGGCAATAAATGTGCAGGCTCTCAATGCTGTCAGTCTCCTGCCTGTCTGAGGGCGTCCATGCAAACAGTGCCGAGGACAGTACTACCTTTTCTCAGTTGGCATTCACCGAAGGATAGTTGAACGAATAGCCTATACTGTTGTCAGTGCTCGCTATCTGAGTCAGCGTCTCGGAAGGGACCGTTCCTCCACTCTGCTGTGCACGGATTTCTTGCTGCATCACAAGCAGAAAAAGAAATACAAGAATATGCCCGAAACAAATCTTTACCATTAACCCTTCAACCTAAAATATCAGTAGTAAATTCTTTCATGCAAATCATGATCATCCATATAACAAGGGTGCACGGGACCATATCCATGACCGAACTCATACTCGGCACCAAGGCGGATAGCACGATCGATAAACTCCTCACCCTTGGCCACAGCGTCCTTCAGGGGCAGACCCTTGGAGATATACGTAGCAATAGCTGATGAGAAACTGTCGCCGGTGCCATTGACATTGTGGGTGTCGATGCGCTCCTTGCGGTAGCAATGCACAGTGTCGGAGGAGCGGTCGTAGAAGATATCCATCAAACAGTCGCCATCCGGAATACTTTTGACAATCACCGAACAACCATAGCCACCCAACGCCCTCGCCTCTTCCCTACCCACTTCTGAGACGCCCAGTAGCACCTGTGCCTCGAAGCGGTTGGGTGTGATAAGAGTGGCCTGCGGAAAAAGCAGTTCCTTATAAGCCTCAATATTCTCCTGAGGGCAGAGAGGCACACCGTTGGAATCTACTAACACGGGGTCAATGACCTTTGGAATATCAGGATAATTGCGTAGCTTGGCTGCCACTCCGCGTATGATATCTATAGAGGGGAGCACACCCGTCTTGATGCACTCCGCGCCTATGTCCGAAAGAAAAGA
>Ga0247611_10011020_pt1 | contig 10505 bp, 9 predicted proteins | sample 177DNAGHGhighgp2_FD_192422 | JGI IMG/M metagenome (GOLD analysis project Ga0247611, IMG submission 192422) | Sheep rumen microbial communities from Palmerston North, Manawatu-Wanganui, New Zealand - 1770 DNA GHGhigh gp2 | ecosystem: Host-associated > Mammals > Digestive system > Stomach > Rumen ... | reverse complement strand
CTTGGTCTGCTCCGGAGTCAACTCCTCCACTTTCTCATTACCGCTCTGTGCAGCTTGTTTAACCGTGTGCTCTACGTGCTTGAACCAAGGACGGCAAGCGTAGTAGATCGCAATACTCAGGATCAAGGATGCGCAGGCTACCATGAAAGCGAAGTGATAACTGTCGTTCACGTTGTAACCCAGACTCTCCTGTGCCCATGCCATGATCTTGACTGCGGCGGTCGGAGCGAACATAGCACCGATATTGATCGCCATGTAGAACAGCGAGAAAGCAGCATCACGGCGGTCAGCGTATTTGGGGTCGTCATAGAGGTTACCTACCATAACCTGCAGGTTTCCCTTGAAAAGACCTGTACCGAACGAGATCAGCAACAAGGCCAATAACATGATTCCCATCGCAAAGCCACCGCCTCCCAAGGGGATAGCCAGACAGATATAACCGAGGAACATGACAAAGATACCGATCGTCACACACTTACCGTAACCGATCTTGTCTGCAATCCAACCACCGATCAGCGGGAGGAAATACACACATGCCAGAAAACCGGCATAGATACGACTTGCGGCATCTGCCGACAGACCGAAATTAGCGCGCAAGAACAGCGCAAAGACGGCTAACATCGTGTAGTAGCCGAAACGCTCGCCTGTGTTGGCCAGTGCCAACGCGAACAATCCTTTTGGTTGATTCTTAAACATAGTTTTATTATTTTCGTTATTACGTTATGTCGTTATTTCGTCATGTCGACAATCTCACACCAATTATGTCGGTCTTCTGCCCGTCCGTACTGGATATCTTTCAGTGCGTGATAGAGTTTCGTTAGTACCTGACCGGGTTCATCGCCGAACGAATAGGTTTTGCCTTTCTCGGTGTCGATCACTTTGTCTATCGGGCTGATCACACAAGCCGTTCCGCACGCCGCCGCCTCACTCATCTGCTCCAACTCCTCCAATCGTATTCGGCGTTGAGTCACTTTCATACCCATCTCGCGCGCCAAGGTCATCAGACTGTTATTTGTGATACTCGGCAGGATGGCACTGCTCTTAGGCGTCAGGTATTCGTATCCCGTAACCTGTAACCCGTCACCCTTAACCTCTTTTATCCCGATGAAATTCGCTGCCGAACACTCATCGATATACTTGTGCTGTTTGGCATCCAGGAAGATACAATCGCATCCCAGGGCGTGCGCGGCTTCGGTTGCGCGGAAAGATGAGGCGTAGTTACCTCCGACTTTGAACTGTCCTGTTCCGTACGGCGCCGCACGATCGACATAGCGGTTGACGATGAATGTCGTACAATGGAACTTACCCGGGTAGTACGGCCCGATAGGCGAGGGGATGACAATGAACTCAAAATCACGACCTGGGCCCACACCCAAACGCGGGGTCGTTCCAATCAACAGCGGTCGGAAATAGAGTGTTGCGCCGGTTCCGTAAGGCGGTACAAAATCCAGATTCTTCTCCAATGCCAACCGTATTGCTTTTCCGAATAACTCCTCCGGTACGGGCTGCATGTACAAGCCTTCTGCGCTCCGTTTCATTCGCTTCGCGTTCTCGCGCCAACGGAAGATACGAATCTTCCCGTCGATACCTCGAAAGGCTTTTAATCCCTCAAACGCTTCCTGTCCGTATTGCAGACAAGTAGCCGACACATGCAAGTGCAGGAACTTGTCCTTTGTGGCGTACGGTTCCTCCCACGCGCCATCATGATACGCTGCCCGAACAATATAGTCCGGTTCCGTATAATGAAATCCCAATTTACTCCAATCGATCTCTTTCATTCCTCAAAGAGCGTGTCTAACACGCTTATTTCCGTTTGCCATGAATGTTTATCTGTCCAAATCTGTCCGCTCCAATCGCTTGTTCGATGATCGAATAGCGATTCTCGATTCGCGATTTGCGGACGCTCTTTTTTTAGTAACGCCATGAGTGTGGCGTTTAGTTCGTCATTTAAGTCCAACAACCACTTGTACTCTTTCTCATAAAACGGACGCAGGTAGTCGGCGAAGTACATGAAGTACGGTGTATGTTGGTACGCGCTGACGAGGGTTATCCAGTGCTGGTGTTGCCAGCGAGTCTGGTAACTAATCTGTATGTCGCGCGTCAGTTGTTTATGTTCCACTTTGCCCACCGGGACGGTCAACCGCACCAACTCTCCCTTTGCATCGCGAATCAGACACCGGTTGCGGAAGGTCTGCTTCTCAAACGTCTCCATCTGTTCTATCGTGGCGGGTTCGCTCATCAGCGCCTGCATGTACGATAGCGGGGGCAAATAGGCGGTAGGTAAAATCATCTTCCTGTGGCTTTATTACCCAAACGGTTCCAACGAATCGAATGTTTATCCTTGTCGATACTCAACCAGATGAATACCGGGCGTCCGACGATGTGATCTTCGGGAACAAAGCCCCAGTAACGACTATCCGCGCTGTTATGACGGTTATCGCCCATCATCCAGTAGTAATCCATGCTGAACTCGTACTCCTCGCCAATCGCCATGGGCTTGAACTCGTAGGCATCTGCGATACGCTTGTAGAGCCAGTAGTTGTCCTCCGTGATGCGGATTCTGTCACCCTTGCGCGGGATATAAATGGGACCGTAGTTGTCACGCGTCCATTCGTTGTGTCCCAGCGGATAAACGGCTCCGCCCTGTGCCTCGGGTTCCACTTCAATGCGTAATACATGCGGGTTGTGCTCCAACTCCTCCTTCATGGCCTCTGTCAGCGGGAAATGCCAGATCGTCGGATCGACTTGTGCACGGTCAGCTAAACTGATACCTATCTTATCGAGGTACTTGGCACTGAAGATATGTCCATCCGTATGAACGAAATAATTGAGTTGCAATCCTTCGCGTTCCGGTTCACGCTCGCCGTTCACGTAGATCACATTATCGATGATCTGCAGGCTGTCACCCGGGGTTCCCACGCAACGCTTCACGTAGTTCTCCCGCCGATCGACCGGACGCGTGATGATCTCGCCGAAGACATCTTTGCGCGACTTGATAAGCGCCTCGCCGTAGTAATGTTTGAGGGTATAGTAATCGGGGTTCTGCATCAGCGTACAAACTGTATCGCCGGCAGGAAAATTGAAGACCACGATATCGCCCTTTTGCGGACTTGTCCAACCCGCCAGACGCTTGTAGTTCCAATGCGGATTGTCGAAATAACTCTTACCGCCGCCTAACCAATTCGGCATGGTGTGTTGTACGAGCGGCATAGACAAGGGTGTCTGCGGAACACGAGCTCCGTACGCCATCTTGCTCACGTACAGGAAATCGCCCACGCGCAAGGTCTTCTCCAAACTCGAACTCGGAATCTGATAGTTCTGGAAAATATAGAGGTTGATGAAATAGACGGCGACCAACGCAAACAGGATCGCGTCTATCCACGAACAAACGGTATAAAGGGCAGGCTTGGTGTCTTTATATTTGCGCCACCAGCTGTAGTTGATATACTTCGTCGTGAACATATCCACGATCAGCGGCAGCAGAACGAGCCAGCCCAAACTCTTCCAATCGCCCCATGCAACCCAAATCACGAACGCGATATACAACGCGCTCCAGATACCCGCGCGAATCCAACCGCCGCGCGTCACTTCTGCTAATCTATCTTGAAATGCTTTCATGCCCTATTAATGTCGGAATTATATCGTAGGTATAACGTATCCTACCCATACTTATAATATATTATATATATTATCCCGTGATTTTGATTTTTTATTGTTTTAATGCTTCCGCGGCTAATACTGCGCCCAAAGCAAATCCTCTGCGACCTTTGGCGATATGCGTGATGACAATCGTATCTTCCTCACTGTCCCATTTGACCACATGCGTACCCGGCACTTCTCCTTCCCGAATCGATTCGATTTCGGAGTCCTGTAACCCGTAACCCATAACCCGTAACTCCTCAGCCAGCGTCTTCGCTGTACCACTCGGCTTGTCGAGTTTATGGATGTGGTGAGTCTCGGTGATAGAAGGTGTGTACTGCGGTTGCGCCTTCATCGCTGCGGCTAATTCTTTATTGAGATCAAAGAAGATATTGACGCCTACGGAGAAATTGCTTTTCCAAATAAGCATGGGCTTTCCTTGCTCGTTTTTAATAACAACTTGACTACCTTCACTTTCCATTTTCCAATCTCCAATCTCCAATTCCTCCGGTTTCCAACCGGTTGTACCGCATACCACGGGCACTTCCTGCGCCCACGCGCGTAAAATATTCTCCTTGGCGGTAGCCGGGGTAGTGAACTCGATTGCCACCTCCGCGCTCCGAAAAGCCTCACTATCAAAATCAATCGCTAATGAGCAATCACCATTCAACAATGTCGGGTCTATAATCCCGACTATCTCATGTCCGCGCTCCAGGGCAATCTCCTCGATCATATGCCCCATCTTTCCGTATCCGATTAGTGCTATCTTCATCTTTATCTACGTATATACGCGCTTACTCGCGCAAAATTCGTGCAAAATTACAAAAAATAAATGACATATGCAAGCATATGCCATTCTTTTTGAATAATTGTGCAAATTCCGTCAATTTTTACACATTTTCGGCACTTATATGGTTCTTTAACAATACATCTATGATTATCTGAACACAACACACGGGCGACTCATTTATCGAGCCGCCCGTGAGATTTGTACTTTGTACTGCCCACTTGGCGTACTTGGTCACTTTATTTGACCTCTTGCCCGGTCACCGTATATACCTTCTCACCTCGGAGGATGTAGATTTGGCCGTTGCGGAGGATTTTCTGCGCCTTTGTCCTCGGTAATTGGTCTTTGTTGGTTTGACCGATAGTGATTTGGTCAATGGCTGTAGTTTGAATAGGCAGGATATTATTGCCAAAGTCTTTCCATTGATCTGCAGCTTTGTAATCATCCATGCTTTCAGCAGGCACATAGAGGGGTATGGTCTTCGGCACATTATAAAATACATTTTCTCCACAACTAGGCGGAGTAACAGCCTCACAGGTAATTGAGGTCAAACCGGTGCATTCATGGAAAGCATAACCTCCAATGCTTGTGACGCTATTGGGAATAGTTATTGAGGTCAAACCGGTGCAACCAGAAAAAGCCCAATCTCCAATGGTTGTGACGCTATTGGGAATAGTCACAGAGGTCAAACCGCTGCAACCGGCGAAAGCACCACCCGCAAGGGATTCTATGCCATCTGGAATAGTGTAGGCACCGGAATAGGTTGCCGGTAAGTATGCAAATACATGATCATTGTATAACGGAGAGATCAAACCGCTACAACCAAAGAATACGCCTACTCCAATGCTGGTAACGCTCTTGGGAATGACCATAGAGGTCAAATGAGTCATGCCATAACACAAATAAGCAGGAATATGCTCCACTTCCTCACCAAATGTTAAAGATGTAATTTGTGAACGTATGTTATAAAAAGGAGCTGCGACAACTTCAAAATCGGAACAGTTTTTTGCATTCCATACAACAGAGGTCAAACCGCTGCAACCATAGAAAACTCGCTCTCCAATGCTTGTGACGCTGTTGCCAATTGTCACAGAGGTCAAACCGCTGCAAAGATAGAAAGCATACTCTCCAATGCTTGTGACACTTTCACCTATGATATATTCTGTAACTTGAGTGCCGAAAATATCTTCGAGATTAGAATAATACGAATAATTTTTACTTGCAATAGCATTTGAATTCAATGTCACAGAGGTCAAATTGCTACATTCTTCGAAAGCCCTACTTCCAATGCTTGTGACGCTATTGGGAATCGTCACAGAGGTCAAACTATGCATGAACGCACACAAAAAAGCAGGAATATGCTCCACTTCTTCACCAAATGTAAAAGATGTAACTTGTGACTGAAAAAATGGAATGTCACCAACATCCATAGAGAAATTGAAATCTGAACAGTTCTTTGCATTCCATATAACCGAGGTCAAACCGGTGCATTCATGGAAAGCATAACCTCCAATGCTTGTGACACTATTGGGTATCGTCACAGAGGTCAAACCGCTGCAACCATAGAAAGCATCATCTCCAATGCTTGTGACGCTATTGGGAATCGTCACAGAGGTCAAACCGGTGCAACCATAGAAAGCCCAACCTGCTATAGATTCTATGCCATCGGGGATAGTATATGCACCTGAATAAGAAGTGGGCATAAACGCAAACACATGTGCATTATAAACCGGAGATGTCAAGCCGCTGCAATCATGGAAAGCCTCATTCCCAATGCTAGTGACACTATTGGGAATCGTCACAGAGGTCAAACCGGTGCAACCTTCGAAAGCACAAAGTCCAATGCTTGTGACGCTATTGGGGATCGTCACTGAAGTCAAACCGCTGCAATCACGGAAAGCCCAATCTCCAATACTTGTGACACTTTCACCTATGATATATTCTGTAACTTGAGTGCCGAAAATATTTTTGAGATTAGAATAATACGAATAATTTTTACTTGCAATAGCATTTGAATTCAATGTCACAGAGGTCAAACTGCTGCAATAAGAGAAAGCCTCATTCCCAATGCTAGTGACACTATTGGGAATCGTCACAGAGGTCAAACCGGTGCAACCTTTGAAAGCACTACTTCCAATACTGGTAACGCTATTGGGAATCGTCACCGAGGTCAAAGCATCGCAACCATCGAAAGCATAATCTCCAATGCTTGTGACATCTTCTCCTATTATATATTCAGTAACTTGAGAACCAAAAATATCTTCGAGATTATCAGATGATGTATATGCTTTACTTGCAATAGCATTTGAATTCAATGTCACCGAGGTCAAATTGCTACAATAAGAGAAAGCCTCATCTCCAATGCTTGTGACGCTATTGGGAATCGTCACCGAGGTCAAACCGGTGCAACTCCAGAAAGCCCACTCTCCAATGCTTGTGACGCTGTTTCCAATCGTCACAGAGGTCAAACTGCTGCAACCATAGAAAACTCGCTCTCCAATGCTTGTGACGCTGTTGCCAATTGTCACAGAGGTCAAACCGCTGCAATCTTCGAAAGCACTACTTCCAATACTGGTAACGCTATTTGGAATCGTCATAGAGGTCAAACCGGTGCAATAAGAGAAAGCGTACTCTCCGATACTTGTGACGCTATTTCCAATCGTCACCGAGGTCAAATTGCTACAACCTTCAAAAGCACCATTTCCAATGCTTGTGACGCTATTGGGAATCTTATATTCTGTGGCTGTTTTACCAAATGGATAACAAACAAGCATTGTTTGATTTTTGTTAAATAATACGCCATCTATATCGCAGTAATACTGATTACCGGCTTCTACGTTTATTGAGGTTAAATCAAAGCAACCAGAAAAAGCATAAGCTCCAATGCTTGAGACGCTGTTTCCAATCGTCACAGAGGTCAAAGTTCTGCAATTGCAGAAAGCACTCTCACCAATGCCGGTGACATTTTCTCCTATTATATATTCAGTAACTTGAGAGCCGAAAATATTTTTGAGATTAGAATAATACGAATAATTTTTACTTGCAATAGCATTTGAATTCAATGTCACCGAGGTCAAATTGCTACATTTTTCGAAAGCACTACTTCCAATGCTTGTGACGCTATTACCTATCGTCACCGAGGTCAAACCGGTGCAACCGGAGAAAGCACTACTTCCAATACTGGTAACGCTATTGGGGATCGTCACCGAGGTCAAACCGGTGCAATCAATAAAAGCACTACTTCCAATACTGGTAACGCTACTGGGAATCGTCACAGAGGTCAAACCGCTGCAACCTTCGAAAGCAGATTTTCCAATGCTTGTGACGCTATTGGGAATCGTCACAGAGGTCAGACTGCCGCAATAAGTGAAAGCATAATCTCCAATACTTGTGACACCATCTCCTATTATAAATTCAGTAACATGAGAGCCGAAAATACTTTTGAGACTAGAAGAGTACGAATAATTTTTACTTGCAATAGCATTTGAATTCAATGTTACAGAGGTCAAACTGGTGTAATTGATGAAAGCCCTTTCTCCAATGCTTGTGACGCTGTTGCCAATCGTCACAGAGGTCAGACTGCTGCAAAAAGAGAAAGCATAATCTCCAATGCTTGTGACGCTATTGGGAATCGTCACCGAGGTCAAAGCATCGCAATCAAAGAAAGCATTATCTCCAATGCTTGTGACACTATTGGGAATAGTTATTGAGGTCAAACCGGTGCAATCAGAGAAAGCCCTTATTCCAATGCTTGTGACGCTATAAATGACATCATTATAAGTTATAGACGAAGGGATTACAACAGAACCGGAATATTCCTTTGAATAGGAATAATAGTAAGAACCTCTAAATGTAACAGTTGCCGTTTGTGAACTGGTATTTAAATCATACCAAATGCCATCGACTTGCGTGTCAGAGGCAAACATAGTTCCTAAACTTGCCATTACGGCAATTAAAAGGGTAAAAAGTTTTTGTTTCATAATATGTCGTATTTTAATTTGTTTCTAAAAAAGTGTGAACTTCTGAATATTGGTCAATTCGGGCTTGGACTCCCATAGGTTCCAATATATACAGAAAGTCCACACTCATCGTGCGAACATCCGCTATATTAGGAAACCTATTACAATTGTCCAAGATTGAATTGATCCTTAATAAAGCAAATGCTTATTTATTCACGCGACGCCTCGCGCGTATGTCTATATTTATATTTTTTTCACCGCTTTTTAACGCTGGCGGTGGCAGCGAGATTATTATGCAGCCGTGCCTATCTCATAGAGATACTCGGGAGCAAGGTCTGCCCCGTTAGCCCACTCGATAGTAATCGGTGTAAGCGCGAATTGGATAAATTGCTCCTTGTCGCGCAAAGCGCCAAATACCTCTCCTTTTAAGTGAGGTTCTAAGTCAACTATCTTATGCGCACCGTCACTGAACGTAAGCGCTAAGCGATAATCGCCTTGATAATCTACATCTTTTACGCGTAACATAATGATTATTATTTTAAAGGTTCAATTCTTCCTATCTGTTTTCCCTCTTGGGCATTTTCCCATAGAGTTAATATTTCTTGCTCATGCAAATTTTTGATTTTGCGCTGCAAAATTACAATAAAAAAATGATATATGCAAGAGAATGAGGATTTTTCTGCGAAAAATGTACAACGTCAATAAACGCCTTTTATGTGTCCTCCTGTTTAACGTCAGTGAGTGACGAGAGGGGTTAAGCGATTACACCTGCGTGTAATTGCTCTATCGGGAAAATAAGATCCCAACTCTTGCCCCACACCACATTACCATCCTCTATCGAGAATTGGCGGAATTTACGCGGGTCAAGATATTTATTGTACTGCGGATGTGGGTGACGCCGAATGAAGTCACCAATATCCACTCTGCGAGTCGTCTGGTCGCTAAACAACAAGTCTACCGACAAATTCCCCGCATCTTTTGCTTCTTTAATATACAATTTGCTCATAGTTATAATTTGGTTTTAATGGTTGTACTCTTAACTGCCTGCCTCAAAACGAAGAATTTAATCCACTTTGTAATGATATTTTTACTATACTTCCTAATGAACTCTTCGGCTGTCTTTTGGTCTTTGGACGATAAAGGCTCTTCTCCAGCCTTTTCACGGACACGAATCTCGGTCAGGATTCCATTATCCATGATAAGCTCAAAAATGCTCTGACATCCCTTATGTGTCACATGCACGTGAATAGGCTCGTGCTCATTGGAATAGAAGAAAAAGACAAATCCAAAATATTCAAAAATCTTAGGCATAACAGTCGTTGTTTTGATTTTGCGCTGCAAAATTACGAAATATTTTTCATATATGCAAATAAATAATGAAAAAAGTCACCGAAGGTACCCTCTAATAGCCAAAAGAGGGATCTACATGCGGAATGTTATCCCGCGTAAACAACTTTTATAATCTCGTCCACTAATTCAGGGATGGGGCGTTGGCCGTCGTTGAGGATGGTTAGGTCGCCGGTGGGGATGGTTTGTGCGTGTATACGGGCACGGACCTTGTCTATGTTGGCGTGAGAGGCGTCACCGTGGTAGTCGCGGGCGATAGTGCGGGCGATGCGGATGTCTTCCGGGGCGTCGATGACAATAACGCGGTCGCAGAGGATGTCCAAACCGGACTCATAGAGGATAGCGGACTCTACAAAATCGGGTTGGCGCTTCATGATGTCCAAGCCTACTGCGGGATGAACGATGGCGTTGAGTGCCTCTAATAAATGCGGATCCGCGAAGACGCGTTTGGCAACATACTGCGTATTATAGATTGGTGTACGGTGTATGGTGTACGGTGTATGAATAAACGCTTCTTCACCTAAGAGGTCAATGATTTCTTGCTGCACATCGGGGTTCTCGGCGATGATGCGCTTAGCTTCTTGGTCGCAGTCATAGACCGTGTACCCGCGTTGAGCGAGTTCATGAGCGATCGTAGATTTGCCGCTTCCTATGCCTCCTGTGATACCAATGATCATGTTAGAACTGGAAATAAATGAAGGGTTGAACATCGGCGGTGACAAATTGGTAGATGACCGCGATCGCGATACAAACGGCTATCACAATCGCCCAGA
>Ga0247611_10011019_pt1 | contig 10505 bp, 7 predicted proteins | sample 177DNAGHGhighgp2_FD_192422 | JGI IMG/M metagenome (GOLD analysis project Ga0247611, IMG submission 192422) | Sheep rumen microbial communities from Palmerston North, Manawatu-Wanganui, New Zealand - 1770 DNA GHGhigh gp2 | ecosystem: Host-associated > Mammals > Digestive system > Stomach > Rumen ... | reverse complement strand
TACCTCACATACAATTTCAAAGTTACCTGAATAAACAAAGTTGAAGCCATAAGCCTCTCCACTGGTATAGGTGCATCCCTTTGAAACAAGCGCTGCAGAAGAATTCTGCTGATGTCCAGACTCACCTCTAAATGATCTGATCATCTGAGTTCCTACAGTAACAGGTCTTCTATTGATATGTCTCTCTCTTGCCCAGCTTCCATGAAGAGTAATGAAATCAAAAGCATTACCCTCAAAATCCACTGATGCTGAAAGGGTTCTCTCAAGATAAGCAGCATTTCCACTTACATTCTTAACTCTTACGCTTCTGGTGATACAGTCGCTATCTACAAATGTAGAATAAACTAATGTAACCTCAATTCCAAGGCACTTATCCTCTGCTGTAAGCTCAAGAGTATCACAGTCATCACCTTCATTAACGAAGGTTGCTGGAAGACCTTCAAGCTTCTTCTTGCCCTTATAGATTTCGTGGCTCTTGTATGTAAGAGCTGCCGTTTTAGTGCCATTTTCAGCCTTTACTTCAAAGGCTGGTGTTCTGTAATCACCAATTCCTGCAGTTGGATATTCAAAAAACGCGCTATCATTGAAAGAACCTCTATCACGGTTGTTCTTACTAGGAACAAACGGATTCTCATCAATTCTTAAAAGATGCCTTACATGATAATCAGGAAGCTTCTTTCCATAATAAGCGTGACAGATGAAATTTTCCACATCCACAAGTGCGATTACATAGCTCGAATTTTTGGTATCAAGCTTAAATACTTTTTCATCCTCGTAATACTTTATTGCCATTATTATCTCCTTTCCCCTAAAAAAGACGGCACTATTACAAATCAATTTCACCTATTCATAATTAATGCCGCCTTCAATGTACAAATTAAAACACTATTAAATTAAATATCCGTAAGAAGTTCTAAAGAATGCTCCTTATTCATCTTCTTACACATTTCTACAAACTTATCAAGTGGAACATCATGAATCTGCTGCTTCATACCGCGGATGTTAAGGGAAACAGTATTCTCAGCTGCTTCCTTATCACCAAGAACAAGAATATAAGGTTCCTTATAAAGCTTATACTTCTTTATCTTCTCCTTCATATTATCATCCTCGTAATTAGCTTCAACTCTGACGCCAGCCTCTTCAAGAGCAGAAACGACCTTCTTAGCATACTCATTATGCTCAAGTCTGATAGGAACTACACCTACCTGATATGGTGAAAGCCAGAATGGGAATGCACCCTTGAAGTTCTCGATGATGATACCGATGAAACGCTCAAGAGAACCATAAATAGCACGGTGAATAACAACAGGCATTGCAACTGTTCCCTCAGCTGTCTGGTATGTAAGACCAAAGTTATGAGGAAGCTGGAAGTCAAGCTGAACAGTACCGCACTGCCACTCTCTGCCAAGAGCATCCTTGATCTGAAGGTCGATCTTAGGTCCATAGAAAGCACCATCACCCTCATTTACCTCATATCCATCCGGGCCATACTTCTCATCAAGAATTTCCTTAAGAGCCTTCTCTGCACGGTTCCATACCTCAATATCACCCATGAAATCATCAGGACGGGTCGAGAGCTCAGCACGATAAGTAACACCAAAGGTCTTGTAGATTTCATCAGCAATAGCGATGATATCAGCAATCTCATCCTTTATCTGAGATTCCATAACAAAGGTATGGTCATCATCCTGACGGAACTCCTGAACACGAAGAAGACCATTCATCTGACCTGACTTCTCCTTGCGGTGAAGAACATCATACTCACTGAAACGGATTGGAAGATCCTTATAAGAATGAACGTTTCTCTTGAACATTACCATAGCATTAGGACAGTTCATAGGCTTTGCTGCCATAGTATCAATGTTCTCACGGTTATAAACAGCTGTGCCCTTTGAAAGCTCAACATTCTTTGTAAGCTCTGCCTCATCCATATTCTCGATAACATCCTTGATGTTAGCATCAGCCTTAAGCCAGCCAGCAACACCAGGTACCATGAACATGTTGTTGATATAATGAGCCCAATGGCCACTTATCTGCCAAAGCTTCTTATTATTGATAAGAGGAGCAGAAATTTCTGTATAGCCATGCTTCTTCTGAATTTCACGAGAATACTTAAGAAGCTCCTGATACATTGCCCATCCTCTTGGATACCAATATGGCATACCAGGTGCTGTCTCATCGAACATGAAGAGCTCAAGCTGAGGTCCGAGCTTCTTATGATCTCTTTCCATAGCTTCCTTAATGAGATCCTTATGTTCCTTAAGCTGCTGCTTATCAGGGAAAGCATAAACATAAATTCTCTGAAGTCTGTCAAGCTTAGCATCGCCTCTCCAATAAGCCATTGAAACTGCCTTTACTTCAAAAGCAGCTGAGCTAAGCTCCTGAGAATTAGGAACATGAGGTCCGCGGCAAAGATCTACATAATCATCACCTGTATAGTAAATTGTAAGAAGCTCATCCTCTGGAAGATCCTTAATTATCTCTTCCTTATACTTCTGATTCTTGAACAGCTCAAGTGCATCTGCTCTTGAAATCTCCTCTCTTCTCCAATCTTCCTTTCTCTTGATGATTTCATGCATCTTATCTTCGATTTTCTTATAATCATCTGGAGTAACTGTAACTCCCTCCGGGAAACCGAAATCGTAGTATAAACCATCCTCGATCTGAGGTCCGATGGCATACTGAACTTCCTTTCCATAGATTTCGATTACTGCCTTTGCGAGGACATGTGCCAATGAATGGCGATATCTGTCCATGTACTCTTCCTTAATCATTAAAAACCTCTTTCCTGCCAATGGGCATATAAAAAGCCCACTGACATCATTATATTTTGATGTCAGGGGCGCAAATTTAAATTTATTTACGTGGTTCCACCCTGCTTGCCTCAAAATAAGGCCACTTAATGGGCGATTATAACGGAATCACCGGACTCTATTAAAGCCTTTCTGGTACTAGACCCGAAAAGATGGTGTTCAATTATCTTCCTGCCCGGCGCTTCCACCCATAACAAACGTAAAAAAGCATTTATTACGACCCCAGATCTCTGTTTCAGTATGGTAACCTACTGTTCTTTTCATGAAATTACTTCAATAATACTATATAAACTGTTAAAAGTCAAACATTTTTCGATAGAAGTTTTTATAATATGAGCATTTCTTTTATAAGTTTGTTTTAATTTAAAATATTTTCCATCACATGGTTTTTCAGGCAGCAGGCGACAAGAACTTACACAAATACCCTGTTGAAAAATCAAACGAATATAAGTATAATTAGGACAAGATGTTTTACGAATCATGAAGTTTAAGATAAGGCATAGAGCCCCGTCTTAATCTTAAAACGGAGAATTTGAATGTATAGAAATGTTGACTTAAATGATATAACTGATGGCTCAAGGTATGGTAATAATGACATGGTCAGGGCAGATACCTACGGCTGCAAGAATTGTTCCTTCTGCTGCAGGAATATGTGCGATACTATTTTCCTTGATCCCTTTGATGTGTTTAATCTTTTAAAGTACTTATCTGAAAATAGAGAGACCTTCCGCGACGGAATTAAGCAAAATGCAGCCTCTAATGCGAATGCTTCAAGTATGCCGGTCTACCTATCCTCGATACTTGAGACTTATTTAAAGTTTGACGTGGCAGATGGAGTAATTATGCCGCGTTTTAACGAAAAGTTCAAAAGTGCGCTCTCGGATAAAAACGATGATAGTGACAGGTGCCCTTTCCTGGATAAGGAAGGCAGATGCAGCGTGCATTCTGCAAGACCAGGCTTTTGCAGACTGTTCCCACTTGGAAGATTATATGAAAACGGCAGCTTTTCTTATATTTTACAGACCAAAGAGTGCAAAATAGAAAATAGAGGAAAAATAAAGGTAAAGAAATGGCTTGGCATAGGTGACCTTAAAAGCTATGAGGAATATATCGTAAAATGGCACTACTTCCTTGAAGATATTGAGAAAAAAATCGACAGAGGCGCAAATAAGGAACTTGCTGGAGTTCTTGATATGAAAATACTTCAGGATTTTTATCTTACGCCTTATGCCTTTGATGAGGATTTCTATGCGCAGTTTTATGAAAGATTAGAAGAATTTTGGCAAGAACAGTAACAGTTTGATAAAGGATTAGAAGAATTTTGGCAAGAGCAGTAACAGTTTGATAAAGGAGATATTTGGGAATGGCTAGAGAATGGCTTAAGGAAGCAATTTTTTATGAAATATATCCGCAGAGCTTTAAGGATACAAACGCCGATGGGATTGGCGATTTTAACGGCATAATTGAAAAGCTTGATTATATTAAGGATTTAGGCTTTAATGCGATATGGATGAATCCATGCTTTGAGTCGCCTTTTGGCGATGCGGGCTATGATGTCGCAGACTATTTCAAAGCTGCCCCTCGTTACGGCACGAATGAAGATTTAAAAAGACTTTTTAAGGAAGTTCATGCAAGAGGAATGCACATAATCCTTGACCTTGTACCAGGACACACTTCTACGGAGTGCAAGTGGTTTAAAGCGTCATGCAAGGCTGATAGGAATGATTATACTGATAGATATATATGGACAAATTCTGTTTGGGAAAATGGCACAGGAACCGGGAATACAACCGGCTGGCTCGGCGGTATTTCTGAAAGAGATGGCTGCGCTCTTCTTAATTTCTTTGCATTTCAGCCAGCTTTAAACTACGGCTTTGCCTATCCTGATCCTACCTGTCCTTGGCAGCAGACTCCTGATGCTCCCGGACCTATGGGAACAAGAGCAGCAATAAAGGAGGTCATGCGTTTCTGGCTCGGAATGGGCTGCGACGGCTTTAGGGTTGATATGGCAGGCTCCCTTGTTAAAAATGATCCTGATAGTAAGGCTACCATTGCACTCTGGCAGGATTTTAGAAAATTCCTTGATAAGGAATTCCCTGAAGCTGCAATTATTTCAGAGTGGGGAGAACCGGATAAGTCCTTAAAGGGCGGCTTCCACATGGATTTTGTACTGCATTTTGGACCATCGCATTACCTTGATTTATTTAGAACAGCCCAGCCTTATTTTTCAGCAAAGGGAGAAGGTGATGCAAAGGAGTTCTTTGACCTTTATACAAAAAATCTAAGACTAGCCAAAAATGGCGGCGGCCTTATCTGCATTCCTTCCGGAAATCATGATATGGACCGAATGGCCAGGACTCTTGATGAAAAGGAAATGAAGCTTGCATTCATGTTCCTTCTTACCATGCCAGGTGTACCGTTTGTTTATTACGGTGATGAAATAGGCATGCATTATGTCGAAAACTTAAAGTCCGTTGAAGGCGGATATGGAAGAACAGGCTCCAGATCTCCTATGCAGTGGGATAATTCGACAAATGCCGGCTTCTCTTCCGCTCCATCTGACATGCTCTACATCAAGCAGGATTCAAGCAGGTCAAAGATAAATGTTGAAAATGAAGAGAGGGATGAAAATTCACTTCTTAATACCGTTAAGAAGCTGATTTCCCTTAGAAGAGAAAACGCAGCGCTTATGAATACCGCTGATTTTAAAATTCTCTATTGCGAAAAAGGCGAATATCCGCTAATATATGCTAGGGAAACTGAGGGCGAGAAAATAATTGTAGCTCTTAACCCTTCAGGAAAGAACGCATCAGCAGAAATCGAGCTTCCTATTGGAAATGTAAAGGTGCTATCTGTTATGTCAGATGGCGTTTTGAAAAACGAAGGCGAAGCTGACATCAGGTTCCTACGTGAAGGAAAGGCAGTAGTTTCTTTAAAACCTCAAAGTGCTACCCTGCTAAAGGTATAAATTTAACTCACACGAGAAGTAAAAAGAAAATATATGGAGAAATATGGCATGGATGCTTACACAGATTTTGCTAGAGTATATGATGAATTAATGGATAATATTCCGTATGATAAGTGGTTTGAATATCTTCACTCACTTTTAAAGGAATTTAAAATTGAAGATGGAATAGTTGCCGAGCTTGGCTGCGGAAGCGGAAAGATGACCAGAAAGCTAGCCGGGGCCGGCTATGATATGATAGGAATTGATCTTTCGATGGATATGCTCCAGATTGCCATGGAAAAAAAATACGAAGATAAAAATGCTACTAAAAAGGATATCCTCTATCTCAATCAGGATATGAGAGAAATGGAGCTTTACGGCACCGTAAGAGCATTTGTGAGTGTCGGAGATAGTATGAATTACCTTCTTGAAAAGAAGGACCTCGTGCAGGTAATGAAGCTGTGCAATAATTATCTTGATGAGGGAGGCTATCTCATTTTTGATTTAAAAACAGCGCATATGTACCGCGACCTCATGGGAAATAGAACCATAACTGATACGAGGGATGATGTTACTCTTATCTGGGATAATTTTTATGATAAGGATAAACATCTTAATGAATACGCAATGACAATCTATACTGATTCGGGTAAAACAGACGCGTATGGAAATGCTTATTTTACCCGTTTTGAGGAAAAACATTTACAGCGAGCTTATTCTCTTTCTGAAATTAAATTGGCGGTAAAGCAGTCGGGAATGGAGCTTGTTGCTATTTACGATGCTTTTACTCACAATGAACCCACTAGAAAGAGCGAAAGGGTTTATGTAATAGCCCGTGAGACTCACCAGGAAGGAAAAAAATACATTTGATAATAATAATAATAATATGGAGGTAGAAAAATGCCATCAATTAACATGCGTTTTCCAAAAGGCCTTAAAAAGGCAGTAACTCTTAGCTATGATGATGGAGTTGCTTCAGATGTAAGACTTATGGAAATCTGTAAAGCACACGGTCTTAAGGTGACCTTTAATATCAATTCAGGTTGCTTTGCACCTGAAGGAAGTGAGTACAGAGAGGATGATGTATACTGCAGAATGACTAAGTCTGACTGCATAAAGCTGTACAAGGATTCAGGAATGGAGGTAGCAGTTCACGGACTTACCCATTCAGCATTTACAAATCTTGCACCAGGAGCTAGAGCCAGAGAGGTATCCGAGGATAAGGTGAATCTTGAGAAAATTTTCGACCAGACCATGGTGGGAGGTGCTTACCCTTACGGTGCTTATGATGAGGCTTCCTTAGATATTTTAACTCAGTGCGGTCTTGGATATTATAGAACAGTAACATCAACTCACGATTTTAACATTCCACGTGACTTTAGAGCACTAGATCCTACTTGTCATCATGCTGATCCCGAACTTGATACACTTGTGGATAGATTCCTCAATCAAACAGAAATATATGATCCGCTTATGTTCTATCTTTGGGGACATTCTTATGAATTCCGCAGGGATAATAACTGGGAAATCATTGAAAAATTTGCTGAAAAAATAGGCGGACATAGCGATATCTGGTATGCTACCAATGCTGAAATCTATAACTATGTACAGCTCTATAAAAGACTCGTATGGAGATCTGATCTTTCTAAAGTGTTTAATCCTACTTATATGCCGATTTTTGTACAGGTTGAAGATAATATTTTGGAGATTAAACCAGGTGAGACTGTAGAAACTAAAGTAACATGCTGATAGAAACTAAAGTGACATACTGATAAAAACTAAAATCCCACGGGTAAGCCCGTGGGATTTTATAGTATTATTCCAAAACATTACGGTAGAGAATCAGTATCACTTTCTCTATCTAGTTTCATTTCATTGCCTTCATATTTTAGAGTACTCAATTCTGTATTATAGCTATAATCAAGCTCTGTAAGCTTATTATTGCGACAATCAAGCGTCTCCAACTTTGTTAACTTTGAAATATCAAGTTTTTCAATGCTATTATTACTACATATAATGGAAGTAAGTTCCGTATTAGCATCAAGATTTAATGCATTAAGCTTATTATCACTACATGCCAAAACTCTAAGTTTGCGGTTCTCACTAAGATCAATTTCTGTCAAAGCATTAAATCCGCAGTCAAGACTTTCTAAATTCGAAATTCCTTTGACGTCTAATTGTGTTATTTTATTTCCCCTACATGACAGAGTGTTTAGACTTTCATTTTTTCCCAGAATTAAAATATCAATCAAGTTATTGGAACATTCAAGCCTCTGTAGTTTTTCGTTTTTTGATAAGTCAAGTGTACTAATGTTGTTGCCGGTGATTTCAAGATTATCAAGATTTTCAAAGAACTCTATTCCTTTTAAATCTTTAATTCCTTGATCAATAATCATCATCGAGTTTATTTCACATTCCTCAGCATCTAAAATACCATTCTTGTCTTTATCTAGTCGATCACTTACGTATGTCCTGAAATTATAATCCGGAAAATTATCATTATTTATTTTAATGTCTTCTTTCTCTGTAATTACAGTGGTATTTGCGTCAATATTTTCGTTAGTGGAAACCGAAGTAATATTTTCATTTGCTGTAGTACTTGTGGTTACATTTGTACTATCAGAGGTTACTCGCCCACATGCTGTAAACAAAAACATAATACATACGGCTGATGCTTTAAGAATAGCTTTCATTTATAATTATCTCCTTTTAATAGTTAGTCTTTCGAATAACTGCCTTGGTATATACACGCTTATATACCAAGGCAGTTCAATTTTAATTAATTAAACGGAGTACGGGCCGAATACCCATTATTAACATAATCCGGAAGAGCAATGTCTAAAGACGAAAAAATAGTATTAATCTTTCTTAATGTCAAATCAAAACCAGCGATTGTATTTGCTCTTGAAAGTACCTGCTGTCTTGACAATGATATACTTGAAGCTAACAAATCATTATCATTATTATCATCCGCAATGACATAATTTCTATTTTCACAAATAGAAAAGTCTGATCCTAAATCGAAATTAATTGAATAAATCCTTATACCATCAGACTCGGGAATCATAAGATAATTCTTTTCATTATCGGTAGTAAAATACGAATCTATTCGATAGTAATACTTGTCAATTGGAAGAGGAACCTGAATATTCTTATCTCCCTGCTTATCAAATGCGATAATACTAAATTCTCCGTTCAGACATGTATCATCTTCAATACTAATACTAGTCTCAAATGAGTATTTATCATTTTCGGCAATATAGTAAGACATTACATTCTCACCGACAGACTGTTTTTTATAAGGATTTTTTGATTTGAAAACCGGCACTCCTTTAATCAGTTCAAACTCATATTCTGCCTGACCGTCATAAACGAATAAACTATCTTTTTGAATGTTCATAGACATAACAGGAAGAGATGTAAATGAAGTTTCAGCTTCTTTTTTTCCATCAAGAGAAAATGTATAAATGCTATTTTTCCCATTATCACTATTACAAACATATATTTTATCATTCACTACAAATGAGGAAAATAATGAAACCGGATTATTTTTTTCAAGACAGATTGAATCTACAAATATTCCGTTTTTATACTCTTTTATCTGATTGTTTAATGAATCCATAACGTAAATCGTTTCATCATCAACAAAAAAAGCATTAGGACCATATCCTTCTCTATCGTTTAAACTACTATCATAAAACACTTCTGATTCGCTTTTTCCATAAGGAACAAAAAGAATCTCTTCATAGTTTTCTAAATCAAAGGTTACGTCTGACTCATTATCATATGCAAGAACTTCATTAGGAATTCCGGCATTTATAGCCAGCCCCGTCAAAGCAACTGCAAATAAGGCACATAATTGTTTTTTCATATTTTTACCTCCTTTAAACAAAATAAAAATATAATGAATGTTTTAAAAATTTTACCAATTCAATTATACTCTTATCATATGACTAAGTCAAGCGCCAATTAATGTTTTTTACTTTTTTTTACTTTTTATATAAAGAACTCTGTCACAGGCATTTTCCGCCCTGTGAAGCGTATTTGCCCGATGAGATAGCGGAGATAATGCTTAAACGGACTTGTACGGAACGGTTTATGGTTGCGCCAATAGACTACAGTCTGATGACAAACATCTTCGTATAGTCGGCAGCGGCTGTTTCCACATATATCTTTCCGCCATGACGTTCGATTACACGCTTTGTTACCGCAAGTCCAAGTCCCGTACCATGGCCGACAGTTCTTGCGGCGTTTTCCGTTACGAATGGCTCGAAAATATCCACGCCTTCGGGGAGAGAGTCACCGCTGTCCGCTATACGGATAACGGCTTTCCCGTTATCATCTGCAACCGATACCTTTGCTCTGATACCGTCGGGATTATGCTTGTAAATGTTAACGATAAGATTTGTGACCGCCCTTTTCATCTCGGTCTTGTCGGCGTTTATCGTAATAGCTGTTTCGGGAATGTCTATGTCAAGTTCTATGCCGTGATCTTCAAAGTCGCAGTAATTCTCGGCTATGACCTCACGCACAAGAGAGCATATATCTACCTCTGCAAGCGCTGGCTTATACCCGTCAGTCCCAAGCTTTGCGTAGTCGAACAGAGTGTTCACCATATCGTTCATGCTGTTGGATTTGCGGTATATGATGTCGAATATCTCCTGCTGTTCATCGGGTTGTATCTTTCCGTCCGAAAGTGCTTTTGCAAAGCCATGCACTGAGGTCATTGGAGTTTTCAGATCATG
>Ga0247611_10011018_pt1 | contig 10505 bp, 7 predicted proteins | sample 177DNAGHGhighgp2_FD_192422 | JGI IMG/M metagenome (GOLD analysis project Ga0247611, IMG submission 192422) | Sheep rumen microbial communities from Palmerston North, Manawatu-Wanganui, New Zealand - 1770 DNA GHGhigh gp2 | ecosystem: Host-associated > Mammals > Digestive system > Stomach > Rumen ... | reverse complement strand
TAAGAGGTAGAAAGCTAGATAGAGAGCTTGAAAGAGTAATTAAAAATTTATTTAATAAAAACTATAAAATATCTTTTGTGGAAAGCTTAAATGATGAAGAAAAGGCAGATATCAAAAAAAGAATTGAAAAAAACCAAAGACAAGCTTTGGAGCTTGCTTTGGAACATAGTAGTTTAGGAGAAAAAATAGCAGAGGAAAAACAAGAAGCGAAGAAAAAGGCGCAAAATACACAGAATGCTCAAGACGCTTACACAGGAGAGACTCCTCAAATGCCATCTCCTCCAACAGAAGAGCCACCTATAAATGAAGTCAAATTATTAGAAAAAGAGCTTGAAGAAAACACACCTCTAATTTATGGAAGAAATATGACATTAAAAACAAATATAATAAATGTAGCAGATATTTCACCAGAAGATGATATGTCAGCAATAAGTGGAGAAATATTAGGTGGAAGTATAGAAGAAAAAGAACTTAAAAGTGGAAAATTTTTAATTTCATTTAATGTATATGATGGTACAAGTACAATTAGTTGTAAATTATTTGCTAAACCTGAAGAAAAAGCAAAGATAGTTGGAAAGCTTTCAAAAGCAAAAGGTGTAAAGCTTGAAGGAAGGTCTGGAATAAGTAATTTTACACATGAAATGGAAATTTTAGCGAATGTTGTAATAGAAACTGAAGGAATGAAAAAGCAAGTTCGACAAGATTTAGCAGATGTAAAAAGAGTAGAACTTCATATGCATACAAACATGAGCCAGATGGATGCGATGACTTCTGCAACAGACCTTATAAAGCGTGCAATGAAATGGGGATGGAAATCTATTGCTATAACTGACCATGGAGTTGTACAAGCATTCCCAGAAGCACATAAATTACTTGGTGTAGATAATCCTGATATGAAGGTTATTTATGGTGTTGAGGCATATTTAGTTCCTGATGGAACAAACGTTGTTTCAAATTATAAAGGTCAAAAAATAGATACAACTTATTGTGTACTAGATTTAGAAACAACAGGATTTTCACCCAAAACAGAAAAAATTACAGAAGTTGGAATTATGAAGGTTAAAAATGGAGAAGTAATAGATAGTTTTTCATGTTTTGTAAATCCGGAAAAACCAATTCCCGCACGAGTTGTAGAAGTTACAAACATTACTGATGACATGGTAAAAACAGCAGAAACAATAGAAAAAGTATTTCCGAAAATTTTAGATTTTCTTGGCGATTCAGTTATAGTAGCTCATAATGCTACATTTGATGTTGGATTTTTAAAATATGTTGCAAAAGATTTAGGATATGATTTTGATTATACTTATGTAGATACATTAGCTTTAGCTCGAAAAATTTATCCGAATCTTAAGAAATATAAGCTAGGAAAAATTGCTGAGCATTTAAAAATAAAAGTTGAAGTAGCTCATCGTGCCTTAGATGATGTAGATACAACAGTTAAAGTCTTAAATGAAATGATGAAAGAGCTTTTGAAAAGAGGAGCAACAACTGTTCAAGATATAGAGCTTAAAGCTCAAGATGAAGAGTCTAAAAAGAATGAATATAAGCAACTGAGACCTTACCATGCAATAATACTCGCTACAAATTATGTAGGACTTAAAAATTTATATAAGCTAGTATCTATTTCACATTTAAAGTATTTTTATAAAAAGCCTAGAATTTTAAAGAGTTTATACAAAAAATACTCTGAGGGGTTAATTTTAGGAAGTGCATGTGAGGCAGGAGAATTATATCAAGCAATTGAACTTGGTAAATCAGATGAAGAATTAGAAGAGATTGCTGAAGATTATGATTATTTGGAAATTCAGCCAATTGGTAATAATCAGTTTTTGGTAAGAGAAGGCAAAGTGCCTGATGAAGAGGCGTTGAGAAATATTAATAGAAAAATAGTTGAACTTGGAGAAAAACTAAATAAACCTGTTGTTGCTACTTGTGATGTGCATTTTCTAGACCCACAAGATGAAGTTTATAGAAGAATTTTAGAAGCAGGACAAGGTTATAAAGACGCAGATAATCAAGCACCTTTATATTTAAGAACAACAAACGAAATGTTAGAAGAATTTAGTTATTTAGGCGATGAGAAAGCCTATGAAGTTGTAGTTACAAATACAAATAAAATAGCAGACATGTGTGAGCAGATTTCACCAATTTCACCTGAAAAATGTCCACCGCATATTCCTGGTTGTGAACAAACAATTAAAGACATTGCATATAGTAAGGCACATGAGTTATACGGAGATCCACTTCCTGAAATAGTTCAAACAAGACTTGATAAAGAACTTGACTCTATTATAAAAAATGGCTTTTCCGTTATGTATATAATAGCTCAGAAATTAGTGTGGAAGTCAAATGAAGACGGATATATAGTAGGTTCCCGTGGCTCTGTTGGTTCATCATTTGTTGCAAATATGACAGGTATTACAGAAGTTAATTCTTTACCTGCACATTATAGATGTCCAAATTGTAAATATTCAGATTTTACCGATTATGGCTTCCAAAACGGATTTGATTTACCAGACAAGGATTGCCCGAAATGTGGTCATAAACTAGATAAAGATGGAATGGATATCCCATTTGAAACATTTTTAGGATTTAATGGAGACAAAGAGCCAGATATAGACTTAAACTTTTCTGGAGAGTATCAAGCAAAAGCGCATAAATATACAGAGGTTATATTTGGAAAAGGTACAACATTTAAAGCAGGAACAGTAGGTACTGTCGCAGAAAAAACTGCATTTGGGTATGTAAAAAAATATTTTGAAGAAAGACATATTCCTACAAATAGTGCAGAAATTCAAAGACTTTCTGGTGGATGCACAGGAATAAAAAGAACAACCGGTCAACACCCTGGAGGAATTATAGTTGTTCCTAAAGGAAGAGAAATATATGAATTTACACCTATACAGCACCCCGCAGATGATCCTAATTCAGATATTATAACAACACATTTTGATTATCACTCAATAGACCAAAATCTTTTGAAACTTGATATACTAGGACACGACGATCCAACAGTTATAAGAATGCTTCAAGATATAACAGGAATAGACCCTACAAAAGTACCTTTAGATGATAAAGATACAATGTCAATTTTTAGTTCGACAGATGCTTTAGGGGTAACTCCAGAACAAATAAAATCAAAAGTTGGAAGTTATGGAGTTCCAGAATTTGGAACAAAATTCGTAAGAGGAATGCTTGTAGATACAAAACCACAGACTTTTGATGAATTAATAAGAATTTCAGGATTATCACATGGTACAGATGTATGGCTAAATAATGCTCAAGTTTTAGTAGAAAATGGAACAGTTACACTAAAAGATGCAATTTGTTGTCGTGATGATATTATGATATATCTTATGAAAAAAGGATTGGAGCCAAACAAAGCTTTCAAAATAATGGAATCAGTTCGTAAAGGGAAAGTTGCAAAGGGAAAAGAAGCAAAATGGCCTGAATACAAAGAACTTATGAAGCAAAATGATGTACCTGATTGGTATATAGATTCATGCGAAAAAATAAAATACATGTTTCCAAAAGCCCATGCAGCAGCTTATGTTACAAATGCCTTTAGAATAGCATGGTTTAAAGTACATCAGCCTTTAGCATATTATTGTGCATTTTTCTCTATAAGAGCCGCAGACAATTTTGACGCAGAAAGTATGATTTTTGGAAAAGAAAAAGTAAAGAACAAAATGAAAGAAATAGAAATGCAAGGAAATTCAGCAACTAAAAAGGACCAAGATATGTACCCAGTTTTGGAGCTTGTTTTGGAAATGTATGAAAGAGGATATAAGTTTTTACCTATAGATTTATATAAATCACATTGGAAGAACTTCCAAATAGAAGATGGAGCAATAAGACCACCATTTAGTAGTATAGCAGGAATGGGCCCAATTGCAGCAGAATCTTTATACAATTCAGCGCAAAAAGAAGAATTTATGTCTATAGATGAAATACGCCAAGGAGCAAAAGTTGGAGACTCTATTATAGAATTATTGCGCCAGTTTGGCTGTTTAGACGGAATGCAAGAAAGTAATCAGATTAGTTTGTTTGGGTAAAAATGTTTGATAAAAAAATAAGGTGCATAAGTTTGGCGACAAAACGCCACCTTTAACTTATACACCTTTTTTTTAGGAGAATATCTTTGGCGTTCCATCGGCATTATACAACACTGTAATGCCTCCAGAATTGCCATATCTAACTAAATATGTATACATGACCCGTGTCTCAGGGTCAATTAATACATATTCTGTTATACAGTTGTCTTCACCAATTTTATTGATGGAGACAACTTTCAAGCCACCATACAGTTCCTCATCAATGATGGCTTGTTTATGTGCGTTCTTCCGTCTATTCCGTATTATCTCTGCAACAAGCAGAGACAACATGGCTACTAATAAAAAAATAAATAATGTCATTTTTCCTCCTTTAAGAAACTTTCTAAGAATTGTCTATTGACTATATCTACCAAAAAGCTACTTTAGTCAATATTTGGGGACGGGGCAATAGTTCACTTTCACATTAGAATATTTTTTTGGATACGGAGCGAAAAAGGAATACTTGAAAAAAGCAAAACAAAATTGGTGTGAAACAGAAGTATTAATGAATCTATTTAATAATAATGTTATAAAAGAACAAGAAGAAAAAAGATAAAAGCATAATCTAGATACTATATTCAAAAGCAGAAGAAGTAGTAAGCATTCTGAAATATTTTATGAGGTGATCTTAATATTTTATTACTGGTTGAAGTTAAAGAAAATAATACATTTAATAATGTAAAATATTTCTTTTAAAAATGATAAGAGAGTGAATTTTTACCCCGTCCCCAAATTCACTTCTGAGTAATAATAATGATTTATAAAAAATTTGTAAGTAATCACCAAAACCAAACAAAAGACAAGAAACTTATATACAAAGTGTGGCTTAGGCTCATTAAATTTAAAAATAAGAGGCTTTATGAAGTATTTAGGTTTAAATGACAAAAAATATCCTCAAAATGGATTAGCATAAAATCAAGAAAGAGTGTAAAAAATTGATGTATTTACAAAATTTCTTTAAAAATTTATATTATTATGAATTATAAAAAAATATGAAACAGTATAATAATTATTATTTGTAATGACGTGCTACTAAAAGCAAATCAATTTAATTAAAAAAACAAATCAATTTAATTAAAAAATGATTGAAAAAATGAGCAAAATATAGTATAATAGAAATTGTATACAGGAGCATAATGATTGTACATGGGGGCGTAATGGTTTCGACATTATACTAGAAGTGCAAATAGCGAGTAGTGGATGGTTGCTTTGGCCACTATAAAAAAGCAAAAATAAATATAAACGCAAACAGCGAAAATTACGAATTAGCTGCTGCCTAAGGGCGCGCTACGTTTTTATAAATATTCCCACATATTTATAAAAATGTCATTTTAGTGGGAAACGAATTTACTTTTTCTTCGGAAGTAAAGGGTATTTAGAAGATATATTTTTCTAAAGGGTGTTTATTCTCGCTAGAAAAATGAAAACAAATAATAAACTGCACTCGGAGAAGTTTTCATGGAAGGTATAGTGGACAGGAGTTCAACTCTCCTCGCCTCCACCATTTTTAGACAAAGGAACACATCTTTTGTCTTTTTTTGACAAAAGAACAGTAACTTTGTTCAAATTTTTACACCCAAAATTTTCTATAAAATATATTAAAAAAATATATTGCATTTTTTTTTTTATTTGGTATAATATAATCAACGATATTGTGGGAGGAATAAATATGAAGAAATTACTTGGAAACATAATAGTTATTATATATGTAGTAGTAGCAATATTTACAACGATTTGCTTACTTACATTTAATGAATATAAAGTTTCTGAATTTGGAGACAAAACTCTTGTTATAATTAACAAAGATGAAGAGGGAATTGATTATAAAAAAGGTGATTTAGTTATTGTTGGAAAAGAAGGATATGAAAAGGCAGACAAGGGAGACTTTATTTTCTTCTATGATAACGATGGAATAAAAATAGCTGAAGTTCAACAAAAGAATGATTTTGGTGATGCAGGAGTAACTTTTACCATAGAAGGAAATTATCAAGTTGTAAAGTCAGATATGATAGGTGCATCAAACAATATAAAGGTTATTAGTAAAGCAGGAACAGTATTGTCTGTATTAGAGTCAAAGTGGGGATTTTTATTTTTAATTGTCTTTCCATCACTTTTAGCGTTCTTGCATGAAATATATCAATTTATCTTAGAACTTTCTAACAAAAAATAGATAATGCAAAGGAAACAAGTATGAGAAAAACATGGATTTTAGTAGGAATAGTTATGCTTTTGTTTACAGCTTATCAAATAGCTACGACTTATGCAAAATATACAACATCGGCGACTGCAACAGCAGAAAAGCAAGCAGGAGCATGGGTTATTAAAATAAATGATAATGACATATCCAATAGTAATTCACAAACTACATTTGACATAGACGAACTTACATTTCCAGAAAGTGAATTTGTAGTTGAAGGAAAGCTGGCACCAGCAGCAAGTGGATATTTTGATATTGTAATAGATCCTACAGGAAGTAGTGTTGCAGTTAGATTTGATGTTTCACTAGATTTGTCAGGATTAAGCGAATTTGATGCTATAAACTTTACTTCAGCATATAGAGTAGTAAATGGTGAAGAAGTTTCAGCCGGAATGGTAAGAACAGCAGACCACACATATTCTGGAGTTATTTCATTAGCAGATGTTACAAATGGAGTACCAAGTACAATGAGATTTTACATAGGTTGGGAAGAAGAAGAAACAGAAGAAGGAGACGAATCAGATACACAACTTGGAAATTTAAAAGATGTTAGCACTTCTCTTCCAGTAAGTGTAATTATTAGTCAATATTCAGGAGAAACATTAGAGGAGTACCATCAATGAAATTAATAGAAAAAATAATAAGAACAATTTTTAATATATTAATGTTATTTGTGGTTTGTTTAGTAATTATTGTTTCATATAATTTTTTTCAAATAAATATTTTAAAAAAACAATATACTAATCTTTTTGGATTTACAATATTTGAAGTTACAACAGGAAGTATGTCTGGGACAATTGAGATTTCTGATGTTATCTTAGTAAAAATGACTCAAGATGTAAAAAAAGATGATATTATTACTTTTACAAACAATGGAGAGATTATAACACATAGAATAATAGCAGAAAAGGATGACGAATTTTACACAAAAGGAGATGCAAATAGCGGAGGAGATGTGCCGATTAAAAGAACTGATGTAATTGGTAAAGTTATAAAGATATTTCCGAAATATGGCATTTGGGTAAAAGTATTAACAGACACAAAAGTAATAGGTTCAATAATAGTCACAATTTTATTATTCGGAATGGCAATTTCAAGCAAAAAAGATACCGAACAAAAGCAAAATAAATCTTTTTCAAGATATATAAGAAATAGGAGAAAAAAAAGAAATGGGAAGAGCAAGGAGAAGAAGGAAAGCCAAGTTAATGTATATTAAACTCACATTTTTTATAATACTTGCAATAGTTGCAATTAGCTTAATAAGAAACTCTGTTGCAAAGTATAGGTCTACAGCTAGATCTAATGCCGATGTTGACTTGGCTTTTTACATGTTTCAAGCAACAGACATTTCACAAGACCTTAAGCTTGCAAGTATTTTACCTAGAGTAGCTCCATATGAATATACATTTTCAGTTGCAAATAATAATGGAACAGACAGAACAGAAACAGCAATTCACTATACAATAGAATTTAAGACTACTACAAATTTGCCACTAAATTTTAAAGTATACAACTCACAAGATATGACAACTGATTTAGTTGAATCTTCAGAAACAAGAGCAGATGATGACGGTACATACTTTAAATATATAAAAGTTACAGGTGGAAATTTAGGATTTGAACAAGATGAACAGGTCACTTACAAAATTCATGTAGAATTTCCAGAAGATTATAATTTAGCTGAATATGAGGGAATAGTTGAATATGTAAAAATTTCAATAAAATCTACACAAAGATTTGTATAAAAGGAGAAAAATGGAAAAAAAAGTTAAGAAAAAAAACGAACGAAAAACTATAAAAATTAATCCGATTATATTGCTTATAATTTTTGTAATAGTAATATTCTTAACACCAAAGTTTGTATCAACTGCAAAGTATGTCTATAATGCAATTTATGAACATTATTTATCTTCTAAAGACTTTTATTTTAGTAGTGATAAGTTAAATATAAACCATTCAGAATATGAAATTACAAATAACTGGTCAGGTGCGGAGCCTTATACAATTACAGTAAATATGAGTAGTAAAAGAAATGATATGTCATATACCGAAGCAGATATAGTTTATAATATATCATGTACTAATTCAAACAATGTGCAATGCACTTTGAGTAAAAATTCTAGTACAATTGTAGGTACAGGAAATAATGGAGTAGATGAAGACTACTTTACAGTTGTTGTTAGTCCAGTAGGAGGAACAGCATTGAGTGAAGGAGAGACAGCATGGGTTGATATTACTGCAGAGGCAGTATCTCCATATACTCAGACTTTGAGTGGAAAGCTAATTATTGAAGTTGGATCTGCAGATATTAGTTATGAAATAATTGATGTTGCAAATCAACCATATTTAACAGTTAACATTACAAATTCACAGAGTGTTGGTGCAGATGTTACTTTAACCTATGACCCAACAGTTGTATTATTAGATATGACTAGTAGATTTCGTTTATCTTCAACAGATAGTGATGATGAGCAAATAGGAGGATATAATTATTTAAATAGTATAACATCACGTGTAGAATCATTAAGTACGTCAACAGTAAGATTTTATAAAAATGATGCTACTCAGAATTACTCATATTCACCAGGTTCTGGAGTAACACCAGTGATAACTTTAACACATTAAAATTGGGAGGATTATATGACTAGCAATTTAATGGAGCAATATGTAAAAAATACAAAAACATTTTTGAAAAGCTTTATAAAGATGTTTTTTGCTGAAAAATATAATGAAAAAATTTCAAATGAATTTATATCTACATACATAGATTCTAGAATTTATAGTTATGGAGAAAATGAGCAGAGATTTTTTTACAGAAGAATATATGCAAGTTTGGTAAAAAGAAAAAGAGAACTTGAAAAAGAATTTCCAAAAATAGATGAAAGAGTTTTTGAAGACAACCTTAGAATATTTCAATTTATTTTCTATATAGATGGAGTAAGACCAGTTACAGATTTAGATGAATTTGTAAGAATAATATGTGCAAGTAGAAAAATAAAGTTTGATGTAAAAGATGCTATAAAAAATTTTCAAGGCAGAGTTTTAAAAGCTATTAAAACTTATCAACAAGAAAAGGAAGATTTTTTTAAGCCTTATGAAACGACAGATTTCGAGCTTGATATAGAAAAATATACATTAATTGACAATACATATAAAGTAGATATTAAGTATAATTTTAAAATCCCATATATTTATAGTAATAAAGTAATAAATGAAGTATTCAATGAGGGAACTATTAAAGAAGACAAGCTAATTGTTGAGTACATGCTACTTACAATGGTGTGCATAAAAGATATTAATAAAGGAAATTTTTCAACAAAATATTTAGTTGAATTTGCAAATTCATTATTTAAAAAGCAATCAAAATTAAAGCAAACATTGAAGGCAATAGACAATTCAGCAATACAAGATAAGGTATTTTTAAAAATTACTTATCAAGATTTTGAAGAAAATAAAGAGCTAATATATGATTTAATGAAGGATGGATATAGATTTGCTATTATCATTGACGACACATTTAATCCTACATTAATTAACTTAAAAAAGCTAAGTGTTTTTAAATATATGCTCGTACCAGAGAATTGTAAACACAGTGAAAGAATACAGGAAGTTCAAACAAAGTTAAATAATATAATAATATACGATTTATAGAAGAGGTGAACTATGGACACATTTTTAAGATTTTTATATGAGTTTGTAAACCAAATAGTATCAGGGTTATTTCAAATACTGCAAGGATTTAAACAAATCCTTAATTTCCCTGCATTTTATAACTTAGTTTCTCAATATAAAGGAGATTTTTCAGGTGCAGAATGGATTTTAGTTGCAATAACTATTTTATTTATGATAATTTTTTATGGAGGTACAATCTTTTTAGTTATTTTCTTTGGAAGAAAAATTATTAAAAAAATTAAACCAGTTAGTAAAAGCGCATTACTTAGTGAAGTTGAAGAATTAAATAAAAAAGTAATAAAGCTTTCAAAAGAAAAAGATGAAATTTTAGCAATGAAGGTATCTCAACTTGGATTAAAACCTAGTGATTTATCACCTGATGGAGAAGTTGAAGATGAGAAAAATGGCGAAGAGGAAGCTACTGCAGGAGAAATGGGTATAAGATTCTCAAAATTAAATTTGATAGATATGGAATATGCTGATTACAAGATAAAGAATTATGGAAATACTTTTGATTTGCCAGAATTATGTCATAACTT
>Ga0247611_10011016_pt1 | contig 10508 bp, 17 predicted proteins | sample 177DNAGHGhighgp2_FD_192422 | JGI IMG/M metagenome (GOLD analysis project Ga0247611, IMG submission 192422) | Sheep rumen microbial communities from Palmerston North, Manawatu-Wanganui, New Zealand - 1770 DNA GHGhigh gp2 | ecosystem: Host-associated > Mammals > Digestive system > Stomach > Rumen... | reverse complement strand
CCAAGTTTATTCATGAAAATGGTGTTGCTTCTACTATCATTTCAAGATATGAAGGCTCTCCACAATGCTTATCTGATAAAAGGGTAATCGAAATAGGTAATTATTCTCCAAGTGGACATCACGCTTCAAGAATTATAGATACAAGGGGGGTAGCACCAACAATAACTGAAAATCATGGAACAGTATGTGCAATAAAAGATGGCATAAAAGAATAAGCAACAAAAAAGGAGAAATAATGTCTAAAGCAAAAGCCAAAGTCATAGGTGGAATAGGCGAGAAAAAGTCTAACAAAGGTACACAATGGTATCAACAAGATAGGATTTATGAAGGAAATGTTGCCATATCTATTGCAACATCCTGCAATCCTTATTACAATTTAAGTGAACATGGAGAAAAAAGTATGAATGATGAAGAAATAAGAAAATTAACACCAAAGGAAGTTTCAAGGCTTATGGGTTTAAAAGATGAAGACACCGATAGAATGGGCGAACATCAAACCAATGCCGAACGCTACAAATTAAGTGGAAATTCAATATGCACCACTTGTCTTATGGCAATTTTTGGCGAAATGCTTGGTATAGATTGGAAAGAAAAATTTAATCCAAAAGAATGGTGGAAAAATGAATGAATGTAATATATAGAATTTATCAAATAACTGATATTGAGCCTAATATGTTTATGTCAGATAAAATTATAATATGCCAAGATACTATGATTTGCAATAACGCTGAAGAATTTAAAGAAGCTATTAAATTAACTTTTGGCGATGATATAAAATTCAAACATACAAAAGGAATGAAAAAAGGGGATATTTTCTGCTCAATAATTAGTTATAATTGTAATAATGCTGAAGAATACATTAGGGTAGATGATTTTGTTTGTGATAATTGTGGTAAAAAATTTAAAACAAATAAGCATAGTTTAATTAGTTTTAGAGATGGTTATTCATTAGAAAGAATATGTAAGCCATTGTTTGATGAAAAAGCCAAAGAACTCGAAAATTATCACTATTGCTGTAATCGTTGCAAAGCCGAACACGAAGAAAAACTAATAGAAGAATTTACTAATTATGCCAAAGAAAATAATTGGTTAAGTGAATTTTGGGTTGATAGATATAACACATTTTCTAATAAAGACTGTTATGGCTACATATATATGATTAGCAAAAAATCAACAGGCGAATTTTATGTTGGTCAAACAAATGCTATTCCAATGTTTAGGTGGGTGCAGCATTTAAAAACTGAAAGATTTAAAATAGAAAATATTACTGATTATGTTTTTGAAATAATTGAAAAAGTAAAATATCAAAAAGACATAAATGATAGGGAAGCATATTGGATTAACAAGAAATATAATGAGAACCCTAATTTAAGTCTTAACATTATAATACCAAAACAAAAACAACCTGATTTGTTTGATTTGATAGGAGAAAAAAATGTTTAAACTAAAAGCAGGAAAATGGTATCCTATTGATAGATACTACCAATTCAAAGAGAAAATGAATTTAGACTGGGTATTGGTTCAATTTAAAGATTTAAGAGATAATTTTGAACCTATACCACAAATGGCTGAATGTAATAATGATGATAAAAAATGGCACTTGAGTATAGTAGGTTATAATGATATTGATGATTTATTTAGCAAACAATTAGTGCCAAAAGCATTTATGATTATAAAGAAATGGAGAAAATAATATGGAAGAAGAAAGATATGTAGATTTTATTACAAACACATTTAGTTTAGCAGATTTATTATTGGCTTTAGAAAACAGCCATATTAAAGATTTTGCAATTATAAGCGTAGAAAACGAGTTGCATGTAAGAATACCTTTAAGCCATTTAGAGAAAATTGTTTATCGTGAAATTGGCACTGATAGTTGCTGTGATGGTGTATCAAAATGAAATCAAAACAAGAAGTTGAAGAAGAAATTAAAAGCATGCAGTTTATCGAATTGCAATACGAAGGCTATACAATAGTCTTAACAGACTTTAAAGTCGAGGTAAAAGAGAATTAGAAAGGTAGAAATAGGGAAACAATGTCATTAGAAGTAAAAATTTTTGTGTATTTAATGATATGCTTTTGCTTTTTGGCAATATTTACAAAAAAACGATAAGAGGTGTGATTATGGAACAATTATTAAAAATGGAAAACAAAGAGAAAACTTTAAAATGTTCAACAAAAGGATTTCTAAAAATGAAAAGAATATTAAAAAGAGTTTTAAAAAGTGATGATGATGATAAAGAATTTAAGAAAGTTTTATTTTATGATGAGGTGGCAAATGAATAGAATTGAAGTGGATGATGAATATTTAGTTCAAAGAATAATTGACGGAAGTTCAATAAGAGATTTGGCAAAGGAATATAATTGTAGTCCTGCTTGTGTTTTCAAAAGAGTGAGAAAGAATTATCAAGGTGCATTAATTGAAGAATTAGATGAGGCATTAAAAAAGAATAGATTAAATTCAAATGTAAAAAGGTGGAGTAAAAAAGATGATACAGGAGCAAAGTATTAGTCCAAATTTCTCATATAAAGAAAGTTATGAAAATCAATTTAAAATAATTCGATTGGCTTTAGAAGAAAAGAGAAAAGTTCGATTAGTGAATAATCGTTATGTAGAAATATATTTAGACAAATATCAAGAAGCTTATAATGGAGTGAGATTGGAAATTTTGAAAGAGTACATTCCAAATGTTAAAATTGATGAAAACGGATTTTTAAGTTTATAGAAAGGTGGTGGAACTATGGCAATTATAAAGTGTCCTTGTTGTAGACAAGAAAGAAAAAACTATAGAGCAGGTTTTTGCCAAAGTTGTTATAGAAATTTTGTAGAAGTTTCGTATGAAAAAATTAATAATAAAGAACCTAAAAGTGATGTTAATAAAAAAATAATAGATGAGTTATTAAAAAATCCTCATGCAAATAGGAAAATTATAGCTTATGAGAACAAATGTACAGTCGCTAATATTACTTATTTATCAAGAAAATATTTAAAGAAGAAATATACAATAAAATTATAAGGAGGTAAAATTATGGCAACTCATGTTGAACATTTTGAAAAAATGGATAACAATTACAAAATCCTTCTTAAAACAGAAAAGTATTATTTGAATGAAGATTTATTATATAATTTTATGCTAGATTTTAAAAAATTATTATATGACATTATATATAATCAATTATCTAGCGATATAATTAGTGATGTAAATGAAAGGTATATTAGATTTTATTGCAATTACATTAAAAATAATATATTGCCATTGTGTAATAAAAAAATAGAAGTTTTAAAAACCAAATTGGAAAAAGAAGAAAATGTTGCGAACATAGAAAAAGATAATCTTAATTATCAAAGGTGGGTTAACCTAGAAGATGATTATTATGCTATGGTAGCTTATAGAAATTTAAAATATTATGCTTATTACATAGAAAGAGCAAAGAAACCAAAGAATAGAATTTGGAATAAAACAATGGTTCTATTTGAAAGTTTTGCTTATTATGCAGATGAGATGATATTAAATGATAAAGTTGACAAGATAAGAGCAAGTTTTATGCCATCTATGGGTAAGACTTATTTTTGCAATTTATTGTGTTCATTTTGGATTAGTTATGATAAAGAAATGACAATATTAAGAATTACTTATGCAGAAGATTTGGCTAAAAAGTTTACGAAACAAATATCTAACATTTTGCAAAGTGAAAGACATAAAAAGGTATTTCCTAAATTTAACAAAGAGAAAAAAGACATATTTGCCGAAAATAGTGCCTTTTGTATTAAATTAAAAGGTAGCGAAGAAAATAACTTTAATGCTATGACTAGATATGGTCAAGTTACAGGTAAGCGTGGTAAATTGTTAATTACAGATGATTTGTTAAAAGGAAAAATTGAAGCTGGTAATTTTAAGTTACAAGATGAAATCGTTGGTATGTATGACTCTGACTGGACATCAAGAGCAGATGATGACAACCAAAAGGAAGTTCATGTAGGAACAATGTGGTCTAACCACGATTTGCTTAATGTTATTGAAAAAAGAGATAGCGAAATCACAAAATTTGAAATGGATAAAACTTATAAATACACCAAAACTGGATTTGAAGGTAGAGCAGTGTATATTGGTGTACCAGCACTAGATTATGATACTGACCAATCCACTTGTCCATTACGTTATTCAACTGAATTTTTAAGAAGAAAAAGAGATACAATTGACCCATACATTTGGAAAGCAGAATATCAACAAAAACCTGATGAGCCAGAAGGATTACCATTTGCATATTCAAAGTTAAAAACTTACAATAGCGAAACTTTCCCTAAAGAAATATTAGAAGGTCGATGTGAATGTAGAGTGGCTATAGACCCTAATAGACGTGGAATAGACTATTTTGTATGTCCAATATTGAAACGTTATATTGTTAATCATGATGAATATGGAAACGAAATATGGAGTGATTGGTATTTAGTAGATATATTATGTAAAAAAGATATATATAAGAATTTAAAAGTACTTTTAATAAGTAAATTAATTAAAAATAGAGCTTCAAAGATTTCCGTAGAAATCAATACTTCAAACGAATTACCTGATTTGTTAGAAGAAGATTTTGAAGACAATGGATATTTTGATTATGACATTAGTCAAGTATATTCTACTGATAATAAAGAAACCAAAATAGCAATGGCTCAATATGATATGAGAGACCATATTATTTTCCCTGCAAAAGGTATGTTTGCAAGCAATTCTGAAATGGGAATTGCAATGGAAATGCTAACAACTTATACATTTGAGAAAAAAGTCGAGCATGATGACGTACCAGACATACTAGCAATATTTACAAAAGAAAATATTGGTAATGATGAAGAAAATGGCATTGAAGTGGTTTCAAGATTATAAAAAATTACTTTACAATACACAAAAAATAATTCAAACTTATTGACAATAGTAAAATAACTCTCTAAAATATAATTAGAGAGTGTTTTTTTTACAAGTTGATGTAGTTTTGATAACTAGATTAATTGTATTTTAAAACTAGCGTGCAAGAAAGTGAGGAATTTTATGGCTACAGTATATACAGGAAGAAAAAAGATTACAATTCCAGTTTCTGAAACTCAATTTTTAGAAGACCCTATAAAATATATTGACCAATATCTTGGTAGTTGTCTTAACACAAATGATGACAATGCCAAAGAATGTGAAGAATTGCAAAAAGTATATTTAGGCGAACAAGAAATTCTTACTAAAACAAGAGTTAATGGAGATAGCAAGAATAACAATACAGTTGTCATAAATCATAGTTTTAGACAAGTTGAATTTAAAAAAGGATTTACGATTGGTAATCCTATTGAGTATTCAATGGCTGTGGAGAGAGAAGAAAATGATGACTTATCAAATCTAACAAAATATTTTAATGATTGTGGTAAAGCTGCTAAAGATATTGACAAGTATGAAGATTTATATAAATTTGGTATTGCTTTACAATACATAATTCCAAAAACTGAAGATTATGACCATGATAATGAAGCTCCATTTGAATTATATAATTTGGAAGTTGGGAAAGCATTTAAAGTTTATTCATCTGACGCTAAAGGTTCTCCATTATTCGATGTAATTATTAGTAGTGAATTAGATGACTCATTTACATCACAAACATTGTATGAAGTTTATTATATGACTTCTAGTGGTAAATGTGTATTTACAACTTATGATAAAGATAAGAAAAACACAGGAACGAGTGAAGTTCAACCACAACCATTCCTACCAATTATTGAATATTCTTTAAACAAGAACAGAATGGGGATTGTAGAAACTACATTATTGTTGGGTAATGCAATAAACTTAATTAGTTCAAACCAAATTGATAATCTAATTGATTTTGTAAACTCATATATTGTCTTTGAAAACCTAGATACTAAAAAAGATTGGGATAAAACAGTTGAGGCGATGAGAAGAACAAGAACAATTCGTTTAAAGTCTTCAAATCCACAACTACCTGCAAAAGTTTATACATTGCAAGACACATTACAACATAATGAAATTAATTCTTTATATGATATTTTAAAGAAAGAAATGTATGATATTAATGCAGTTCCACAATCAAGTGGTTCAGTAACTAGTGGTGGAGACACTGGAGAAGCTAGAATTTTAGGTAATGGTTGGGAGTCTGCTCAAAACCAAGCCAAAGTTGATACAACATACGTTTCACAATTTGAACGAGAGTTCCTAAAGAAAGTATTTAAGATTTGCGAAACAACAAGTGGTACTTTACTTGATACTATATCTCCTAATGATATTGCTATTAAGTATTCAATTAATATGAGTAATAATATTTATACTAAAGTCCAAGCAGCAAATCTATTATATGATATGAATTTCCCTTATGAGAAGATATTAAGCACTTGTGAATTGACTAGCGACATTCATGGTGTAGGTAAAGAGTGGCGAGACCTTGATGAAAGTAGAAAAGCAAGCGAAAATTCTCAAAGTGAAACATCAAATAATGAAACACCAAATAGTGAAACATCTACTGAAACCGTAGATAATCAAGTGGCAGAAACAACGCAAGTTGATGAAGCATAAATAAAGTTAGAGAAAACTATAATCGCAAAAGGTTAGAGAAAACCTACCAAAAAACGCAGGAGGAAATAACAATGGAAAAACTAAACAACAAACCACTACTAGTACCTTTACAACTTCAATTATTTGCCGAAGATAATGGCAATAATGGTAATAATGGAGATAATGGTGCTGGTAACAATGGTGGTCAAGAACCACCAAAGCAAAAATACTCTGATGAGGAGTACCTTAAATTAAAGCAGGCTTTTGACAATAGTGCTAGTGAAATTGCAAATTTAAAGAAGCAAATTAAAGCCAAGCAAACTGATGAAGAACAAAAAGCACAAGCTCAAGCCGAAAAGGAAGCCGAGATTGAGAACATGCGTAAAGAATTAACCTCAATCAAAACAAAGGCTCAATTAATGAAAGTCTTTGATGAAAAAGACGCGGACACTTTAACTCAATGTATTGTTGATAATGATACTACTAAATTATTAGAAAATTTAGTAAATATATATACTGCTAACATTACTAAAGTTAAAGACCAAGCAAAGCAAGAATTTTTACAATCTGCACATATCCCCGGTTCAAGTACAGGTAGTGAGGAAAATTCTTTAGGTAAGCAAATGGCTAATTCTTTCAAAAAAGAAAAGCCAAAAACAAAAGTCTGGGGACAATTTGAAAATAAATAATATAAAGGAGAATTAACAAAATGACATTAGAACAAGATAAGAATTTTATTGCTAGTGCTGTATCATTAAGAACTGTACCTTACACTTTCTCTAAAAACACTACATTAGCAGTAACAGAAGAAGGTAAGAAAGTATTAAAAGCAGGTACAATTTATCCTGCAAATGACGCAACAGCAGTTGGTGTAGTATTAGCTGATTTAGTTTTAGAAGATGACTTTGGTAATGCAAAAAATGCAGTTGGTGCATTAATTGTATCTGGTCATTTATATTCAAATCGTATGCCAGTTGCACCAGAAACCACAGCAGTAACAAAGTTAGCTGGAACAGGTTTATTCTTTGAAGCAGAACCATCAACTACAGTACCAGCAGATGGAACATTATAATTTTAGGAGGACAAAATATTTATGGATATTTCAACATTAATCACAAGAAAAGATTTAGATGATTTTTCAGCAAATTATGAATACCCAACTGATTGGTTAGGTACACAATTATTCCCAAGAGAAAAGACAGATGACCTTGAATTTGCTTTATCTCAATTAGAACAATATGGAAACATTCCTTCAATTGCTAAAGTTCATGCTTTTGATACTGAAGCTCGTATTGGTTCAAGAGAAAAGTTAACAGAAAAACACTTTGAGTCTTTATTAATCAAGGAAAAGTTAGCAACTTCTGAAAAAGCTCAATATGCTTTAAAGAACAATGATAAGAATAAGGCATTAAAGATTATTTATGATGACCTTAACATTGAAATGCAAAGAGTTTTAACAAGAACAGAACTTGAAAATATGCAAGTAATCTCTACAGGTAAATTAACTATTAACGAAAATAATGTTAATACTGTTATTGAATATGGATATGACAACTCTCATGACACATCATTTACAGGTTGGTCAGACCCTACTCATAATATTATTGGAGACCTTAATTTATTCGTTCAATCTGCATTAAAGCAAGGTAAGAGATTAGCATACGCAGTAACATCATCAAAGATTGTAGGTTATTTAACTGCAAACAAAGGCATTGGAGAAATGTTAAAAATTCAAGGTGCTATTCCAACAGTTCCAAATGTATTAAATTACATTTATGCTCAATTTGGCTTACAAATTGCAACAAATGATGAATTATATAAGATTGAAGGTGGAGACAATACATTACATCGTTTCTTCCCTGAAAACAAGATTTCATTCTTAACTACTCTTGATTTTGGTAAAGGTTATTTTGCACCTACACCAGATGAATTAACAGATGTAGCTTCTGCCGCAGACATTGATATGAGACAAAATGTATATCTAAAGTCTTGGAAAGAACAAGACCCTTCAACAGTATGGACAATGGGTTCAGCAGTATATTTACCTGCTGTTAAGGACATTAATACTTTATATATCGCTACAGTTGCAGCATAATGAAAGAATATAAAATAGTTGCAAAGGCAAGGGGTATAGTTATTCTTAATGGAGTAGCATATACCCCAAACCAAACTATTCCTTCTCCACTTAATGAAAATGATTATAATGCAATTAAAGATAATATTATAATTGAAAAAGTTGAGCCAATAGGAGAAGAACCTACAATTACTGCTGAACAAAAAGATAATAAACCAAAAGTAAAAAAAGAAAAATTAGTTGAGCCAAAAAAAGACACTCAACCAGTTAAAGAAGAAAAACTAGAGCAAGAAAATGCTTTAGATGAATTATTCGCATAAAACTACGAAGGAGGGAAATTATGGCAGTTTATACAAAAGAACGTTGTGTACAATATTATCATAATAAATATCCATATATGAATGAAATAGATATAGAATTATTATATGATATTGCAAGCGACATTTATGTCAATTTAAGATTTCCTTTTGAATTAGATGTAGTTGAACCAAGTAATGATGAGTTGGCAAAACATCCTACATGGCATTTAAGATGTATGCAAGAAATAATAGATAAGGAAGGACTAACAAATGTAGTTGGTTATAGTGAAAATGGTGTTAGTGTTAAATTTGACAAAACAGGACTTTCACAGAATTTAATTGATGAAATTGTTGGTATGGCTGAAATAGTTTAATGAGATTAGGCGAACGAATTTATTATTGCAAGAAAAAAGATGGTGTTGAAGAATATGAAGCACCAATCCCAATCACATTACGATTTAATGACTTTACTTTAATGGCAACTAGAGGTTTTAGTGATATTGAAATATATGGAACTGAAATCACAAATTATTATACAGCATACGCTAAATTATCTAAATGGGGAAATAACCTTTTTAGAGAAGGCGATAAATTTTATGTCGACTATGCTAAACCAAGTGTAGATGAAGAAAATTATGGCGATAAAGCTAATGCTAGAATAGATAGTATTATTTATGATAATCTATTTATAAAAATAATGATTAAAAAGTTGGTGGCATAATGAGTAAAAGTTATGTTGAAGTAAATGATTTAGATAGACTTTTATCAAAAATTGAGAAGAAGAAAAATCAAGATTTTGATAAGAAAAAAATGGGTGGGATAAAGAAAAAAATTGAAGAAATGGCACTAGAAGAAATAAAGTCTACTTATGCAGGCACAGATGTTCAAGTGCTAAAAAAAGAAATTGATGATAAGACAACACAAATTATTGCTAAAAGCGAAGGTATTGCTTTTGATGAGTTTGGAACAGGCTTTTATGCTAAAGGAACTTATGAGGGCGAATTACCTAAAGAAAAATTAGTCTTTGTATCTGCTGGTCATGTTAGAGCAACTAATGGTTGGCAATATTATTATTACAACGCAAGAACTAAATACGATAAAGATGGTAAACCAATAACAAAAAATGGTAAATTTGCGTGGAGAAGTCCAAGTAGACCGGGATTTCCAAATGGTAGTTTACATATAGGTAAGGTTGCTAGCAATCGTTTTTATAGAAGTTGCAAAAGAATTAAAGAAAGGTATAGGTTAGAAATATAGTGGCAAAATTAGTAGAATTTTTAGATGATTTAAAACAATATTTACAAGAAAGTATTACAACACTTGATAATAATTTCTCAAATCTAAAAGTAACTTACGCTTACGAAAATGAAAATAAACCTAATCCACCTGAAATAAAATTAATGACATTTGATGATAGCGAAGATACAATGACAAATTCTTATGAAAGTGAAAACATAACAACTGTTTCATGTAACATTTATGCTTACGCAAATGCTATGAAATTTAATGGTAGTGAAGAAAAAACTAATGCAGTTATTTCGACAACCATTTTAGCAGATGATATAAAAGAAGTCTTAAAGAAAATCAATTTCA
>Ga0247611_10011015_pt1 | contig 10509 bp, 7 predicted proteins | sample 177DNAGHGhighgp2_FD_192422 | JGI IMG/M metagenome (GOLD analysis project Ga0247611, IMG submission 192422) | Sheep rumen microbial communities from Palmerston North, Manawatu-Wanganui, New Zealand - 1770 DNA GHGhigh gp2 | ecosystem: Host-associated > Mammals > Digestive system > Stomach > Rumen ... | reverse complement strand
AGGAAGACATCATCTTCCACTTCCACGCCAGAATATAAAGCGACATTGTTTTTGATGGTTACACCACTTCCGACTTTTACACCACTTTCGATAAAACAATTGTTGCCGATGTTGCAGTGTTCACCAATCTTAACATCACCCATAATTTGAACCCAATTCCAAATACGAGTGCCGTTTCCGATAACAGCTTTTTCATCTACAATCGCGGTTTTTGCAATTTTAACTTCTTTATTTTCCATATTTCAAAAGTATGTCAACGACATATTCCATTTCTTCTTTTGTTACTTCTGGATATATAGGGATAGCGAATGAATGTTCAGATAAATATTCACTAACTGGTAAGTCGCCTTTCTTATATCCTAAATCAGCATAAACACCTTGGAGGTGTAATGACACTGGATAATAGGTATGTACCTCAACTCCGTTTTCATTTAAAGCCTGACAAACCTCTTTGGCATTATCAACGACTACTGCGTACACATAATAACCATGCTTTGCATAATCAGGTTCAAATGGCAATTTATAAGCACTACCCTTTAATTTTTCGTTATAGAAAGAAGCGTTGCTTCTTCTTCTATCAATATAATCATCTAAGTATTTTAATTTGGCATTCAATAAAGCGGCTTGGACGGCATCTAAACGAGAGTTATATCCAATTAAATAGTTATGATATTTATCATCCTCAATAACCATGTTAGATGGCATCTTTTTGCCTAATCTGGCATATTCCTTTTCCATGGTTTTTACACCATCGAGTCCAGAACCATGCATCTTATATGAACGGCAGGCATCAGCATACTCTTTATTGTTGCTAACAATGGCGCCGCCATCACCAGCACAACCCAATATCTTTGTAGGGAAGAATGAGAAACAACCAATGTCGCCAATGGTGCCAACGCATTTTCCCTTGTATAAACATTTAGTGGCTTGAGCGCAATCTTCAACAACAAATAAATTGTGCTTTCTGGCAATTGCCATGATCTTATCCATATCACAAACATTTCCGTAGAAATGAACGGGAAGAATAGCCTTTGTGTGAGGGGTGATTTTCTCTTCGATTAAATCAGGATTCATACAATATGTGTCTTTATCGACATCGATAAATACTGGGGTGGCTCCAACCGCAGAGATACTTTCGCTTGTAGCAAAGAATGTAAAGGCCACAGTAATTACTTCATCACCAGGGCCGATACCCAAGGCTCTTAACGCTAAGACTAAAGCATCAGTACCGTTTCCGCAACTAACGCAATATTCAGCGTTTAAGGCTTTGGCAAAATTAGCTTCAAACTCCTTGACACAAGGTCCGCCAATATAATTGCCACCATAAAGAACAGGAAGAACTGCTTTATCAAATTCTTCTTGATGTTCCATATATTGACGAGAAATATTCATCAATTGAATTTTCATATTAGAAATGTCCTTTCATATCTAAAGAAGAAAAATTGTGTAATGGTAATTCCACTCTCTTGCCTTCGAGTTCACTCTTATAAATTGAGAGGATAATCTCTAAGGCGTTTTTGCCTTCTTCCCCAGAAATTAATGGTTTATGATTATTGATAATTGAATCAATCATATCTTTATACAATAAAGTATGGCCGTTACCATAAACATTAGATGTTTGTTCCACTAAGCCAGCACTTTCTTTGTCGTAATCTTTTTCATCAGCAAACTGCCAAACATCAATTGTGTTTGTGCTAGTTCCACCGATTTTAACTGTACCTTTTTCACCAAAGATAAATAATGTTTCTTCTAAGTTTTTTGGGAACACATTAACAGTTCCTTCAATTGTGCCTATCGCGCCATTCTTAAAAGAGAGTACAGCCATACCGACATCTTCAGCCTCTAAATAATGATGGAATTGTTGTCTAGTTTGACCATAAACAGTTTCAACTGGAGAACCCACTAAATAAAGAAGTAAATCAATTCCGTGAATACATTGATTCATCAATGTTCCACCATCTTCAGCCCATGTGCCTCTCCATTTAGCTTGATCATAATAATCTCTTCCACGATTCCATCTCACACAAATAGAGGCGTGCGAAATCTTACCAAATCTATTGTCATCAATGGCTCTTTTGGTTGCCATAACCGCAGCATTGAATCTATTTTGATGGCAGACACAAATCTTGACATTATGTTTTTTAGCTTCATCAATCATCTTTTGTGCGTCATCGATAGACATTGCCATTGGTTTCTCAACAATGACATGAATATTGTGTTGAATACAATATAAAGCGATTTCTGCATGCTTTCCACTTTCAGTGGCAATAGCCACTAATTCTGGCTTTTGTTCTTCGATCATCTTCTTATAATCCTCATAAACAGGATATTTAGAAGCATCGAAATCACATTTGTTAACTAATGTGCTTAGGTGTTGCAAATCAACATCGCAAAGACCAACAAATTCAAGCCCATTGTTATGAGCGGCTCTCATGTGGTTAATAGCGATACGACCGCAGCCAATTAATGCATATCTCATAGATAAATACCTCTAGTTTTGACCATAGATGTCACGAGTGAATAAGTGATCATCAGGAAGTTGTTTCAAAACATCATCTTTGCGGTTAGCAATAATAAGTGTGGTTAACTTTTTAAATTCTTCGAAGTCTTTCACTACTTTAATGCCATTAAACTCTTCAGTCTTTAATGTGGGTTCGAAGACTAACATATCAATGTTTTTCTCTTTGAGAATAGAGATAATGTTTTGAATAGAACTGCTTCTAAAATTGTCAGAATCAGCCTTCATAATTAAACGATAGATGCCAATAACAGGTTTGCTAGATTTCCCCTTGCTTAGTTCAATAACGCGATTGGCGATGTATTTGCTTCTTGTCACATTGGCCGCAACGGTAGCATCAATAACATCATTGGGGATGTTTTTAAATTCTGCTTTTAACTGTTTGGTATCTTTTGGCAAGCAATATCCACCATAACCAAATGATGGGTTGTTATAAAAATCACCAATACGTGGATCCATACACATGCCATGGATAATCTTGCCGGCATCTAAACCGTTAATTTCTGCATATGTATCAAGTTCATTAAAGAAAGCAACACGTGTGGCTAAGAAGGTGTTGGCAAATAGCTTCACTGCTTCCGCTTCTGTCGATTTCATAATAATGACTTTTGTTTTGTTAATTGCAGCATCATTTAATAAGTTACCAAATACTTTGGCTTTTTCTAATAATTCTGGAGAATCATCGGTAATGCCAACAATAATTCTGGAAGGATATAAATTATCTTCTAAGGCTTTGCCTTCTCTTAAAAATTCAGGAGAGAATAGGAGCGAAGATAGTTTAAATTCATCTTTGATTCTCTTGGTATAACCAATTGGAATCGTGGACTTGATGACCACAGTAGCTTTGCTGTTTGTTTGGGTAATAGCCTTTAAAACGCTTTCAATCGAAGAGGTATCAAAATGATTCGTTTCTGGATCATAGTTTGTGGGTGTAGCGATAACGATATAATCCGCCCACTCAAAAAGGCCATCAGAATTTGTGGTGGCATTTATTTTGATATTTGGTTTCAATAAATATTCAGAAATGTATTTATCTACGATAGGTGATTTCCTATCATTAATTAACTTAACTTTTTCTTCAACAACATCAATGGCTTTAACTTCATTATGTTGACTTAATAAAACTGCGATTGACAGTCCGACATATCCTAATCCTACAACGACAATTTTCATAATATACTTCCTTTTAATTCCGTATTATTATAGTCATTTCCAGCAAAAAAACAAAAATATTTTATTTTTACTAGCCGAAACAAATATTAAGATTAGGCTTTAAACAAACTGTGCAAATTGCAATAAGCGTAAGCGGCAACAACCTTCTCACCATCTAATAAAGCAAATTCCGCTCTGGGAGCATCACCTGGTTTGAGTTGTTTTCTTTGATTACCTTTATTGGTTTCTAAAGCAATCCATTCAATATAATGGGCTTCGATCATTGGGTGAGCAACACTTCCCACTTCCACAACGACATGATTTCCTTCAACCTTAATAACAGGTACGTGTTTTTCATGAGCGCCATCACTGGTGTTAGGAACTATTTCTTTCATGGCTTCACCACAGCATTTTGTGGGGCATGAAGAACAATCATTAACCATTGCGACTATTTTGCCGCATACTTCACATCTTAAAAATTTCATATTTTTTATCCTTTTTGAGTTCTGCTCACCTTTAAGAAAACATATTTATTAAAATAAATCAAGTTCAATGCTATTATTCATAATAAAAATTAAGAAGGATTCACCACTAATAAACAATTAAAAGTAGATAAAATTTATAGTTCAAAATAATCTGGAACATATAGGTTAATATAAAAAATTATTTATTTAATTGAAATCCACAGTGTATTAAGATAAATAGAAAAATCATATTTATATGTATATTTATCTTACTGCTATTTCAAAAAACAAAGCAGCAAACAAAAATACTATTTCTATATTATTATTTTAGGTTAATAGTTAATTTCAAAATCACAATAATATTTTTCTATATTCTTCAATCAGTTTTTCTAATTTCATTGTAGCGTTCGCTGGGGAGCTGCTCGGTAATGAAATTGCTTCAATATTCACTTCTTTGAAAAGATATCTATCATAAAGAGCCTTAGCCTTCTTTCCTGTGGTGAAGATTTTTTTGATATTTGGATATCTTCTTAATATTCCTTTTAAATCGATGGGTTTTACATTCCTAATAGTAGAATCACTACTTCCACATATATCACACTCGTAGATAACATCATATAAGGCGATTTGGTGCTTTTTCAAAAATGCCTTTCTTTCATCAATAGTCCTTGGTTCTTTTTCATTAAAGACTCCCGCTAAAGCTTTAAAAAACCTATTCTGTGGATGCGCATAAAAGAAACCATGTTCTCTTGATTTAATACTTGGTAAGGAGCCTAGTATCAAAACAGTAGAATCTTTATTAATATAAGGAGGAATTGATTCGTGAGTAACGTGGTTGATGTCCATATTTATATTTTAACTGAAAATCTTTCAGTAAATATGTTTTAATATATTTAGATTGAGGAATTGATTTATGAAAAATAAATTAGTGTTTCGCATTATTATAACAACTTCAACTTTAACAGTTATGAGCATCTCCGCTGTCGGAGCAGCATTTTTTTCATTTAAAGGTTTTCAAAAAGCGGAAGCTATTTCTCTTCCCACTTCTTTGAACTTAAGCGATTGCTCCGATGAAGAAATACAAACATACTACTCCTCTTTAAATGGAAAGTCGGAAGATGAACTATCCGGAACTAATCTATTAAAGAATCTAAAGGGAATTATTAGGAATGGAGTTCAATATTTCAGTTATGATCAAGACACAAGCATTTTTGTTATTACTGATAGAGACTGGACTAATAGTCCCGCTACATCATTACCAGGAACCTATAATCCATCCACAGAAACAGTAACTGGATATTCACATAGTTCTGATATCTCATCCAATCCATATATTCATATGGCTTATTGTGATTATTCTGTGAAAGATAAAACCCGTTATTCAGGTGATGGAGATGTTTCTACTTCCACAAAATCATTTGATAATGAGCATGCTTGGAGCCAATCTCACGGTTTCTCTGCATCAGGTGATAACTCCACCGGTGCGGGTAGCGATTTGCACCACTTAATCGCTGGCACTCAATACGGCAATAGAACTCTTCATAGCAACTACTCCTATGGCTTTGTTAAAACTAATGACTGGAGCGATGCTAGCAAAACATATGAACAAAAGAACAAAAGAGGAACTCCTTTATTCACCCATACAGAGGATGAAGAAGCTCGAGTCTTTGAACCACAAGATTCTGATAAAGGTGATATCGCTAGAGCCTTATTATACATGGTCGCTTGCTATAACAATTACGATGGAAGCGCTCCAACAAAAACAATGCCTGCTTTAAAGCTCGTTAACTATGTTATTGATAGTGATACAACAGGATATTCAAGCGATGATTTAAAGAAAGGCTACTATGGTATTTTAGAAGACTTATTAGCATGGCATCACATGGATCCTGTAGATGATTTTGAGATTCATAGAAACAACTTAATTTATAGAAATTATCAACATAATAGAAATCCATTCATCGATTATCCAGAATGGGTTGATTATATCTGGGGCGTCGCAGAATATGATTCCGGAACTAAGACCTTAACTTATGATTCAACAAGCACCGGTTCCGCTGATCCATTAAACGATGTTATCAACGGATATAACAGCGATAGTAAAGTTGTTACTAAAATTGAAATCACTAAACTTCCCGCTAAACTTGAATATCAAGTTGGTGATACTTTTGATAAAACCGGCATGGAAGTCATCGCCACATTTGATGATGAGTCCACACAGAACGTCACCTCAAAAGCATCAATCAATGTCGATATGACAAGTGCTGGAGAGAAAGCTGTTACTGTCTCCTATAAAGGAAAAACCGCATCATTTAACATTAATGTTAAAGAAGCTCCCGCTAAAAAAGGTATACCAATGTGGGTATGGATCGTTGTCGGCGCAGGTGTTGTCGTCTTATTAATCATCGGCATCTCCATAGGTGTAATCTCCGTAAACAAAAAGGGCAAAATTAAAGTTAAGAAGTCCGGTGTTAAAAAAGTTATTAAAAAATCTAATTCGAAAAAGAAGAAATAATCGATAAAAAATATATTTGACCACTTTGCATCAATATATAGGGTGTTTTCATTTTTCTTTTAAATATGTTTTAATATATTTACAGCAAAATAGTTAAAAAGAGGAAATGACTATGAGACGCAAAATACTATTAAATGCCATATTAGCGGGTTCCGCTGTTGCTTTTATGGCGGTCGCTGGTATCAGCACAGCAATTCAAATGAACAAAAGTTTTGAAAAAGCTGAAGCTACAGAAAAACCAAAGAATATTAATTTGAACGATACATCGGAAGCGGAAATTAGAAACTACTATTCATATTTGAATAATCTTCCAGACTCTGAACGTAGAGGCCAAAATTTGTTGAAGAATTTAAAGTACATTTTGGTTAACAATCCTTCAAACCCAAGCAAGCCAGCTCAATATTTTACTTACTCTCAAGTTAGAGAAATTTATCGTATTACTGATAGAAACTGGTATTCCTCTCCTGCAACTGGTATTTCTGGATACGATCCATCCACAAACACAATTTCAAATTTTGATTATAGCGAAGACCCTTATCTCTACTATTACTATAGAGATGATAACTTTACTAATCCCCATACCGCTACAGCAAAGGTAACAAGCAAAGAAGGTAAAACCGAAACGTTACTTAACCAAGAACATATCTGGTCAAAATCACACGGTTTCTCTTCTAGAAGCGGTGTTCCGAATGCTGGGTCAGATTTGCACCACCTAGTTGCAGCGGATGTGGCCGTAAATAAATGGGCTCATAGTAATGCTTCTTATGGATATGTTGATACTGAAGATAGTTGGGCTTCGACAAAAGTAAATTGGGATAACGGAGCAAATGCTATTTTAGGCAATAAAAGAGGCTCTCCAGCAAACCCAAGTAGTGAAGACGAAGAGTCTGTTGTTTTCGAACCAAGAGATGCAGACAAAGGTGATTTTGCACGTGCATTATTATTCATGGTTGCTCGTTACAACTATATTGGTGATTCAACAAGCACTCATAGTATCGAAGAGCCAAATCTTGAACTAGTTGATCACGTTATTGCTGAAGGTACGACTATTAACTGTTCTACCACTACTGATGTAGCGCAATATGGTAAACTAAGCGATTTATTGCAATGGCACATGGCTGATCCAGTTGTCACAGGAAGTAATCAAGATTTTGAAGTCCATAGAAATAATTTAATTTACGAGAATTACCAATATACAAGAAATCCATTCATCGATTTCCCAGAATGGGTTGATTATATTTGGGGTGATAAAAAAGAAACCGGCGTTGCTTCTCCTGCAAGCGACAATATCAATGGTTATGGAAGCGCAACTGCGCCAACCTCAATTACTTTAAATACAAATACCGCTTCAATCGGTTTAGGAAATACATTTACCGCTTCGGTTGTTAGTGTTTCCCCATCTGATGCATATAGAGGCGTAAATTGGTCATCTTCCAATTCTTCTGTTGCTAAAGTTACAAATGCAGGTGTTATAACAGGTTTATCAGCCGGAACAGCAACTATTACTGCAGCCTCTATGCTTGATAGTTCAGTAACCGCTTCTATAAACGTGACTGTTTCTGATATCGCTGTTACAAGCATTTCACTTAATAAAACATCTCTAGATTTGCAATGTGGAGGAAGAGAAACATTGAATGTTTCTTTCTTGCCAGAAAACGCTTCTGTTCCTACAATTACCTGGACATCAAGCGATACAGATATCGCCTCAGTTGAAAATGGTAGAGTAAACGGAAAATCTGAAGGTACTTGTACAATTACCGCTAGTGACGGAAATGGACATACTGACACATGTACAGTTGAGGTTTCAGGTGTCGCTGTTGAATATTCTGATTCAACATATGAAATGATAACAAGTGTTGATCAATTTGATATTAACAGAAAAATGGCTTTTGTCGCCAAAAGCGCCAATTACGCTATGAGTACCAATCAAAAGACCAACAACAGAGATCAAACAGAAGTTGTCAAAGACAACAACGCCAATACAATTACAATGACGGAAACCGTTGCTGCGTTTACCGTTGAAACCGGAACTGTATCTGGAACATATTCATTTAAGGATGCTAATGGATATATTTATGCTGCTGGAACTAGTTCCACTCAAAACTATCTAAAATCAAAATCAACCAAAGATAACTCGGGTTCATTCTCATTGTCATTTAACGCTGCTACCGGTGTTGCTAATATCATGGCTAACGGGTCTGGAAACAATTATTTAAGATATAATTCAAACTCCAAACTATTTGCTTGCTATGCAACCTCTGGCCAACAAGGAGATGTGTGCCTATATCAACAAATGGCTATTCCACTATCAGGAGATATCCCTGTTACGGGCGTTGGGTTAACTAAAACAACAATGAGAGTAGGAACAAGTATGTCAAAGCAACTTGTCGCTGTTATTTCTCCAGCCGAGGCAACAAATAAAGATGTTACTTGGTCATCAAGTGACCCATATGTTGCTAGAGTTAATGGTGAAGGTGTCATTACTGGTGTTTCTGCTGGTGTCGCAACAATTAGCGTCACCACAGACGACGGCGACTTTACTGCAAGTTGTGTCGTGACTGTTATCGATTCTGGTATCGGTAGTAAATATTACGAAAAAATTACATCACTATCCGATTTAACTACAGGCAAATATGTTGTTTTAGCTGAATACAATGATGAACAATATGCTATTCCAAACGAATTATCCACAAGTGCTGAATTGGTGAATAGTTCAAATGTGTTTGCGGCCAACAACAAGATTTCTGCAGAAAATGCCGATGGGTGCGTATTTAATGTGACTGTTTCAACATCCGGTGATGGCACTCAAGTGGATCTCAAAGATGCTAATGACAATTACTTAATTTGGGCATCAACCACATCATTAAAAGGCTATTCTACTAGTAGCAACCATTGGATTGCCACAGAATCTGAAAGAGGATATGGTACGTTTAGACTACAAAATACCGACTCTGAGGCCAGCAGCAGATATCTTGTTTTGAATAATTCAAATTTAAAATTTGGCGCTTATACATTTAACACAAGTACTTACATAGATCTCGAATTCTACAAATATGTTGAAATTTCATATACCGAAGCCGACTTTATTTCTGACTTCATGTCTGCATTTACTTGTGATGCAACAGGACATAATGAACCACAATTCATCGGTGATTGGACATGGGCAAACTTAAAAGCCAAATATAAGTCATTAACAGATGCTGAACAATTATCTTTAAAGGAAGCAGAAGCTAATGAAGGCGGAACCAATGAAGAAAAGTGTGTTGCAAGATATGATGCAGTTATTCGTAGTCATGGTGCAACAAAATATGAAAACTTCATGGGAAGAACAATTGTGAGCCATTCAAATAGCATTCTAATCGCAAAGAATAATGGAATTATATTCTTAGTGGTCGCTGTGTCAGTATTGAGCATTGTATCTGTGGGTGTCTTCCTACATATACGCAAAAAAAGAAGACAATAATTTGGGTAACTAGTTATGAAACGTAAGACTTTTTTCAGAATTACAATTGCTAGCGCTGCACTATCACTTATGCTTGTTGGCGGACTCGCCACAGCTTTATCGAATAAAAATATTAATAAATCTGAGGCATCTGTTGGCAATTACTCAACAAATATCACGAGCTATTACAACAATATTTCCGCCACAAGTGGGACATCTTTATTAGGTGCTCTTCATGATCTTCAATGTAACACCCATCAAACATACACTGTTTATGATGATTTGGGAAAAAATGGATATCAAAAAACATTAGATGCAGATCCAAATAATTCTGGGAAAGTTATTGATTTCTATTCACAAGTGAGTTGGCCTGGAGATTGGGACCCGACATCAGGTTCCACAACAGGCGGATACAACC
>Ga0247611_10011014_pt1 | contig 10509 bp, 7 predicted proteins | sample 177DNAGHGhighgp2_FD_192422 | JGI IMG/M metagenome (GOLD analysis project Ga0247611, IMG submission 192422) | Sheep rumen microbial communities from Palmerston North, Manawatu-Wanganui, New Zealand - 1770 DNA GHGhigh gp2 | ecosystem: Host-associated > Mammals > Digestive system > Stomach > Rumen ... | reverse complement strand
TGCGAAAAGGGCAATGAAATAGTGTTTCATAATGATAGATGTTTAATTGATTGTTTTCGCTGTCAAATTTAGGCATTTTTTGTGGTTCACGAAAATTTAAGTCGAATAATTTCACCATATTGGTATTTATTTGTATTTTTGCAAAAAATCACACATATTATCAAAAACACGCGATATGATACAAGTAGGAGAAAGAGCCCCTGAAATATTGGGGCATGACGAGAACGGCAATGAAATCCGCCTGAGTGACTTCGCCGGCAAGAAACTGGTGCTTTATTTCTATCCCAAGGATATGACCTCCGGCTGCACCGCTGAGGCATGCAATCTTCGCGACAATATCGGGGCGCTTGCCGAGGCAGGCTATGCCGTGCTAGGAGCCAGTGTTGACGATGCCAAGTCTCACCAGAAGTTCATCGCCAAGCATGAGCTGCCCTTCCACCTCATTGCCGATACGGAGAAGACCCTCGTGGAGCAGTTTGGTGTCTGGGGCGAGAAGAGCATGTATGGCAGGAAGTATTTCGGCACGTTCCGCACTACTTTCATCATCAACGAGGAAGGAATCGTGGAGCGCATCATCGGTCCGAAACAAATCAAGACCAAGACGCACGCAAGCCAAATTCTTGAAAATTGAAATTTGAAGATTTTTGAGATGATCAACAGACAGTTATTACAGCCAGAGAGCATTGTGGTAATTGGAGGCAGCAACAACATCCACAAGCCAGGCGGCGCCGTTGTGCGCAATCTCCTCAGCGGAGGATACAAAGGAGTGCTGCGAGTGGTCAACCCCAAGGAAGACGAGGTGCAGGGCATCAAAGTCTTCCACGATGCCAAGGAACTGCCCCCCACCGACCTTGCCGTGGTGGTGATACCGGCGAAACTCTGTCCGTCCACCGTGCGGTTGCTTGCATCGGAGAAAGGCGTCCGCGCCTTCATCATCATCTCAGCCGGTTTTGGCGAGGAGACACCCGCAGGAGCCGCCTTGGAGAAAGAGATACTCGACATCTGCGAGCTGTATGGCGCCGCCCTGATTGGTCCCAACTGCATCGGATTGCTCAACTCGTGGCACCACAGCGTGTTCACCAAACCGATACCCCACCTCAATCCACAGGGAGTAGACTTCATCTCCGGTTCAGGAGCCACCGCCGTGTTCATCCTTGAGTCGGCCGTCATCAAGGGATTGCAATTCAACTCTGTGTGGAGCATCGGCAACGGCAAGCAAATAGGCATTGAAGATGTGCTGCAATATATGGATGAGCATTTTGACCCAGAGAAAGACTCCAAGGTCAAGCTGCTCTACATCGAGAACATCAGCAATCCTGACAAGTTGCTCTTCCATGCTGCATCGCTCATCCGCAAGGGATGCCGCATCGCCGCCATCAAGGCAGGCAGTTCGGAGAGTGGCAGCCGTGCCGCTTCCTCACACACCGGCGCCATAGCCAGCAGCGATTCCGCCGTCGAGGCATTGTTCCGCAAGGCTGGCATCGTGAGGTGTTTCTCGCGCGAGGAACTCACCACGGTGGGATGCATCTTCACCCTTCCACCCATCAAGGGCAAGAACTTTGCCATTGTGACTCATGCCGGAGGTCCTGGTGTGATGCTCACCGACGCCCTGTCGAAAGGCGGTCTGTCGGTTCCACCCATCGACCCTGCCGTGGGCGAGGAACTCAAGGAGAAACTGTTCCCAGGCGCCTCTGTTGCCAATCCCATTGATATTCTCGCCACAGGCACCCCCGAGCAATTGGGCACAGCCATCGACTTCTGCGAGAACCGTTTCGACAACATCGACGCCATCATGGTGATTTTCGGCACACCAGGTCTGGTGCAACTTTACGAGACTTATGATGTGCTGCACAAGAAGATACTGGAGTGTAAGAAACCCGTTTTCCCCATCCTTCCGAGCCTGCACACCGCCGGTCCCGAGGTGGAGGAGTTTCTCAAGAAAGGCCATGTGAATTTCAGCGATGAGGTGACGCTTGCCACTGCCCTGACGCAGGTGATGCGCACGCCACCACCCGCCCCACCAGAGATAGAGTTGTTTGGCGTTGACGTGCCCCGTATCCGCGACATCATCTCCGGCATCCATGAGAGCGGCTACATCTCCCCCACCCTCGTGCATGAGTTGCTCGACTGCGCCGGCATCCCCATGGTGCCAGAGCTGGTGAGCGACAAAGCCGACGACCTTGTTGCCTTTGCCGAGCGCATCGGCTATCCCGTCGTTGCCAAGGTGGTGGGACCCGTACACAAGAGCGATGTGGGCGGTGTGTCGCTTGACATCAAGAGTGCCAAGCACCTGCGGTTGGAGTTTGAGCGGATGATGCAGATTGAGGGCGCCACCTCTGTGATGGTGCAGAAGATGATAAAAGGCACCGAACTATTTATCGGAGCCAAATATGAGTCGCGTTTCGGCCATGTGGTGCTCTGCGGTCTTGGCGGCATCTTTGTAGAGACCCTCAAGGATGTGAGCAGCGGTCTGGCACCCCTGTCCTACGCCGAGGTATACTCGATGATTCGGTCGCTGCGCGCCTATAAGATTATCAAGGGCACCCGTGGCCAGGCCGGCATCAACGAGGCCCGTTTTGCCGAAGTCATCGTACGTCTGTCGACCCTGCTGCGCTTTGCCACCGAGATTAAGGAGATGGACATCAACCCACTGCTTGCCGATGAGCACAGTGTCACCGCAGTGGACGCAAGGATTTTTGTGCAGAAAGGATAGCATGAAAAATCGGACCAGCCCGACAAGTCAGACTCGTCGGACAAGTCGGACTGGTCGGACTGGATTATCCGCAGTGGAAATAAGTCTGGACGAGGTTGAGCACTTTCTTGATGTCGTGACCGATATCCTTGCGGAGGGTGCGGTCGTTGAATGACCTAAGATTGGCGATGATGCTGTCGATCATTGCCCGGCTGAACACACCATCGCGCTCGTAGTATTCACGCTGTTGCTCCAGGCAGTCAGCAGAAGCCGCACAACTGTCGGGCAACTGAGCGAGTTGTGCGAGGCGTTGCTTGTTTGCCTCATCGTGAATGTTCACGTTGACATAGGTGCGCTCCGCCACCTCCAGGGCATCTTTCATCTCAAATCCGCAGCGGCATGCCACGCAAAGTCCCGCGATAAGCTGGTAGAGGTCGGCCGACCCATCGGGCGAGCGCATCTCCACGGTCTGTTTCATTGAAGTATCAACATCTGCAGCCGGTTGTGCCGGATTGGCAGTGTGGCACATATCAGCACCCGTGCTCCATCCCAGCGGGACACGGACAAGCACCGACCTGTTGCGGTCGCCCCAGCACACATTTGTAGGAGCCTCCTGATGCGGCACAAGGCGGAAATAAGACATGGGGTTTTTGTTGCCAAAAGCGGTGATGCTGGGTGCGAGCATCATCATACCCGCTATCATGCGCCGTGCATCTTCGCTGAGTTGGCCGTTTTCCAGCATGCAGTTGTGTCCGTCGCGCATCATCCGCATGTGTATGTGCAGACCCGAGCCAGCCTTTCCCGCCGTGATTTTTGGAGCGAAGGTTACCTCAAGTCCCATCTGGTAGGCGAGGTTGCGGATAACCCATTTGGCAAGCATCAGTTGGTCGGCAGCCTGCTCTGCCCTGACTGGCAGAAATTCTATCTCATTCTGCTCATACACCTTGCCGTCGAGGACAAAGTTGCCCACCTCGGAGTGACCATATTTGATTTGTCCTCCCGCCTGTGCGATATAGAGCATACACTTGGCTCGGAATTCATTTGCCTTGGCGTATGGAGCCGACTCATGATAACCATGCTGGTCGATGGCGGGGAAGCGCCCATCATCGTTGAAGATGACGTAGTATTCCAGTTCGCCCATGGCATGAAACTCCATGCCGGTCACCTTGGTGAACGACCGGCATGCCTTCGCCAACGTCTGTTCCGGTGCGCTTGCCAACAATGCCCCATCTTTGTCGAAGAAGGAGCAAAGCATGCAAAGGGTGGGAATCTCCGTGAACGGGTCGACAAACGCCGTGGCGTATCGGGGTATCACGTAAAGGTCGCTGCTGCCAGCCTCGACAAAGGAGAAGAGGCTGCTGCCATCCACGCGCTCGCCACAGGTGAGAATCGTGTCAAGGTATGCGCCATCTGTAATGACAAAATTGAGGGTTTTTAGTTTTCCATCACCACCCGGATACATGAAATTGACCATCCGTATACCGTTGTCGGTAATGAAACGGATGATGTCTTCTTTAGTGAACTCCTCGGGATTTTTCTTCAAAAATGCCACCACAGGGTTGGCATTCAATGTTAAGTGCATGTTGGTCATGTTTTTATGTTTTATTTTTGAGATTTGAGATTTTAGATTTGAATTTTGAGGTTTGAGGTTTGAGGTTTAAGCTTCGCTTGATTGTCGGCTGCGCCTCGGCATACTGAAAGCAAGCTTTCGTCTGCACTCGGTTTGCACGACAATTGAGATTTGAGCTAAGCTTGATTGTCGGTATATTTTTTGCAAAAGTATAGATTATATTCGGTTTATCCAAATAATTGTGAAAATAAAGGTGACAGCCTGCATGAGAAATCTCCATACATTTGCTTGTTTCATTTTTTTGTTGTAATTTCGCAGCCGCTAAAACAGAAGACACATCATGCGATATAAAATTACTGCTCCGGAGACACTTGACACAGACGTCAAGTTGCCGGCTTCGAAAAGCATCAGCAACCGTGCTCTGGTGATTCATGCGCTCACGGGAGGCGACCTGATGCCCAACAACCTATCCGACTGTGACGACACGGAAGTGATTGTGCGTGCCCTGCGCGACATGCCCTACACCATCGACATCAAGGCCGCCGGCACCGCCATGCGGTTTATGACCGCCTATCTCGCCGTCACCGACAGCGGGGAACACGTCATCACCGGAACAGAGCGTATGCAGCACCGCCCTATAGGCATCCTCGTCGAAGCCCTTCGCCGCCTTGGTGCCGATATCGAATACACAGGCAGCGAGGGTTATCCACCCCTACGCATCCGCGGGAAACAACTTGACGGCGGCGCTGTGGAGATGGAGGGCAATGTGAGCTCACAGTTCATCTCCGCAATGCTCATTGCCGGAGCCGCCATGCGTCAGGGCATGGAACTCCGTCTGACAGGCAATATCATCTCACGCCCCTACATCGACCTTACTCTATGCACTATGCGCGATTTCGGTGCCGAGGTGGAATGGACGGGTCCCAACACAATCAAGGTGAGTGCACGCCGCTACCACCCCACCCCATATTTCATTGAAAACGACTGGAGTGCAGCCTCCTACTGGTATGAGATGGTGGCACTGAGCAATGGCAAATATCATGTGCGGCTGGAAGGTCTCACCGACGGTTCACGTCAGGGCGACTCTGTGGTGCGCTACCTGATGAGTCTGCTCGGCGTGCGCACCAAGTTTGGTGTGCTCGACAAAGGCGTGCCCACCACCGTCACGCTCAGCAACCACCCTATCCGTCTACCCCGCATGGAGTACACCCTCATCAACCAGCCCGACCTTGCCCAGACGATGGTGGTGACCTGTGCGCTAAAAGGCATCCCTTTCCATTTCCGAGGATTAGGCACGCTTCGCATCAAAGAGACCGACCGTATAGAAGCGATGAAACGTGAGCTCGCCAAATTAGGATTTGTTGTGAAGAGCAATGCGGACAACGACCTCATCTGGGACGGCACCCGATGCGAAGCCGACATTCACCCAGTGATTGACACCTACGACGACCATCGCATGGCACTCGCCTTTGCCCCGGCCGCACTATGCTTCCCAGAACTGCGCATCAACAACCCATCGGTGGTGACGAAGTCATACCCCCAATATTGGGACCATCTGCGTGCCGCCGGTTTTGTCATCGAGGAAGAGCCATGACCACCATCCTGATGGCTGTTTTTGCAGGCATAGGCGCCATAGCCATCCTGCTCATCGCCCTTGTCCTCCTTGGGGGCATCGCCGCTCTTTTGGGCTGGTTCTCCAAGGATGATGGCAAGGGCATCACCGAAGGACCATCCTGCGACACCTGCGACGGCACAGACACACGTTGCGAACAGGTGTGCATGATGGAGGCATCGGTAAAACCCATCGAATATTTTGAAGATGAAGAACTCGACTCCTTTGCCGGTCGCCGCAGTGATGGCTATACCGACGAAGAAGCCGAGCAATTTGAGGAAGTGCTCACCACACTGCGCCCCGAAGAGGTGGCAGCATGGAACCGCAGCCTCATCCTGCGCGGCATCAGCGTGCCCGACCAAATCAAGGACGAGCTGCTGATGCTGCTGGAACACTAATTCGTAGCTAATTTCACAATCTGCATCACGTCGGCAACAGAAATGATGCCGTCATTGTTCATGTCGCCAGTCGCCTCATTGAAATAGGAGACAGGCTTGCCAAGCGCCTTGTTGACCGCCAGCATCACATCTGCAACCGTCACCTGACCATCGTCATTGACATCACCCTTGCGACAGACAATAAAGTAACCGCTCTTCCACTTAATCCAACCTTCACCTGTCTCTTCTGCGACGGGCTCGAAGTCATTTGCACAGATGAGCCTGCAAGGATTCTCCTCTGTACCGACACCTACACAGGAACCGCTATCAAATGGATCATTTCCCGTGTCGTATGTGCGAAGATTGGCAGCTGAAGCAGAGACATAAAGTGTGCCCAGTGAGGTGCAATCTTGGAACATGTTGTTGTTGATACAGCCTTCCTTGAAATCAAAATTGCTGATATTGACAGAGGTCAGGCTGCTGCAGTCTATAAACATAAATGCCATGTTTTCCACCTTGGAGGTGTTGAAATGGCTCACGTCCACTTGTTGAAGACGGCTGCATGAGTAAAACATCTGATACATGGAGGTCACATTCGATGTGTTGAACTTATCAAGGCCTTCAATAGAAGTCAGCTTGTCACTTTTCATGAACATATAGCCCATATCCTCCACCAAGGAAGTGTCGAAATGACTCAAATCGAGACTTTCGAGTGCTTTGCATCCATGGAACATAGCATACATGGTGGTCACCTTCGATGTGTCGAAATGGCTTAGGTCGAGACTTTCGAGCCGGGTGCAATCTTTGAACATGCTACGCATGGTGGTCACCTTTGAGGTGTTAAAATGACTCAGGTCAACATTGACAAGTCGTTCACATCCTGTAAACATTCCAAGCATGGAAGTAACTTCCGATGTGTTCAGATTCTCAATGCACTCAATCTTCTGAAGATTATACATGCCATTGAACCAGGTGCGGCACGAGACGGGTTTGGCAAGTGCGAAAGACTCATCAAATATCACCTTAGTGACAACAGCCCGGTTATCATACCATCCCGGAGATGTTTCCGCATCATTCAGGTCAAAGACTGTATAGCCATCGGCTATATTCTTAGATTTCAAGAGGTCATACTTGAAGGTAAGCACATTTTCTTCCAAAATGGCGTACATCTCCTTCTGTACTACAGTGAAATAGCCGCTCTTCCACTTAATCCAACCATCACCCGTCTGCTGAGACACCGGGGTGAAGCCAGCAGGACAAATCAGCTGATAAGGCACCACACCATCATTGGTCATACCCAAACCATCGCAGGCATCATCGTTGAGGACTTCCGCGCATTCAGGAATAGTCAGATAGTTGATTGAAGATTGAGCGAACATACCGTCCGTGTTTTCTGAGGGCAAATCAAAGTTGCTGATATCCAAATGGAACAGATTCCAGCAATCATAGAACATATACTTCATGTTTTCCACCTTTGAGGTATTGAACTGGCTCACATCAACTATCCTTAAATTATGGCAATAGGCAAACATCTGTTCCATGGTGGTCACCTCTGAGGTATTGAGGTACTTCAAGCCCTCGATGGACTCGAGGTTGTACATCTGATTAAACCAGAAGGCGCAAGATTTAGGTTTTACCTTGGCGAACGATGCATTGAACACCACTGTTGTTACATCGGAAGCCAAAGATATGTTCTGTTCCCATCCAGGTTTATTGGCTCCCTCATTCAAGCCGAAGACACTTGCACCCTCACTGGCAAGTTTATCCTTCTGGGCATCATAGTGGAATGTGAGCTCGTTGTCTTTCAGTGCTGCGTATGGCTCCATCTGCGACACGGTGAAATAACCGCCTTTCCATTTGATCCATCCATCACCCGTTTCCTGAGGCACAGGAGTGAAGCCGGCCGGACAAATCAATTCCCATGGATTCGTCTCTGTGTTCATATTCACGCAGGCATTTTCACTAAGGACTGCCGCACACTCAGGAATGGTAAGATGGTTGATGGAAGAATTTGCAAACATACCGTCCGTATTCTCTGTGGGCAAATCAAAATTGCTAATATCCAAATTGAACAAGTTCGCACATTCATAGAACATATACTTCATGTTTTCCACCTTTGAGGTATTGAACTGGCTCACATCAACTATCCTTAAATTATGGCAATAGGCAAACATCTGTTCCATGTTGGTCACCTCAGAAGTGTTGAGATACTCTATTCCCTCGATAGAGGTGAGTCGAATCATGTCACAAAACCAATAGGCGCATGAAGTTGGCCTTGCCTCTACAAACGAAGGATCAAACACCACCGTGGTTGCACTGCATCCCCACCATTCTGGCTGACCGAGAGCCTCATTCAAAGGATATACATCTGCCCCCTCGCTGAAAAGCGCCATTTTCTGGTCATCATAGCGGAAGGTAAGAACATTGTCTTTCAGTGCAGCATATGGCATCGCAACTAAGGATTCGGTAAAATAGCCACCTTTCCATTTGAACCAGCCTGCATCTGTTTCCTCTGGCTCAGGTGTGAATCCGTCAACACAGATAAGATAACATGGATATGCCTTTGTACCCACATCTGTCAATGCACCAGAACTGGCCGAAAGCATCAAATTGGATGCCGTAGCAGAGACGGTCAACTGCGACAGTGCAGTGCACCCCATAAACAAGCCAATAGTGGCATTATCATCAGGAAAGACAAAACTGCTAATATCGGCTGAGATAAGATGGGTGCATTCCCCAAACATATATTCCATGTGCTCCACACTTGAGGTATTGAAGGGAAGATTCAACTGCTTCAAACCCGAACACCAGGCAAACATCTGCTGCATGGTGGTGACATTCGACGTAACGAAATTGCCGAGACCATTAATGGTTTGCAGTTTACGGCATTGATTAAACATAAAAGCCATGTTCTCCACCGAAGAGGTACTGAATTTGCTCAGATTGAGGCTGGAGAGACTGCAGCAATTTTGAAACATGGCTTGCATATTCGTCACACTTGATGTGTCGAAATTGGTGATGATGAGACTGGACAGGTTGGTGCACCCACTGAACATAGAGGCCATCGTGGTCACATTCGTTGTTCTGAATTGGGATTGTACATTGATTCTTCCCTCATTTTCCGACATGAAAGAATGATTTCCCAAATTAAGGTTGGTCAAGGCCGAACAATTTTTAAACATGCTCGACATGTCGGTCACATTGCTGGTGCTCAACCGATAGAGATACGGGAGTGTCGCCAATGAGGAGCACCCACTGAACATTTCCTTCATCGTCGTCACCACTGAAGTGTTGAAGTAAAGGAAGTTTAAAACCTCTGATTCGGAAGCCGACGGGTTCTTCATCTCTACACTCGTCAGGTTCACCATATCCTTAAACCATTGGTAGCACGACGTGGGTCTTGCATCCTTGAACGAGTTGTCGAAAACCACAGTTGTGATTGTTTCTTTATTCTCGAGCCAGCCAGGAGCCTCGGTGCCAGAGTTAAGCATATATACCTTCGTATTAAGGGTATTATACTTTTGATCGTTATATACGAAAGTCAGCGTCTTCCCATCTGACGACAACACGGCCTTGGCTGTCTTTGTTGCCGCCTGAGCACCATTGGCACCCAAGAGCAACATGGTCATGAGGAGCAGTAATTTTGTAGTCTTCATATTCTTTACGGTTTTGGTTTTCGGAATGAATAGTAAGATAAAGATTGTTATGTTATGTGTACAAAGATAGCATTTTTTATTATTCGTTCCAAATATTTAGAAGTTTTTATACTTATGCAGGCCTCACAAATCATCATTGTTGCCAAAATCTCAATGAAATCCAACCAAAAGGCAATAAAAAAGCCTTTTCCGTGTTATTATAAAAGATGCGAAAGACCAAAGCCATCATTCCTCTGTTGCTGGCAGCCCTGCTGCTGGCGGGTGCGTCGTGCTCTTCAAAGAAGAACACGGCGAGAAGCCGTTTCTGGCAGGCGTTCACCGCAAGGTACAACACCTACTACAACGGCACGCTCGCCTATATTGACGGGTCATTGGAAAAGGAGAACGGCAACAAGGACAATTTCACAGAGATCATCCCTCTCTACACAGTGGGCAACAAGCAGAGTCAGCAACTGGGGTCCGGCAATTTCGACCGCGCCATTGAGAAGAGTCAGAAAGCCATCAAGCTCCACAGCATCAACAAGCGCCCCGAATGGACAAAGAGCCGCAGGAAGACCGCCCGTGATATCGAGTGGCTCAACCGACGAGAAACAACCCCATGC
>Ga0247611_10011013_pt1 | contig 10509 bp, 4 predicted proteins | sample 177DNAGHGhighgp2_FD_192422 | JGI IMG/M metagenome (GOLD analysis project Ga0247611, IMG submission 192422) | Sheep rumen microbial communities from Palmerston North, Manawatu-Wanganui, New Zealand - 1770 DNA GHGhigh gp2 | ecosystem: Host-associated > Mammals > Digestive system > Stomach > Rumen ... | reverse complement strand
TCTATACCTTTGCTACCGTTAAGGAGCTCAATCCTCAGGAATATGCTGAGTTCCACGGAATTAAGGCTGATAAAGAGGAGGAAAAGAAAGAGGATCCCGGCTTTATTAAATTGCTCGTTGAGGCTCCCTCTGCATTCTGGACCGTTGGTTTGGTTCAGTTCTTCTGCTGGGCAGCCTTCATGTATATGTGGACCTATTCCAATGGTATGATCGCTGTGAACTGCTTCGATTGGGCGGGTGTCAATGCCGCTGATGAAGCCTTCCAGACGGCTGGTGGATGGGTAGGCGTTGCTTTCTGTGTGCAGGCCGTTGGCTCGTTGCTTTGGGCTGCGTTCCTGCCGAAGCTGGAGCACTGGACAGGCAACAAGGGCGCATATGCTGTTTCGCTTGTAGTAGGTGCTATCGGATTTATCTCGGTATTCTTTGTACATGGCAATTTCGTGTTGTTTGGCAAAGTGCTGCCGAGCATTTGGCTGTTCGTTAGCTATCTGCTTATCGGTGCTGCATGGGCTGCTATGCTTGCTCTGCCGTTTACGATCGTTACCAACGCTATCAAGGGTGGTAACATGGGATACTATCTCGGTCTGTTCAACTGCACGATTTGTGTGCCGCAGATTGTGGCTGCGCTGTGCGGTGGACTGCTCCTGAAGTATGTCTGCTCGAACGTGCAGGCCGGAATGTTGGTTGTTGCCGGAGTGCTGTTGTTGCTCGGTGCCGCTTCCGTATTCCTTATTAAAGAGAAGAAAAACTAAAAACAAACATAAACAACAAAATCTATTATGAGAAACAAACTACTTGTATCTGTGTTCGCAACGGCGATAGCTGCTTTGGCTTTCACCGCGTGCGAGAACAAGACAGCTGCCGACGTTACAGAGGTTTGCACCGACATGGTCAAGGAGAGCCTCCACAAATCGGCGCGTAGCCTTGTGTCCCTCGACGGAGAAGTGCTCACTATCGAGGAGCTCGAATTCGCCGGAGGCATCAATGACAACCGACTCATCTACCGTACCCTCTCGTTCGGTAATGGTGTTTACAAAGCAAAAACGGTGGACACGCTGACCTATGAGTACGGCGAGTGGCAAGACCAGAACACCACCTTCACACTCATCGTTACCCCGAAGACAGGCGAGCCTTACAAGCTCCTGTACAATGGTAACTCACTCATCACGCCCGCAGGACACGTGCTCGGCGGTGAGGGACTCAACAACGCAGCTCGAGTAGAGAAGTGGGAGAAGACCCTTGCTACGCTGCCCAACACCAAGTGGGAAGCTACCTACGGTGCTGAGTTCGTGATGGATAGTATCTTCCGCGACTCTATCCGTACCATCTTCATCCCGCCGATGACCTACAAGAAGGATACCATCCAGATATTTACTGGCAAGATGGATACGCTGAGCGCCGATACTACGTGCTACTACACCATCGAGTTTACCCACAATCCGGCTACGAATGCTACTACCGGTCATTTCTATCAGAAGAGCGTACGCTCTACGTATGATCGTGAGACCAAAGAGACGACGATCGTAACGCAGAAGGTTCGTGAGTTTGACTACAATTGGTTCTTCACCGAAGTATCCTCCGATGCGAAGTTCGTGATTGAACTTAAAGGCGTTGCTGGTGGTGATGGTGAGAAACTCAATATCTCCAAGTACAAAGTCGATGACGCAGGCGCGCCAGCAGAATTCCTGCTCAACGGTCTGACGTTCAAGCCCGTAGTGAATCCTTAATCCTTAAATCAATATCATAAATCATTAGCAACAATGAAAAAGATGAACACAAATATGTTTCGTACTTTAGCCCTTGCGCTCATGATGATGCTGGGAACGGCTGCTGCTTTTGCGCAGATGACCGTGCAGGGTGAAGTAATTGATGCTTCGAATGGAGAACCGATCATTGGTGCCTCCATCTTTGAGATTGGTACTACCAACGGTACGGTCACCGACTTCGACGGTCAGTTCGTACTGAAAGTACACAATGGTGCCAAGCTCGCCATCTCCTATATGGGATACAAAAAGCAGGAACTCGCAGCACAGCCTGTGATGAAGGTACAGCTCCGCGAGGATGCCGAGATGCTCGACGAGGTCGTTGTAGTCGGCTATGGTGTTGTTAAGAAAAACGACGCTACCGGTTCTGTAACGGCTATCAAGCCCGATGATATGAACAAGAGCCTCCAGACCAATGCCCAGGACATGATCCAGGGTAAGATCGCCGGTGTGAACGTATCTACCGATGGTGGTACCCCGGGTGGTGGAGCATCTATCCGTATCCGTGGTGGATCGTCGTTGAACGCTTCCAACGACCCGCTGATCGTCATCGATGGTCTGGCAATGGATAACAATGGTATCCAGGGTGTGTCGAACCCGCTGTCGCTGGTTAACCCGAACGATATCGAGACCTTCACCGTACTGAAGGATGCGTCTGCTACTGCTATATATGGTTCGCGCGCGTCTAATGGTGTCATCCTGATCACGACCAAGAAGGGTAAATCCGGTCAGAAGATGAAAGTGACCTACGATGGTAACGTCAGCTTCGGTACCGTGCTCAAGCATATGCAGGTCTTCACAGGCGACCAACTTCGCGCTTATGCTACTGCTGCCGGTCAGTCCGCTCAGTCGAACTACTACCTGATGAACGACAACGTAGATTGGTTCAACCAGATCTATCGTACCGCTATCTCTACCGACCACAACATCTCCCTCATGGGTGGTGTGAAGAACAAGGTAGTGGATATGCCTTACCGTGCATCTGTAGGTTATACCCTCAACAACGGTGCTGTCAAGGGCTCACAGATGCAACGTGTTACCGCATCGCTCAACCTGACCCCCTCGTTCCTGGACAACCACTTGATGTTCAACCTGAACGCCAAGGGTATGTATATCTACAACCAGTATGAGCCCGGTATCTCCGGCGCTTACCTGGACAAGGACCCTACCCAGCCGATCTATTCCGACGGCGACCTGACCAATATCTACGGCAATGCCATCCTGGCCGGTCAGACCAATGGTGTTGACTACTATCTGACCAAAGACGAGTTGGATGCCCACTGGGACGGCTTCTTCCAGCCGCTCGGAACGTCTTCCAGCGTCAATGGTCCGTACGACGACCCCAACTGGATGTACAGCCTCAAGTCGTCGTCCAACCCGCTGGCACAGCTCAAGCACCAGTCCAATACCTCCAACGCCGGACAGTTCGTCGGCAACTTGGATGCTACATACAAGGTACACGGCTTCGAGGACCTCGTGCTGCATGCTAACTTCGGTGCCGACTACTCGTTTGGTAAGCAAGTGAATGTGAACAACATGCTCGGTACCGCAAGCCACTATACGGGCTGGAACGGCTACTCGCAGAAAATGAAATACAACCTCCAGTTCAACTGCTATGCGCAGTATGGACATGATTGGGAGCAAGCACATCAGCATTTCGACATCATGGCCGGTTATGAGTGGCAGCACTTCTATAACGACTTCTATAGCGAAGGTTCCGGTATGTATCCGCTGACCTATGTGGGCGATCCTACCAAGGCCGGACAACCTGCTTACGCTTCGACTTCTACCGGTAAGGGTGAGAACTACCTCGTTTCCTTCTTCGGCCGTGTTAACTATATCGGATGGAACCAGCTGATGATCACCGCCACCGTCCGTGGTGACGGATCGAGCCGTTTCTCTAAGGACAACCGCTGGGGTGTATTCCCGTCTGTAGCACTCGGTTGGAAGATCAAAGAGACCTTTATGAAAGACGTTGCATGGCTCAATGACCTGAAGCTCCGTCTCGGTTATGGTATCACCGGTCAGCAGGAGGGTATCGGCGACTACTCGTACATGCCGACCTACTCGCAGACCACCGGTCATACCTCGTACTATCCTGTCGGTGGTAGCAACTTCGCTACCGAGGACAACGATGCCAATATCGTAGATAAAGTAGTGGATGCCAATGGTAATACCCTCTATATCTCCGATCGTCCGAATGCCTTCAACCCCCACCTGACTTGGGAGAAGACCACGACCTACAACGCCGGTATCGACTTCTCGTTCCTCAACAACCGTATTTCGGGTTCGTTGGACTACTACTTCCGTAATACGACCGACCTGCTCAACAACGTCAACGTAGCTATGGGTACCAACTTCCGTAAGCGCGTGATGTCCAACATCGGTTCGCTCCAGAACCAAGGTGTTGAGTTCGCTATCAACGCAGTCATCCTCGACTACGGCAAGAAGTTCAAATGGGACTTCGGTTACAACGTGACCTGGAACCAGAACAAGATCACCAAGATCAACGGCGAAGAGACCATGATCGACGGTAGCGGTTATGGTGGCGACGGTCTGAGCGGTAAGTCTATTACCAAGTATGCTGTTGGCTATGCTACCAACACCTTCTACCTCTACGAGGCACGCAAGAACACCCGTGCTGACGGTACGCAGTACTGGTACATCATCGACCAGAACCAGGACGGCGCCATCGACGAGACCGACAAGGTCTTCAAGCACAGCCCGGTAGCTCCTGTAACGATGGGCTTCCAGATGAAGTTCCAGTTCTACAACTTCGACCTCGGTATGTCCTTCCGTGCTAATATCGGCAACTACGTATTCAACAACGTGATCGCTACGCGTCTGCAGAACGTTCCTGCCGGTAACCTCGCTCGCGACGGCTACTACAAGAACCTCCCGGTTGACGTATTCAATACCTACTACGTAGATGGCTACAACATGACGATCTACAACGAGGCTGGTACGTCTATCATCGGCAACGCAGAGTATAGTATTACCGACCGCTTCCTGGAGAACGCTTCGTTCCTCCGCTGCGACAATATCACGCTCGGCTACTCGTTCCAGAAGAGCAAGATCTCGGGTCGTGCATTCTGCACCGTTTCCAACCCGTTCGTAGTTACCGGTTACACCGGACTCGATCCTGAGGTAGGTCTCGGTGGTGTCGACAACTCCATCTATCCGCGTTCGATGACTACCGTACTCGGTATTAACCTGCAGTTCTAATTGTTAATTGAAAGTTGAATATTGAAATTTTAAAAAATACTATGAAACGATTTTTGAATTATGTAGCGTTGGCTTGTATCGCACTGGGCATGGCCTCCTGCGTTCAAGACCTGAATACTGAGCCGATCGATCCGAACTCCTCGACCTCCTTCAACCAGGATCGTATGTTCACCAAGTGCTATGCATGTATGGCAGTCATCGGTCAATCCAGTCCCGATGGAGACTCTGATGTGGAAGATATTGATGCCGGTACGTCCGGTTTCTATCGTACCGTATGGTACTGCAACGAGCTCACTACCGACGAGGCTTGGTGGATCTGGAACGACGCAGAGTCCAAAGAGATGAATACCACTAACTGGACCGGTACCAACACCATGATCCGGGCCATCTATACGCGTCTCAACCTCAATATCAAGTACTGCAACCACTACCTCAAGTATGCATCCCGTGAGTCGATTGAGGATCAGAACCGTATTGCTGAGGTGCGCTGGATCCGTGCATTCCATATCTTCTATCTCATGGATATGTACCTCTATGCACCGCTCATCACCGAAGAGTCCACCGATTATCCTCACTTCCTGCCGCGTCACGAGATCTATGCTTGGCTCGTCAACGAACTCAAAGACTTGACGAACGAACTGCCCGCAACGCGCGTATCCAAATACCGTGTAGGTAAATCGGCTGCACAACTGCTCTTGGCTCGTATCTACCTCAATGCCGATGTTTACAATGCATACAACCCCAATTGGGTTGCAAAATCGGCTTTGCAGGGTGCTATCGATATGTCTAATGAAGTCATTAACGGCCCTCACCAACTGGTAGAGAATAATATCACTACCGACTCCAACTTCGTTTATACCGCTTATCAGCAGCTCTTCATGGGCGATAACGACCGTGACGACGTGATGAAGGAGTCGATCTTCCAGATCTATCAGGACGGTCTCTATGCACAGAGTTATGCCAGCTCTATGATGCTCATCGGTGCAAACCGTTGCCAGGGAATGACCGCCTGGGGTATCGAGAAGGAGTGGCACTCCATGCGTACTTCGCCGACGCTGGTAGATAAGTTCCTCAAACCGATGAATATTCAGCGTGAGACAGCCAAGAACATGGTGTACAACGAGTATGAGATGCCGGCTCAACTACATGATGACCGTGCCATTCTCTGCTCCGATGGTCTGCAGACCGGTTATACCTTCACTATCAAAGGAAACCAGGATCTGGGTGATACCAAGTACATGTTCGACTGCTGGGCAGGCTGTAAGTTCACCGGTGTATATTCCACCGCTTCGCTGCCGAAACTCTCGCCGCGTCAGAGCCCCTCTTGGCCGGATACCGACATTCCGATGCTCCGTCTGGCTGAGGCTTACCTGATCCATGGTGAGGCTTTGGCTCGTAAGTCGGGTAACTGGAATGACGCATTGACTGATGTGAATACCATTCGTAGACGTGCGCACGCAGATGAGTTCACTACGCTCACAGAGGAGATGATGCTCGACGAGTGGTGCCGTGAGTTCTACTACGAAGGTCGTCGTCGTATCGACCTTATTCGTTTCAACCGTTTCTTCGGTCCGAAATCGGATCAATATCGCTATGGATGGGAAGGCCGTATGGGTAAGAACGATCAACGTACGAACTGGAGTGATACCGATCCGTTCTTCACTACCGGTACGCCGGAGTACATGAACTGGTTCCCCGTTCCCTCCGAGGATAAACGTTCGAACCCGAACTTCAAAACCGACGTAGAGGGTGATGCGAGCAACCAATTCGCTGCTCAGGGTGGTGACGGTTATAATTATTAATCCGAAGATAAATATCGACATATCGAACTATCGACATATCGATTTATCAATCATAAAAAACAAAATTATTTAATTAACATTTATTATTAACCAAATTTTTAAAATTATGCGTAAGATTTATGCTTTTCTCGCAGCAGCGCTGATGAGTGTTAGCGTATTCGCTGCAAAGGACGTAGTTCCGTCTGACGCTGTCCTCGCTGATTACTATGAGCAGGGTAATGTATGCGTATGTATTTATGTGCCGGACAACATGAACTGTAACGACATGGTTTTAGTCGGTTCTTTCCATGCTACAGAGACCGGTTCTTGGATAACTGCTCCGGTTTCTGATCTGCCACATTTTGAGCCGGTAGAAAATTACGACGGTTGGTACGTAGCTTCTTTCGAGCCGGAAGCAGAGCCGGATGCTACGAAAGGTATTCAAGCTAAGCCGGTTATGCTGGACGTGGACGGTAACTTCAACTGGGAGTACCAGGTAGGTGCTGCTACCGCTATCCGTGGTGGTGTAACAGTTGTACAAGGTGCTTATGCCGGTGAGATCGACATGATCAACTACGGCGCTGACGCTCCGAACGTATTCACTGTTGATGCATGGAAGAGCAATCCGTGTACCGCTGTTTATCACAACTACAAGATCACCGTTATCAGCGATGGTTGCGGTGGCTATGTAGTTCCTTTCATCGTAGGTGCAATGAACGGCTGGACCTTCACCCAGATGCAACTCGACGCTGATGCTTCGATCGCAAACGGTGCTCCGACTTACTACATCAACTTCAAGGCTGCTGAGGGTACTCCGTACCAGATCGTTAGCGGTTTGATGGGTGAGACCGGTGAGATCGAGACTGAGCCGGCATGGGCTGACGACGCTTACCTGCAGAAGAACGTAGAAGGTCAGTGGGTTCGCTACCCGGGTGAGGATGGTGACAACACCCTGACTCACGAGGATGCTAACATCCTGTACGACCTCCGCGCTGAGGATCTGCGTTGGGCTCGTTGCGATGATTCGCCGCTTGTAACCTATACGGTTGCTGCTAAAATGCCGGCTGAGAATTGTCCTGAGGCTGTTGAGATCATCGGTGGTTTCGACGGTTGGGAAGGAACTGCTATGACCTTCAATGCTTCTACCGGTTATTTCGAGGCTACTGTTGAAGCAAAGGCTGCTCAGTTCTTCAAGTTCCGTGGTGCTGGTTCTTGGGATCAAGAACTCGAGGTTTACGACGCTGAGAACGACACTTGGGCTAAGATCGGTGACAACGCACTCGTATTCGGTCAATTGGCTGACGACCAAAATGCAGTTGTTCTTGACTTCAGCACAAACGGTCGTTGGACTGTTAAGGAAGAAGGTATCGAGAACGTAGTTCTGACCGAGAAGGCTCAGAAGATCATGGTTGACGGCGTTATGTACATCATCCGTGACAACAAGATGTTCAACGTACAGGGTACGCAAGTTCGCTAATCCGAACCCATAGGTATCAGCCATGCATGGCTGATCCGAAACAAATAGCCCGGGCCATTCGCCCGGGCTATTCTGTTGATGGTCTGTCAGCGTTAGCGGTCCATCAGGAATGAACCTTTAGCACCTTTTCGAATGATGAACGTACATTGTCCGGCAAAGGCATGCATCTGCGGCTTTACGAAGCTCTCCAGACAAGCGGCGTCGCCATTAGCTGTGGCGATAAAGCCCTCTCCTTCGTAGCGAATCAGGTTGTTGGCGTTCGGACAGAGGTTGCCGTCTTTATCTACCACGCGTATTGTGTAGTAGCACAGTTCCTCGGGATTCTCCTCTTCGTTGGCCCAAACTACCTCCAAATGATCCGGCTCGCCAGCCGTCTTGATGGTCTCGCGTGCAGCTTCTTTGCCATTCGCATCATAAGCTACAATGGTCATCTCGCCGGCTTCATACGGTACGTCAAACCACATCAGTCGGTATCTGGGCAGCAGTTCCGGCCGCGGCGCGCTGCCCCATTCGGGTACCTCAAACTCTGCCACCTTCGGCATACGGCTAACGCCCTCTATGGTCTCACCCTGTGCCAAGCGCTCGGTCTCTTCCTTGGTGGCAAAGCGCAACTTACCGTAGCTCTTGCCGTTCACAAACAGCTCCGCACTCGGATAACTTGTATAGCAGAATACCGGCACCGAGTCGCCCTTTTGCCAATTCCAGTGGGGCAGAACGTGCAGGGTAGGCGATTTTGTGTTCCACTGACTGCGGTAGAGCCAGTAGCGGTCCTTCGGCAGCGATGCCAGGTCGATAATTCCGAAATAGCTACTATGACTTGGCCAAGCGTCCGTATCATACGGCGAGGGTTCGCCCAAGTAGTCAAAACCGGTCCATACAAACTGCCCAAGGGTCCAGGGATAGTCGTCCTGCAGCTGGAAGTCCTGCTCCGGCAGTCCCGACCACGCGCAGTATTCCACGTCGTAACCGGAAGATTGATTATCGGCATAGTGCGCATCCGGCTGAATAACAGCAGGGGTCTTATATACGCCTCGGCTTGAAACGGTGCTGGCTGTCTCACTACCCAAGACCATTTTCTGCGGCAGGTTCTCATACGCCTCCTCATAGCGGCCGGTACGGTAGTTCAGTCCCGGCAATTCTACCGCAGCACCAAATCCGTTGTGGATCACGTGCATCGCCTGGTCCATGCCGTTCGTTACGGGGCGGGTGGGGTCGAGCTCGTGGAAGAGCGCCTGCAGGTTTGTGACGATCTCAATACCGTCCTCCAGCACTTGGTTCCACACTTCGTTACCGCTTGACCAGAGCATCACGCAGGCATTATTGCGGTAGTGCTTCACCATGTTGGTGATATCCTGACGCCACCAGTCGTTGAACTCCTTGTTATAGTCGTTCTCCGTCTTACCGTGGTTCCACACGTCAAAGGGTTCAATCATCATCATCATACCCATCTCGTCGCATAGCTCCACCAGTTGCGGATCCGGCATGTTATGACTGGTACGGATGGCATCACATCCCATTTCCTTGAGCATGGTCAACTGGTGCTTCAGCGCGTCACGATTCACGGCGGCGCCCAGCGGTCCTAAGTCGTGGTGGTTGCATACGCCCTTGAACTTACGGGTCTCGCCGTTTAGCTGAAAACCATGCTCCGGTGTATACGAGATACTCCGAATACCGAAGCGCGTCTCTACTTCATCAAGCAGTTCTTCGCCCTTCAGCACTTTCGTACGTGCAACATATAGATTTGGCGTCTCCGGACTCCAAAGATGCGGTTTCGCCACTTCCGTTTGCCCCTCTTGACCTTCTATCGTGGCTACCACCTTGCCGTCATAGAGTATGTCGGTCTCGATGGTAACACCCTCTGCTTCGGCAGAAGTAGAGTCTACACCATTTTGCAACTCTGCGGCAAAACTTACAATAGCCTTTTCCCGGCTTACTTCCGATGTGCGAACGAGCGTGCCAAACGTAGGGATGTGGATCGGATTGGTTTCTACCAGGTGGACGTTTCTGTATAGACCTGCTCCCGGATACCAGCGGCTCTGTTGAGGCTTGTTCTCCAGATAGACGTCGATATCCACGCTGTCGCCCGTGATGAGTTCCGGCAGAATATAGCAGTCGAAGGTATTATACCCGTACGGCCAGTATACCATCTCCTCGCCGTTCACATACACGTCGGCATGACTCATCGCGCCGTCGAACACCAGCGTGTAGAACCGGTCTTTCTTCACCGCCACGCGGGTGCGGTAGTGCCCCTTGCCCATCCAGG
>Ga0247611_10011012_pt1 | contig 10510 bp, 7 predicted proteins | sample 177DNAGHGhighgp2_FD_192422 | JGI IMG/M metagenome (GOLD analysis project Ga0247611, IMG submission 192422) | Sheep rumen microbial communities from Palmerston North, Manawatu-Wanganui, New Zealand - 1770 DNA GHGhigh gp2 | ecosystem: Host-associated > Mammals > Digestive system > Stomach > Rumen ... | reverse complement strand
GCCGCGCGTTTTATCCAAAAAGGGCTTGCAATAATTGTATAACTGTGATAAATTCTATACGTTATCGCGAAGAAGGGGAAAATAGCGCTATCACCTTTTGCAGAGATCGGGGGCCGTCGGCTGGAAGCCCCTGAAAAGGCAGGCGCTTGGTTCGCCCCGGAGCTCCGGCCAATCCCCGGCGTGGGATGCGCGTTAAGCATCATGAGTGCGGCTTAGTGCCGAACGTGGGTGGTACCGCGGAAGTTCTGCTTTCGTCCCTATGGAGGGATGAAAGCTTTATTTTTTTATAGGAGAAGAGGTTTATGAAAGAACTTATGCAGAGCCTCAGAGAGGCTTCGATCAAGGCCATCAATGAGTCCGACAATCCGGAGAGCATTGAAGCCCTGCGTGTCAAGTACCTGGGCAAGAAGGGCGAGCTGACCGGCATCCTGCGCCAGATGGGCAAGCTCACGCCCGAGGAGCGCCCCGTCATGGGTCAGCTTGCAAACCAGCTGCGCGCCGAGATCGAGGAGGCCATCGAGCTTCGCAAGACGATCCTCAGCAAGGCGATCCTGGAAAAGCAGCTTGAGGCCGAGACCGTGGACGTGACCCTGCCCGGCGAACAGCAGCCCATCGGCCACAAGCACCCCATGTACAACGTCCTCGACCAGATCAAGGACATCTTTATCGGCATGGGCTTCGAGATCGTCGACGGCCCGGAGGTCGAGCTTGCCGATTATAACTTCACCAAGCTCAACATCGACGAGGGCCACCCCTCCCGTGACTGGACGGATACCTTCTACTTCACTGAGGACGGCAGGATCCTCCTGCGCACCCAGACCTCTCCCATGCAGGTCCACGCCATGGAGACCAGAAGCCTCCCCATCCGCATGATCGCCCCGGGCCGCGTCTACCGCAAGGACGAGGTGGACGCCACCCACTCCCCCATGTTCCACCAGATCGAGGGCATGGTCATCGACAAGGGCGTCACGATGGCGGACCTCAAGGCAACGCTCAACCTCGTGGTCGAAAAGATCTACGGCGAGGGCACCGTCACCCGCTTCCGCCCCCACCACTTCCCCTTCACCGAGCCGAGCTGCGAGCTGGACATCCAGTGCCACAAGTGCGGCGGCAAGGGCTGCCCCACCTGCAAGGGCGAGGGCTGGATCGAAGTCCTGGGCGCGGGCATGGTGCACCCCAAGGTGCTCTCCGGCTGCGGCATCGACCCGGATGTGTACTCCGGCTGGGCCTTCGGCATGGGCCTCGAGCGCCTCGCCATGGGCGAGTACAAGATCACGGATCTGCGTCTCATCTTTGAAAACGACGTCAGATTCCTCGAGCAGTTTTAAGGGAGGACAGACACATGAAGTTATCGAGAAAATGGCTCAATGAGTTTGTAGAGCTGCCCCTTTCGCAGTATGACGACCGCAGCTTCGCCGAGGCCATGACCGTCTCCGGCTCCAAGGTCGAGGTGACCGAGGATCTGAGCGCGACCATCAAGAACGTCAAGGTCGGCAAAATCGTGAAGCTCGAAAAGCACCCCAACTCCGACCACATGCTGGTGGCCCAGATCGACGTGGGCGAGGACGCGCCCGTCCAGATCTGCACCGGCGCCTGGAACGTGCACGAGGGCGATCTGGTCCCTGCGGCACTCCACAACTCCGTTCTCCCGAACGGCACCAAGATCACCAAGGGAAAGCTCAGAGGCGTGGAGTCCTACGGCATGCTCTGCTCCCTGAAAGAGCTCAATTGCACCACCCACGACTTCCCCTACGGCGACATCAGGCCCGCCGCCCTTCTGAACGACTATCATCCCATCGATCCCGCCAAGCCCTCCATCCCTGCCGACATCAAGGCCGGCGACAAGGTCTTCGGTACGGTTATCGCGGCGCAGGTCAAGGAGATCAAGCCCGCCGGTGTGAACCTCTGGGACGCGGTGCTCGATACCGGCAGCGCGGACGCGGAGCTTGTGACCGACTGCCAGAATATCCACGCGGGCGATCTGGTGGCCTATGATACCAAGAAGAACACCATCCTCACACCCGGAGATCTGCACGCCGAGCAGAAGGAGTTTCCCCACTGCATCGCCGACGGCATCCTCATCCTGCATGAGGACTGCAAGCCCGGCGACGACATGGGCGCCCTGCTGGGCCTTGACGACCACGTTGTGGAGTTCGAGATCACCCCGAACCGCCCCGACTGCCTGTGCATGATCGGCCTTGCCCGCGAGGCGGCCGTCACCTTCAACAAGGAGCTCAAGCTCCATGAGCCCGTGGTCAAGGCCACGGCCGGCGGCGACATCAACGAGCTGACCAAGGTCTTCATCGAAGACCCCCTCTGCGTGCGCTACACCGCCCGCATGGTCAAGAACGTGAAGATCGCCCCGTCCCCCGCCTGGATGCGCGAGCGTATCCGCAACGCCGGCATGCGCCCCATCAACAACATCGTCGATATCACGAACTACGTCATGCTCGAGTACGGCCAGCCCATGCACGCCTTCGACTTTTCCTGCGTCAAGGGCGGCGAGATCCATGTGCGCTGCGCCAGAGAGGGCGAGACCATCCAGACTCTCGACGGCACCGAGCGGAAACTGAACACCTCCATGCTCTGCATCTGCGACACGGAAAAGCCCGTGGGCGTTGCGGGCGTCATGGGCGGAGCAAACTCCGAGATCGTGGGCGACACGGCCATGGTGCTCTTTGAATCCGCGAACTTCAACGGCACCTCCATCCGCCGCACCGCTACGGCCCTCGGCATGCGCACCGATGCCTCTTCCCGCTACGAAAAGGGCCTTGATCCCCAGAACACCTACGCCGCCGTGCAGCGCGCCTGCGAGCTCATCGAGCTGCTCGGCGCGGGCGAAGTGGTGGAGGGCGTCATTGACGTCTGCCCGAACGAGCTCAAGCAGACCACCGTCAAGCTCGAGCCCGAAAAGGTCAACGCCCTGCTTGGCACCGACCTGAGCGAGCAGACCATGCGCGACATCCTCCTGCGCCTCGGCTTCACCCTCGAGGGCGACACCATCTATGTCCCCTCCTGGCGCGCGGACGTGGAGCACTACTCCGACATTGCGGAAGAGGTAGCCCGCTTCTACGGCTACAACGAGATCCCCACTGCCTTCTCCGGCGGCATCTCCACCGCGGGCGGCTACACCCCGACCCAGCAGCTGGAGCGCAAGATCGGCGAGGTCTGCCGCAGCATGGGCCTTGACGAGATCATCACCTACTCCTTCATCAGCCCCACCTACTACGACAAGATCCGCATGCCCGCGGATTCCCCGCTGCGCGACAGCCTCAAGATCCTCAATCCTCTGGGCGAGGATACCTCCATCATGCGCACCACCATTCTCCCCTCCATGCTGGAGATCCTGACGCGCAACTACAATTTCCGCAACAAGGAAGCGTATCTCTACGAGATCGGCCGCATCTACCTCAAGCGCCCCGACGGCATGGCCGACGAGCCCAAGATCGTCTCCCTCGGCGCCTACGGCGAGAAGGTGAACTTCTTCACGCTCAAGGGCTGGGTCGAAAAGCTTCTCAAGGAGCTGGGCGCGCAGAAGCTCCGCTTTATCGCCGAAAAGGCCAATCCCGCCTACCATCCCGGCCGCTGCGCCAGGGTGTACGCGGGCGACACCGAGATCGGCGTCCTCGGCCAGATCCATCCGCTGGTCGCCGCAAACTACGGCGTGGACGCGGAAATCTACTGCGCCGAGCTCAAATTCGATGCGCTGAACACCGTCAAGGGCGAGCTGCCGGTCTACAAACCGCTGCCGCGCTTCCCCTCCGTCACGCGCGACATCGCAGTGGTCTGCAGGGCCGACATCCCCGTGGGCGAGCTGATGGACTGCATCATGGCGCACGGCGGCCAGTACCTCAAGGACTGCGCCCTTTTCGACGTTTACATGGGCACGCATATTGCTGCCGGGATGAAGTCGGTGGCCTTCTCGCTGACCATGCGCTCCGATGAGCAGACCCTCACGGTCGAGCACGCCGAGGAGACGGTGGCGAAGGTCCTCAAGGCGCTGGCAGAGAACTACGGCGCGGTGATCCGTTAAAAAATTTAAGTATTCTTAAAGAAATTTCGACCGTCCGGGACTTTACTTGACAAGCTTTTCTGTTATAATGTTGACAGTAAGATCAGAAAAGAGGAGGGTTTCACCATGGAAGACGCAACCCGTAAATTCACAGCGCTTGACAGCAAGGCCGAGATGAAGGAGATCCTCTCTTCGGTGTATAACTCCCTGATGGTCAAGGGCTACAATCCCATCAACCAGATCGTGGGCTACATCCTCTCCGAGGATCCGACCTACATCACCAACTATAACAACGCCCGCACGCTCATCTGCCGCATCGACCGGGACGAGCTGATGCAGGAGCTGTTGAAGGTCTACCTGGACAAGTAAGCAAAGGCAACGAAAAAGGCACAGTCGGTCGGATCTGACCGCTGTGCCTTTCGCCTGTCATAGGCTTTTGGATTTTTGCTCCGCCGCGTGACGGGGAAGAGTGCGCCCCAGGTGCTGCGCTTTTCTCGGTTTTTCCTGCGCTGCTCCTTTTTGGAGAGCTTTTTAAAGGGAATGAATTTTTCCATGGATCATGGCTCCTTTCTGCGTTTCTCACATAGATAGACGGTTCTCCGGATCATTTGTTCCGACAGGGTATAGAGAAATATGGAAATATTGAAAAGACGTAAAAAGAAAAAGAAAACCAGCAAGGCCGCGGCCTCGGCGGTAGCGGCGATGACGGCGGCGGGCGTGATGGTCGGCGGCGCGATGTCCTCCCCGGACGACGCGATGAACGACGGGCCGGAAGCCATTGTCCAGACCATCGCCGTCACGCCCCAGATCCAGGCGGACGCGGGCGGCGGCGACAGCGACGCCGAGGAAGCGGTCGTCGTGGAGGAGGAGAAGAAAAAGCGCGGGAAAGCCTCCTCTGTGCGCAAGGCTCTGGCCGAGGCGCCCTTTTCCCAGCGCGTGAGGATCGCGGTGCCGCTCTGGATCGCGGGCACGGTCGCGATCGCGTTTTTAAGCTCCCTCTGGATGAGCGTGCTGCCCCCGCTGGCTGCGGCTGCGCTGAGCTGGGTGTTCACCCTGGTGATGGCGGTGCTGGTCTTTGTGATGGCGGTAAAGACCGTTTTTCCAGACATGCCGCTCAAGAAGATCCTCAACAAGCGCACCTTCCTCGGCATCGGCATCCTGTGCCTGCTCTTCGGCATCGCGGACGCGGCCCTGCCCTTTTTCTGGGAGGATTATACGAAGCTGTCCGTTATTTTGAAGGTACTGGGGTCCTTCACCTGTACCGGTGTGCCGCTGGTATATTTCATGCGCCGCCACAAGCGAGCGGAGCCGGAGCCGACCGTCGAGGCCGAACCTGTGGAGGAAGCGCCGCCCCCGGAACCCACCATGGAGGAGAAAGAGGCCGCCGCCCGCGCCCTCGTGGAGGAGCTGGCCGACAGCGTCTCCCGCCGCACGTATTGAAAAAAGGACTGTCTCAAAATTCCGTGTCATTCTGAGCGAAGGATGACGAAACGGTAAACCTTTTGAGGCAGTCCGCTTTTTTAACGTCTGCGCAGCCAGTAGGCGGTGCCGGCGGGGATGCCCGCCGCGCCTGCCACGCCTCCGAGTCCCAGCAGAATATAGAGCGGCGTCATGTTCTTCTCCGTCAGCGTGACGGGAAGCTCGGCGCTCATGCCGTATTCATCCGTCGCCGTGACGGTGAAGTCCGCTTTTTTGAGTCCCTTCATGTCGACATGCAGCGTGCCGTTTTCGATCCGCACCGCGCCGCCGAAATCGTCCGACAGTGTGTAGCGCAGGGCTGTTCCTTTCGGGTCGCTGAACAGCGTGTCAAGACGCGTCTCCCAGACGCCCGCCTGGAAAGGCCCGGTCTTGATCGTCTCGCTGATCGCCCCGCCGGAGACCGCAGGACCGGGGAGGCGCAGAGAGAAGGGGATCGACGCCTGTCGGCCGAAGGTGTTCGTCGCCGTGAGATCGAAGGCCGCCTCGCGCACTTCGCTAAAGTCGACCCGGAGCGTGCCGTCCTCAACCGTCACGGCTCCGCCGAAGCTGTCGGAGAGCGTATAGCGCAGGGGAGAATCGTTGGTGTCATAGAAAAGCCCGTCCAGCGGCAGCGACCACACGCGGTCCTCCATCTGCCCGAGGCGCATCATGTTTGTGACCTTGTCAAGCTTTGCCGTGACCGTGGGGACAGAGAGATCAAAGGCCAGCTTCGCGCTCTGGCCCGTCACATCGGTCGCGGTGACCGTAAAGGAGAGGGGCGCGCCGTTGTCCTCGAGACTTGCCTGCACGATGTCGTCCGATATTGTGACGGCCCCGCTGCGGTCGGCTGAGAGCGTATAGGTGAGCGCAGCGTCCTTGGGATCGTCAAAGAATTCGTCAAGCGCTGCTTCCCACCGCCCGTCCTGATAGCGCCCGTTTTCCAGGATGCTGGACACGCGGCTGGTATTCGCCGTGACAGGGGGTGCCTGGATATCGAAGGAAATCTGCGCCTGCTGGTCCATCAGGTCCTTTGCCGTCACGGTAAAGACCATGGGCTCGGCATCCGCCGGACGCGCGCGCAAAACGCCGCCCGCGATGCTCAGCGCGCCATCACAGTCGTCGGAGAGCGTGTACTGCAGGCCGCTTTCCCGCTCAACGCCGAAAAGCGCATCCAGCTCCAGCTCCCACACGCCGTCCCGGAAGCGGCCGTACTGGAGCATGTCCGTTACGGCGCTGACTGTCGGGGCGAGGGGCACGGCATCCGCCGTGACGGTGAGCCTGTCGGAGGGGACCTTGAAATCGCCCAGACTCAATACCGCGCTCAGCGCGTATTCCCCGCCTCGCGGGAAACTGAGCGCTTCAAAGGTGAAGGTGCTGCCCTCCAGACTTTCGGCGGGGTATTCGTGCACGGCTCCGGTGACGAGGTCCTCGCGCACAAGTACCGCGTTCATGGAGCGAAGCTGCTCCTCTCCGAGTTCGGGCACAGACGGGTCCGCAGCATTGGCCCGGAAGGTGTAGAGCGTACCGGTGGTGTAGGACTCGACAGGCTCAGTGCCCGTGAGTGTGACACGCAGGGTGGGGTTGCCGACCATGGCGACATCCACCCAGTCATCGGGCTTGCCCTTTAAGAGCACACGCCAGATCCCGAGATCAGGCTCGGGGATTTTCACAAGCATATAGCGGGAGCTGTCAAGGCTGTGCCCGGCGGCCTCGAAGACTTCACCGGAGGGCCGGAGGATCGAAAGCTCCAGCCGCTCCCCGCTTTTTTCGCTCCTGGGGCGGAGCTCCTCGCCCTCGACGATCACGTTGACCTCCTCCACGCCGAAGCTCGGCACGGTGAAGGTGATCTCCGCCTCGCCCTGCTCGTCGAAGGACACCCGCTGATCGCCGGTGTAGGCGGCGTTGGTGACGATGCGGTACAGTCTGCGGAAGGCCGGGGCCAGATCGTAAGCCTGCCTGACCTCTTCAAACTCGCCGCGCTTGACAAGCGTCTCCCCGTTCTCGCCTTCAACGGTGCCTGCCGTGCGGTAGGTATAGAGCCGGAACTCCTCTCTGCCTCGCTCGGCCTTCCCCTTTACGTTCAGGAGAATGCCGTTGATAACAATGTCCTCCTCCTGCGCGGTCTGCACCGCCTTTTCGGCGTTGGCCCAGGAGCTGAGGAAGCGCCGGGGCAGATCGCCGGTGGTGAAATCGGTCATGCCGTCGGAGAAGAGGAGGATCATGCAGGGCAGATCGTTTTCCTGCTTCATGTCGCGCAGCATCTCGGTTGCCCGCAGCATGGCGCTGCCGATGTCCGTGTCGTAGCCGGGGTAATACCCCTCCACCTCATGGATCAGCGCCTGCTTTTCCTCCATGCCGCTGAGCGGCCGGATGGGCGCCTCATATCGGATATGCTCATCGAAAACGACGGCGCCGACGTTGTTGCCCTCCTCGGAAAGCAAAGCCAGGAACAAGCGCAGCGCGTCAAAGCGCAGTCCGTCGGGATCGGTGCCGGTGCCGTTTTCACAGCAGAGACTGCCGCTTTTATCCACCACCAGCACCACGTTGAAGCGCTGCGGCTCCCCGTATGCCTTTTCGGCCCGGGCCGTGCCCGGGAGGCTCAGCAGCAGCGCCATCGACAGCAGCAGCGCAAGCGCCGCCGCGGTGAGTTTCTTTGTCGTCATGGTGTTCTCCTTGACTTTTTTACCAGCAATTGCGGCAGGCTTGATACCCGATCGCCTTGGCCCAGTCCAGCGTCTTTTGATACGCGCTGGCAGCATCCACATTCGTGCAGCTGTCCGTGCTGTGATAGCAGTGATCCATGCCGGAAATCCAGACCATAGTGCTGTCGGTGGACAGCGCGCTGGACAGAATGCCGGAAAGGAGGCTGTTCCCATCGGACTTGGGTTTTTCGGTCGGCGCGGGGATAATGACGGGCCGCGGGGTCGGGCTTGCGGTTTGTGATACGGTCAAAGTATTGGATGTGTTTGCTGTAGGCTTACAGACTCCGCAAGGTGTATACTTTGATGAATACTCTACGAATATCTGATCATAAGACCCATAGAAAAGCACTTTGTTCTCTTCTTTGATCTTGCTTATTTCTCTGCAGGTAAGCGTGTGTATCTTCATCGTATTTGTATTCAACAAATACGTGGGATTATCTGTATTTATTAAATACGCGGGACTATTAGAGGAAGCGCTGCTTTGATTGGTAGTTTCTTTATTATACTCCTCGCTCAGCGCGTCAAAGCTTCCGTGCTGCGGAGCGAGCATCTCGGAAGGCTCCGGGAACAGGTGCAGCGCGAGCAGGTCCTTCGCCGTGAAATTCACCGCAACCGATGCGTCCTGCACGCTCTCGCCGGTACGGTAGTCGATGACGACACCGGGCTGGATGTTGTAGAGGAAGACGTTGAAGCAGACGCTTTTTCCCCCGTCCTCCACCGAGAGGGCCTCGAGCTGAACGCCGTCCGGCACCAGGTTGTCGCCGCTGTAAACAGGTGTAGCGCGGTACAGGACATGATTCTGTGTGCGGGCAAGGTAGTCGGCGATCCGATCCTCAAAGGGCCGCATGCTCTCGTTTTGGAGATAGCGCGTGCCGGTAAAGACATTCTCCGCTGCCGACGTGTCCCCGCCCAGCGCCGGGGAAAGGAGATGGCACAGGCTGTAGAGATACCCGTCTTCATAGCGCACCGTCACCCAGCCGACAGGCATAGCGCTGACATCGTCGCTGCGCAGTCCGGTCGGGAGAGAGGCACGGCTTAGGCAGGCGGTCACCGGGCCGGGCCGGCCGAGAGCGTCGAGGGAACTGTATGTGATATGCTCCCGCATATCATTGTCCTCGGAGACCAGCGCCGGTACATTGCGCTTAAGCTCGGTCACGGCCGCGCCGTCAAAATCCGGGATGCCGGGGACGGCGGCGAAGGCCGACTGCGGAAACAAAAGCGCGATCACCAGGAGCAAAGGCAGGATGCCTTTGCTGAGTTTCATTCTACACATGGGCAAAACGCCTCCCTTCAAAAGACAGAGACGGGACACAGTCAGTTTCTGACAATATTATAAGATATCTTCCATTCCATATCAAGTGTCAAGATCGCAAAAGAGCATAAGAAAACGTTCATAGACAGGCTTCCGTTCGGCGCAGGGCAGTACGTTATTTGTGAACAAACGGAAAAATCGTCAGGAATTTATCAATCCCGTGGCGCACATACTTCACAAGTGAACGCTTTTGCGGTATAATCATTATGCTATCGAACAAAAAGGAGGTAGTCGCTTATGAACATAAACCCGGACGGCAGCTATTCCAGCGGCCCGTTCAATTCCGGCAGCGGCCCGGACAAGAAACCCGGCGGCCCGAACAAGGCCCCCAAAAGCCCCTTCAAGCGCCCGAATGTAAAGCTCAACCTGCCCGGCAAATCCGTGATCCTGGTACTGGTGCTGGTTATCCTGGTGCTCGCGGTGATGGATTCCTACTACACCCTCAAGGAGGACCAGTACGCCGTCATCACCACCTTCGGCAAACCCACCATGGTCTCCACCTCGGGCCTCAAGTTCAAGATTCCCTTCATTCAGGACGTGACCAAGGTCTCCAAGACCATCCAGGGCTTCCCCCTCGGCTACCGCATCGGCAGCAGCCAGAATGTGGAGGAGGAGTCGCTGATGATCACCTACGACTATAACTTCGTCAACGTCGACTTCTATGTGGAGTACCGCGTCACCGACCCCATCAAGTACCTCTACAGCTCACAGAACCCGGTGGACATCCTCAAGATGCTGTGCCAGAGCTATATCCGCGACACCATCGGCCTGTATAACGTGGACACCGTCATCACCACCGGCAAGAGCGAAATCCAGGCTGCCATCAAGGACAAGGTCATGCAGCGCCTGGAGCAGGAGGACATCGGCCTCCAGCTTGCCAATATCCGCATCCAGGACGCCGAGCCCCCCACTTCTGAGGTGCAGCGCGCCTTCACCGCCGTGGAGACCGCCAAGCAGTCCGCCGACACCACGGTCAACAACGCCAAGAAATACGCAAACGAGGTCATTCCCGCCGCGGCCGCCGAC
>Ga0247611_10011011_pt1 | contig 10512 bp, 9 predicted proteins | sample 177DNAGHGhighgp2_FD_192422 | JGI IMG/M metagenome (GOLD analysis project Ga0247611, IMG submission 192422) | Sheep rumen microbial communities from Palmerston North, Manawatu-Wanganui, New Zealand - 1770 DNA GHGhigh gp2 | ecosystem: Host-associated > Mammals > Digestive system > Stomach > Rumen ... | reverse complement strand
GCTGATTTAGGATATAAGAAGGGCGACTTACCAGTCAGTGAATATTTATCTGAGCATTCGTTCGCTATCCCTATATATCCAGAAGTAACAAAAGAAGAAATGGAATATGTCGCTGACATACTTTTGAAATATGGAAAATAAAGAAGTTAAAATTGCAAAAACTGCGATTGTAGATGAAAAAGCTGTTATCGGAAACGGCACTCGTATTTGGAATTGGGTCCAAATTATGGGTGATGTTAAGATTGGTGAACACTGCAACATCGGCAACAATTGTTTTATTGAAAGTGGTGTAAAAGTAGGTAACGGTGTAACCATCAAAAACAATGTCGCTTTATATTCTGGTGTGGAAGTGGAAGATGATGTCTTCCTTGGTCCAAATTGTGTCTTCACTAATGTGATTAGACCCCGCGCTTTTATAAGCCAAAAAGATAATTTTAAGAAAACTATTATTAGAAAAGGCGCTACTATTGGTGCCAATGCCACTATCGTGTGTAACGTAACGATCGGCAAATATGCATTCATCGGTGCTGGTTCAGTGGTTACCAAAGATGTACCAGACTATGCTATTGTCTATGGTAATCCCGCATCAGTAAAAGGTTTTGTCGATGAACAAGGCAATAAAAAATAATTGATTTAAGTCTAAAGAAACAAGCATTCTGTAGTATAAAATAACGTTGGCTTGTTTCTTTTTTTATGCTTTCTTTGAAAATCTTTTTAGTCATTAATCTGGTAAATAAAATTAAATGAATATTTCATTTTTTATAAAGAAAATGATATATTGTTGGTAATTTAACAAAAGGAGATTGTTATGGAAAATAAAAGCAAATGGTCATTAAACGCTTATTTCAAGTCCATCAAAAAGTTCAAATGGTGGATCATTGGCGCGACTGTTTTATGTATGGTGGGTGGTTATCTCGCTTTTATGCTTGGAGTTAATCCTTCCAAAGAAGCGCTTTCTGCCAAGTTCACCTATAGTATCAACGTCACTGAACAATATGACACAAATATTAAAGAAGGTGACAAGAAAACCGTCATCAATTATCGCTTTGTAGATGGTTCTATCTTCGATTATAACGAAGTGGTATCTTTAGAAAATATGAAAAAGGTTGCTGAGAGAAAACCGGACCTTTATAAGAAAGTTAATATCGAAAAGATTTCTAAAGACAATGCTATCTCAATTAAGTTAGATGGTTATGAGAACGCTTCTACTGGCGAATTTATTGCTTATGTGCCTTACAACTATGAAGTTTCTGTGAAAAAGAAATACTTCAGCAGTGAAAACGTTGGCAAACAATTCATCAAAGATTTAATAGAAGAGACAAACGTTACTGCCGCTGAAGCGAATAACAGATTTGAAATTACCAATGTAGTAAGCGAAGCTTTCTATGATTCATATTTAGCCTATCAAGCTGAAATGCTAATTGCTGAATATGGGGAAATTGAAAAGACCTATAAGTCAATCATAGAAAAATTCTCATCCTCTACTTACGCTAATGAAAGTGGTGTTTCAATTGGTGCTTTCTTCACTGATTTCAAACTTTCATTTATTGAAGGTGATGCTACTAAGATTGAAAACCTCCAAGGCGCGATTGTCGCAAATCGATTATTAAATTACACACCTGGCAAAGAAGCTGAAGCTCAGCAAAGTATTAAAGCCGCTGGTGATGGTTATGTTTCCGCTATCAAGAGAAACTTACAAACCATTGAATCTAATAGAAAAACACTCGATTCACTTACTTCTGTTTCTATCTTAAATAAGACAGATGAAGATTACATTAAATCTATTTTAGATTTAACTGAATCTATTCAAGAATTAGAATCGAAGAATGAATCAATGATTCAATTCCTTCAAATGGCGGGTTACACCGTTCCAAAACAAGTCACACAAGAAAACGTTGACTCTATTAAGTTAGATGACATGTCACTCAACGGTTACTATCAACACTTAAGTAACCCCACAACAGATGATTGGGACAAAGCTTGTGTTGCTGCTCAAGCTAAAGTTAAAGAATTAGCAAGTAAGCTTGAAGAAAAACGTCTTGTTATTAATAGCAATTATCACTATGTATATAATACATATCTTAACAAAACCACATTTAGCTATTCTGGTGGTGTTAAATTATCAGGCCATATTTCCAATATTCTTGGAATTCTCATTGGTCTAGTTGCTGGATTTGCGGTTTCTTCATTTGTCTGTGTTTCCATCGAAGTTTATAAAGAAGAAACTTCAGAAGAGAAGAAATAGTTTATTTCTTTTTTGATTATGAAAAACAAATCAATTTGGATTTTTTGTCAATACGCCCAAGAGCCTCCATATAATACGATGTTTCGATATCATAGCTGGGGCAAATTGCTTGCAAAGAAAGGTTTTGATGTGACTATCTTTGCTGGTAGTTTTGTTCATAACACTGATATCGATGTCATTGAAAAAAGAGGAACTGACGAAACAATAGTGGATGGTGTTCACTATGTGTATCTTAAGATTAATAAGTATCAGGGGAATGGTTTAAAAAGAATTTTAGCCATTATGAAGTTCCGCAAACTAGTGGTACAAAGAACTAAAAAAATGCCCAGACCTGATTACATTGTAGAAACCGACGCTTATGATTTTACCTATTATCGCCGCCACTATAAAAACACAAAGGTAATAGTTGATATTTCCGATTTAATTCCTTTAGGAATAGTGGAATATAAAGGCACCTCTAATAGCCATCCTTTAGTGAAATACCTATATGCACAAGAGAAGAAAGCTTATATCTCCTGTGATGCTTTAATTTTCTCTATGGAAGGAGGCATTGACTATGTCAAAGAAAGAAAATATGCCTCTAAAGTGGATTTAAACAAAATCTTCCATATTAATATGGGTATTGATATTGCTCAAAACGATCAAAACCTGAAGGAAGCAACTTATGAGCCACCCTTTGATAAAAATAAATTCAACATTGGTTATTTAGGGTCGATCCGTGTCGCTAATAATATTAAGCAGATTTGTGATGCCGCATTGGCGGTTCAACAAGACGGATTTAAAGATATCGAATTCCATATTTATGGAAACGGGGATGAATTAGAAAATCTTCAACAATATGTTAAAGATAAGGAAATTAAAAATATTCATTTCTATGGTCGTATTGAAAAGAAATACATTCCTGCGATACTAACTAAAACGTCTGCGAACATTCTCACTTATAAACAAGTGGGTTTGATGAAATATGGTGGTAGCCAAAGCAAATTATTTGATGCTTTAGCTGCTGGAAGACCGATTCTTTGCAACGCAAAGTTTGGTTATAACTTAATCACCCGTTATAACTGTGGCGTGGTGACTGATGAACAGACTCCAGAAGCTTTTAAAAAAGCGGTTTTGCAGTTATATAACATGCCAAAGGCAGAACTTGATCAAATGGGTAAGAATGGACGTAAAGCCGCTATGGATTATGACATTCCTGTCTTAGTGGATAAATTCATCGAAGTTTTAGATTATCTCGATAAAAAAGGAGAGTAAGTATGAAAGTAGAATTTGAAGTTTTAAAACGTCAATTTGAAAAATATCAAAGTGAATTTGAAGAAGCGGCGTTAAAAGTTCTTAGAAGTGGATACTATGTATTAGGCCCAGAAGTTAAAAAACTCGAGGAACAATTTGCAAAGTACTGTAACAGTAAATACTGCGTTAGTGTCGGCAACGGTCTAGACGCTTTAAGATTTGCGGTTACGGCATTAGGAATTGCTCAGGGCGATGAAGTTATTGTACAAGCCAATACTTTTATTGCCACCCCTTTAGCTGTTTCGGAAGCGGGTGCCACACCCGTATTTGTAGATTGTGATGCTTTCTATGGTATCGATGCCGATAAGATTGAAGCTGCAATTAGCAAAAAGACCAAAGCTATCATGGCGGTCCATCTATATGGCCAGCCATGTGATATGGATAAGATTTTAGCAATTGCTAAAAAGCATAACTTATTCGTTATTGAAGACTGCGCCCAAGCACATGGCGCTACTTACAAAGGAAAAAAGATTGGTTCCTTTGGTGATGTCGCTTGCTTTTCTTTCTACCCCACTAAACCAGTAGGGGCTTTTGGTGATGCTGGAGCAGTAGTAACCAATAGTCAAGAAGTGGCAGAAAAAGTGCAAATGCTTAGAAATTATGGCAGCCGTGTTAAATATCATCATGATATTCTTGGCGTTAATTCCCGTTTAGATGAGATGCAAGCGGCTTTATTACAAGTTTCTTTGGCTCATGCTGATGCTGGCAATGCTGAGAGAAACGATATTGCAAACATCTACCTTACAGGCATTAAAAATCCAAAAATTATTCTCCCTTCTTCTAGAAAGGATGTAACACACGCCTATCACATCTTTGCCATTAGATGCGATGATCGTGATAATTTAATGAATTATTTAAAAGAAAATGGAATTAATACATTAACTCATTATCCAGTTCCTTGTCATATGGCAAAGTGCTATGAGTCCTTAGGCTATAAAAAGGGAGATTTCCCAATGACTGAACGCAATGCTTCTACAGAGATTTCTTTGCCGATTTATGTCGGTATGCCAAAAGAAGAAGCGGAATATGTCGTTGACGTGATTAATAGATTTTAGGTGAATATATGAAACTACGTCCTTTATTAGAAAAAGATGCTTCCTTAATGTTGGAATGGATGCATGATGCGGAGATGACTAAGAATTTGCAAAATAACTTTGCTTCTTTGTCATTGAGTGATGCAGAGAAATTCATTTCATCTAGCCAAAATGATGATAATAATGTCCATCTTGCTATTGCAAATAGTGAAGATGAATATATGGGCACGGTTAGCTTAAAACATATTGATAGGCAAAAAAAGGAAGCGGAATTCGCAATTGCTATAAGAAGAGTTGCTTCCTCTCATGGTTATTCCTATTTTGGAATGAAGGAAATTATTAAAATTGGCTTATTTAAATATAATTTAGACCGTATCTATTGGTGCGTTTCTTTAAGCAATGCTAGAGCGGTGAAATTCTATCGTAAAAACGGATTCAAAGAAACCTCTAATATTTCTAATGAAATAGTATCTAGATTTCCCAATATTAAAGACTTAATTTGGTTTGAAGTGAATAAAGAGAATTTTGAAGAAGTTTATAAGAATAAAAGCGAAGTTTTGGGATGCCGATTAATCGATATCAAACATAGTGGGGAAGACGGATCTGGCCGTCTTTCGTTTTTTGAAGAAAAACGCGATTTTGATTTTGATATTAAACGTATCTATTACATAACAAATGCAAAAGAAGGCTCGCACAGAGGCTTCCATGCACATAAAAAATTAAAACAAATTCTTTTCTGCCCATATGGTTCTATTTTGATGATTTTAGATGATGGTAAGCATCGTCAAATGGTGGAATTAAACGATCCATCCAAAGGATTAATCATCGATAGACTAATATGGAGAGAAATGATTTGGCTTAAGGAAGATTCCACTTTAGTGGTGGGTGCTTCTGATTATTATACGGAAGATGATTATATCCGTAATTATGACGAATTTATTAAATTTGTCGGTAAGGAGAAATAAAAATGAAAGGTATTATTTTAGCCGGAGGTTCAGGAACCCGTTTATACCCTATTACACTAGCCACAAGCAAACAGCTCATGCCTGTTTATGATAAACCTATGGTTTATTATCCTTTATCCACTCTAATGCTCGCGGGCATAAAGGATATTTTAATCATTTCCACACCTTCTGATTTACCATCCTTCAAAAAACTTTTAGGTGATGGTAGTCAATTTGGTATCAAGCTTTCTTATGAAGAACAAGCTAAACCAGAAGGATTAGCTCAGGCATTCTTAATTGGTGAGAAATTTATTGGAGATGAACCATGCGCGATGGTCCTTGGCGATAATATCTTCTATGGTGGTGGTTTTACTTCCTTTTTAAGGCAAGCTATTGATAACGCTGAAAACGGATATGCAACAATCTTTGGTTATTATGTCAATGACCCACAGAGATTTGGCATCATGGAATTCGACAAGGATTGGAATGTTTTATCGGTCGAAGAAAAACCCGCTAATCCAAAGAGTAATTATTGTATCACTGGATTATATTTCTACCCTAAAGGAGTGGCTAATCATGCTAAAACCATTAAACCCTCTATTAGAGGAGAATTAGAAATTACTACATTAAACGACTTATATCTAAAAGAAAAGAAACTAAAGGGACAAATTCTCGGTCGTGGTTTCGCGTGGTTAGATACTGGCACGATGGATTCCTTATTAGAGGCATCTAGTTTTGTGCAAATGGTGGAAAAAAGACAAGGTGTTAAGATTTCCGCACCAGAAGAAATTGCTTTTAGAAAAGGTTGGATTGATCGCGAAAAACTTTTGGAATCCGCGGAGAAATATGGAAAATCTCCTTATGGAGACCATTTAAGAAAAGTCGCGAATGGACAAATTATTTATTAAGGAGAAGACTATGACTATTATTGTGACAGGTGGAGCGGGATTTATTGGCTCAAACTTCATCTTCTATATGCTAGAAAAACATCCAGAAGATCGTATTGTCTGTGTTGATAAATTGACCTATGCTGGAAATCTTTCAACATTAGAACCGGTTATGAACAACCCACACTTTAGATTTGTTAAACTCGATATCTGTGATAAGAAGGGTGTTGATGGTCTCTTCAAAGAAGAAAAACCGGATATCGTTGTGAATTTTGCCGCGGAATCTCATGTTGATAGAAGTATTGAAAACCCTCAGGTTTTCTTAGAAACCAATATCATCGGCACTTCCGTTTTAATGGATGCTTGTAAGAAATATGAAGTGAAACGTTTTCATCAGGTTTCTACAGATGAGGTTTATGGCGATCTTCCTATTGATAGACCTGATTTGTTCTTCCATGAAGACACACCTTTACATACTTCTAGCCCATATAGCAGTAGTAAAGCCGCTGCTGACTTATTAGTGATGGCCTATCATCGCACATATGGTTTGCCGGTTACTATTTCTAGATGTAGCAATAACTATGGTCCATATCAATTCCCGGAAAAACTAATTCCGTTAATGATTGCCAATTGTTTAGCTAACAAACCTCTTCCTGTTTATGGACAAGGAATCAATGTGAGAGATTGGCTTTATGTGGAAGACCATTGCAAAGCAATTGATCTTATCTTACAAAAAGGTAAAGTTGGTGAAGTCTATAATATCGGCGGACATAACGAAATGAGAAACATCGATATCGTTAAACTTATTTTAAAAGAACTTGGTAAAGATGAGTCTTTAATTACTTATGTTACTGATCGAAAAGGTCATGATCAAAGATATGCGATTGACCCCACAAAGATACATAATGAACTTGGTTGGCTTCCAGAAACCATGTTTAAAGATGGCATTAAAAAGACCATCAAATGGTACCTTGATAACAAAAAGTGGTGGGGAGATATCGTCAGTGGCGAATATCAGGACTACTACGAAAAAATGTACAAAAACAGATAGGTAAAATATGGAAGTTAAAGAGCTAGATTATCGTGATCCATATATTAAAAAGAAAGGGACGACACTCTTCTTTTTGAGCTGCTTTTATAAAATCTTCCTCGATATTTCCTATTTCTGGATTATGAAGGAGAATTACACCTACTACGGATTCGTTTGTGATTTCAATGGTGGCGTACACGCTTTATCGTGGCTTATTTTCCTAGTGATTACTATTATTTTAGTCGCTACTTATAAACGAGCTTATTATAAGCCGTCCTTCTTGATATTCTTGGTTTTATATCTACTTTCCTTTGTTCCATTTACCTCTTTAATGGCTGGTGGGTATGACGTCTCATTTGGTTTAGGAAATGGCTTATATTGGTTTATTTTATCTTTGTTAGTATTCCTATTTAATCGCCATCCAAAACCCGAAATTATAAATAACAACGAAAAGCCCACAACGTTTTCTAAGGTATTTTTAGTTCTTTGTGGTGTGATGGGTATTGCTATCGTATTCTATATGTCATTTATGTATCGCGGATTTAGTTTTAACTTTAGCCTTGATAATGTTTATGACTTACGAAGTGACGCCGCTTCTACAATGGCTAATGTCCCTACCGCATTCGCCTATCTATTCACTTGGTCTAGAACCATCAATACCATTTTATTGGCTTATTGTTTAGTTAATAAGAGAATTAAAACTTCGTTGTTATTTATTATCACGCAGTTATTGTCATTCTCTTTTGATGGTTTGAAAACCACATTGTTCTTGACGATTGGAACAATTGCTATTTGCATAGTCTTTAGAAAGATGAAAAAAGAGAAAGTTCCTCTCTTCTTGGTTGGAATCTTGTCTTTTGCTATCTTAGTGTCAATTTTTGAATACGCAATCATCCATACTTACAAAGTAACAACATACTTATCATTTAGAACATTATTCTTACCGAACATGATTGAGTCTTGGTTCTATGACTTCTTCTTAAAACATGAACCAGATTACTTCCGTTCAAGTTTCTTGAGATACTTTGGTTTTGAATCTCCATATAGTGGTATGGATATCGACTATTTAATTTCTGGTATTTATTTTGGCAACTTCAATTCTCGTGCTAATAACGGATTATTAGCGGACGCGATGAGAAACTTTGGATTCCCAGGAATTTTCATCATGCCACTTTTAATGGTTATTTATTTCAAAATCTTGGATTCATTCTCAACCCGTTTAGATCAAAGAATTATTATCACTTTGGCTTTAGTATTTGGCATTTATTTCTCCAACAACACATTTGTCATCATTCTTGTGACAGAAGCAGGATTATTGCTGCTCCCATTGTTCTATTTTATGAATCGAAGAGTAGTGCTAGTGGATGAAGGCGGTTATTTATTAGTCCGTCAAGAAAAACAAATTTTGGACAAGAGTTTAGCGTAATATGAAACCATTAGGGAAAACCAGACTTTCTAGCGCAGTGATGCTTGTCGTTCTGTTTGTGGCAATCGGCAAGATTTTAGGCTTCGCTAAGCAGATTTTAATCGCTAACTATTTTGGGGCCAGTCTTGAGACTGATATTCTTAATCTTTCTCAAGAACTTATTATGAATATCGATTTTGTAATATCACAAATGATATTAACTGGATTCACAGCAATTTATATTCACGCATCAAAACGCAATGAGCAAGATGCAAATAAGTTCATCACTAATACATTAAAAATATTCGTTGTTATTGCCTTGGTATTAACCGCGACTATTCTTATATGTGCACCTTGGATTGCTAAACTTTTGGCACCCACTTATGACGCGGAAAGTTCGGCAAAATTAACTTTATATCTCCGCATCTATTCCGCTTGTTTAATCTTCTTTGTTTTTACTGGCATTCTAAGCGGAATTTTAAACGCAAAAGAAAAGTATGTCTTAAGAGAATTAACGACATTAATTCAAAACGCCACAATTATTTTATTAATTGTTTTATTGCATGGTCCATTAGGAATTAACTCTTTAATTGTAGCTTTCTTTGGCTATACGGTAATTACGACCATTTATTTAGCCTTTGCCTCTCATAAAGACTGGAAGGTTGATTTTAAATCATTTAGAGAAAATCCATTTAAATCGCAAGATATCAAAGATCTATTGAAAATGCTTGCACCTTTATTAATTGGCTACTCAATGATTTATCTCAATCAACAAGTTGATAAGATTGTTGTTTCTGGATTAGAAGAAGGCATGGTGAGTGACCTAAGCTATGCTTCGGTATTATCGAATTTAGTGGTGGCTCTCATTGCCTCACTATGCACAATTATCTTCACCAAACTGACAGCTTTCATATCGGAAAAAGATTTTCATAAAGCTGGTAGTTTTGCGGTCAAATCAACTTCTTTATTAATTACCATTTTCTTACCGATATCTATCTTATGCGTATTATGCGCACCAGATATAGTTAGCATTGCTTTTAAACGTGGCGAATTTGATGATACCGCTGCTTTATTTACTGCTTATGCGTTGATGGGGTATGCCTTATTATTTGTGTTTTATATCATCAAGAGTATATTCGCTCGTTTGCAATATGGCGGGAAATCCACCTTGTGGCCAATGATTAATAGCTGTATTGGTATCACGATAAATATCGGTTTAAGCCTATGGCTAGGTAAGTTTGCTGGTTTAAAACCAGAGTGGGCTTTATTTAGCGTGGCCGTTGCAACATCAGCATCCGAATTTGTCAGTGCCATACTTAATATCATTGCTGCGAAAAAGAAAATTAAAGAAGTACCTCTTAAAAACTTCTTACCATATATGCCATTTTGGATTATTGGTGGTGCGGCTTGTGGATTTTTAGCGTATTTTGGAAATTCTTGGTTTAAAGGTTTTTCAAGCTGGGCTAGATTCCCACTTATTGTCGTTATTGGATTTGCCGCCTATGCCATAATCATTTCGCCAATTTTGATTGTTCTATTTAAACAGAGAAAAGCTAGCAAAGCGGAAGCTGTTATTCAAAATAATTCACTTGAGGAAAAATCGATAGAAAGTCAGGAAGAAAACCATGATTAAAACATGTCAAGTTACCAGTGTTCATCAAAGATATGACGCTC
>Ga0247611_10011009_pt1 | contig 10513 bp, 6 predicted proteins | sample 177DNAGHGhighgp2_FD_192422 | JGI IMG/M metagenome (GOLD analysis project Ga0247611, IMG submission 192422) | Sheep rumen microbial communities from Palmerston North, Manawatu-Wanganui, New Zealand - 1770 DNA GHGhigh gp2 | ecosystem: Host-associated > Mammals > Digestive system > Stomach > Rumen ... | reverse complement strand
CGACCAGTTCACCGAGCAGGCCGGCGTGCTGCGTTTCGGCGCGGGCAAGGTCAACGCCTACCAAGCCGTGCTCAAAGCCCTCACCACTGTGGGCGTGGACGAGTACGTCACCCCGAAGGAGTCGCTCTACACCGTCTATCCGAACCCCGCTGGCAGCCAGTGCCATGTCACCGCGAACAGCGCCTCCGACGCCCTCTGCCAGCTCTATGACCTCTCCGGCCGCCTCGTGCTGCAGACGCTCCTCACCCCCGGTGTCAACACACTAGGCCTCAACGACCTCACCCCCGGCTGCTACCTGATGAAGATCACGGACGAGCAGACGGTGGTGACAAAGAAGCTGATTGTCCGATGACGTGAGACGAGAGTCTCAAAATCGGCACAATTTTTGCAAAACTAAAACCTATAGCGAAGAAAAGAAATATGGGAGAATACATACCAAACGAAGTATTAGAGAACAAGACCGTGGTGCGGAAGTACCGCGAGTTGCTGCAGGTGGTATGGCCGCGGACCGACGCGGAGGAGCGCAAACAGATCCGCAAGGCCTTCAAGCTGGCCACCGACGCGCATTACGGCGTGCGGCGCAAGAGCGGCGAGCCCTACATTTACCACCCTATCGCCGTGGCCATGATCTGCTGCTCCGAGATGAACCTCGGCGCCACCTCCGTCATCTGCGCCCTGCTGCATGACGTGGTGGAGGACACCGACTACACCCTCGACGACATGCGCGAGCTTTTCGGCGACGTGGTGTCCAACATCATCGACGGACTCACCAAAATCGACGACCTTGTAGTGGATAACGAGAACATCTCCTTGCAGGCCGAGAACTTCAAGAAGATATTCCTCTCCATGTCGAAGGATGTGCGCGTGATCCTCATCAAGCTCGCCGACCGACTGCACAATATGCGCACCCTCGACGCGATGCCGCCGGAAAAGCAACTCAAAATCGCCTCCGAGACCTCTTACTTCTACGTTCCCTTCGCCCACCGCCTCGGCCTCTACGCCATCAAGAGCGAACTGGAGGACTACGCCATGCGCTACACCAACCCCACGGAGTATTTCGCCATCGCCGAGAAACTCAAGGATTCCGAGCGGGAACGTTCCACGATGATTCCCGAGTTCATCGCCCCGATCCAGAAAGCGCTCGACAAGGCGGGCATCAAAGCCGAGATCACCAGCCGCACCAAGTCCGTGTCGTCCATCTACAACAAGATGGTCCGCAAGCAGATCAACTTCGAGGACGTCTATGACATTTTCGCCGTGCGTTTCGTGTTCGACAGCCCCATGTACGAGGAGTTCGACATCTGCTGGCGCATCTACCACATCATCTGCAACCTCTACCAGACCAACCCCTCGCGCGACCGCAACTTCCTCACCCACCCCAAGCCCAACGGCTACCAATCCCTGCATGTCACTGCCATGAGCAAGCAGGGCCGATGGGTGGAGGTGCAAATCCGCTCCAAACGGATGGACGAGATTGCCGAAAAAGGTCTCGCCGCGCACTACCACTACAAGGACGACGGAGAAAGCGCCGACTCTGACATGAACAAGCGCTTGGAGGACTGGCTGTTGCGCACCCGCGAGATCCTCGACAGCAAAGATGCCGACGCCCTCGACTTCCTCAGCGAGGTGCGTCTCAACCTCGGTCTGAAAGAGATCTACGTCTTCACCCCCAAGGGCGACATGAAGACACTTCCGCAGGGTTCCACCGTGCTTGACTTCGCCTACGCTCTGCACACCAACCTCGGCGACCACTGCATCGGCGCGAAAGTCAACTACAACATCACCCCCGTCAACAAGTCCCTCAACAACGGCGACCAGGTGGAAATCATCACCTCCAAGAAGCAGTTTCCGAAGGCGGAATGGCTGGAGTTCGTGCAGACCCCGAAAGCCCGCCGCAGCATCAAGGACTTCTTCCGCAACGAGCAGCAGGAGCTCATCTCCTCCGGCAAGCTCCAGCTCAAGCAGTACTTCGACGAGCTCGGCGTGGAGTTCAACGAAGAGAACGTCCGCAAGGTGATGGACGCCTCGTTGGAGAAGAGTCCCGAGAGTTTCTGGAGCAGCGTGGCCTCCAAGAAGCTGACCAAGAGCAAGATCTCCAAGTTGCTGTCGGTGAAGAACGCCAAAGAGCTGGCCGACTTCCAGCAGAAGGTGACGCAGGAAATCGAGAGCAAGCCGCTGAACCAGCTCATCGAGGAGCAGTTGGACGTGACCCCGAACGCCTTCCTTTTGGACGACGACTACGAACAAATCAAGTACGTGCTGGCCGACTGCTGCAACCCGATACCGGGCGACACGGTGGTGGGATTCCAGGTGTCGGACGACCGCATCGTGGTGCACCAGACCAGCTGTCCGAACGCCATCTCGCAGATGTCGCGCTTCGGAAACCGTATCATCAAGACCAAATGGCGCAAAGGCCAGAACATCGCCTTCCTCTCCGGCATCAGGCTCAAAGGTTTCGACCGCAAGGGCATCATCAAGGAGATGATGGACGTGATTACTTCCCAGATGGATCTCAACATCCGCTCTTTAAACATTGAGACCAAAAACAATGTCTTTACAGGTACGTTGATGCTCTACATCCAGAGCGTCAAAACGCTGAACAACCTCATCGAGCAGCTCCGGCAGATCGACCAGATGGAGTCCGTGGAGCGCATCGGATACGACGTCAATTAGCAAACAAATAGAAACAATAACCCCTAAAATCAAAAAAAATGAAAGCTTCTGAAATTTTAGCATTCGTGGCGGGAGCCGCCGCAGCTACAGGCATCACCCTTCTCTGCACCACCGAAAAGGGTAAGGAAATCCGCGAGAAAGTGGGCGAGAAAATGACCCGCGAGGAGATCGACCGTGTCATCGCCAAACTCAAAGCGAAACGTTCTTGCGCCCCGAGCGAAGATGACTTCAACATCGATATCGAGGACGACGACTTCGAAGACACCGTCCAAGACGAAGAGCTGTAATGGACATCTTAGGCAAATTCACCCGCAGGTCGGAGCGCAGCGCGAAGACGTGGAAGGACACCAAAACCTACTTCTCCCAGCGCTACGACCTGTTGAAGCTCGAGTTCCTGGAAAAATCGACGCAGTTGCTGTCGGTCATCTTCTCGATGCTGATTGTCATCGTGTGCGCCCTCGTGGTGCTGATCTACCTCTCGTCGGCGGTCATCCACTGGCTCACTTTGGCCTTGGGTGCGGCATGGGCCTACACCATCCTCTGCGTGTTGTTTGTGGGCATCATCGTGTTCGTGCTGGCCAAGAAGGACGTGCTGTTCGTGAAACCGCTCATCCGCAAGTTCAGCCGCATCATGTACCCCGACGAGGTGGAGGAATTGGAGACCGAGAACGTGGTGAAGGACGCGGAAATCGAATCCGAGCACGAGGAAGGAGGCCAATATGAGCAGTAAAGCCCCTATCAACGATCTGAACGAGATCGCCAAGCGCAAGCAGGAACTTCGCGCGAAGATCGAGGTGCAGGAGCGCAGGCTCAGCAAGGACCTCGACGCCTACCAGGACGACATCGACACGTTGAAGAAGACCTGGAACGGTTTCAAAAGTGTGCGCAACTTCGGCAAGAACCTCGGCAACTCGAACGTCGGGCAGGTGCTGAGGACCGTCCACGCGCTCCCCATCGGCAAGGCGGCCAAGAGCGCCGGCAGCAAGTCGGGCTGGCTCACGGCCCTCTCCATCGGCACGGAGCTCGTCAGCTGGTTCGTCCAGCGCCGCAAGAAGAAGAAACAGGCCTGACAAGGTACGAACCAAAGGCCGCCAATGCGAACATTGACGGCCTTTTTTATACGTCACAAATCACACGTCACATGTCTCACTTCTTCACGAACGGCTTCGTCACCATGCCGCGGTCTGTGGTCACGCGCACGAAATAGACACCGCCCGCCAAACCTCCAACGTTGAGGGTGGTGGTTTCAGGAGACATCCGGACGGTCTGCAACAGTTTGCCGTACACGTCGAGCAACTCCACGGTCGCGTCCTCGCCACACACATCGCCCATCGTACACTGCACGTTGAGGATCTCCTTGGCGGGGTTCGGATAGAGTACGATGTCGAATCCGTTGTATCCGTCGATTCCCACCGTGACAGTGAGATGCAACGTCACCACCGAGTCGCAGCCGTATGCACCCTGGATGATCTGGGTATAATCTCCGGAGGCGCAGTAGGCCAAGCCGTTCCAGATGTAACAGGAGTCTGTTGTGACGGTAAATTCCGTGGTATCCGTCGGTTCCACTGTAAGATGGAATGTGACGATGGAGTCGCAACCCGATTCAGTTAAGAGATAATAGTTAAGAGTTAAGAGTTCAGCGGTACCGACCTCGAAGGTGGTGTCAATCAAGCCATTGCTATAATGATAGGGCAGCTCGCTCTCGCAAATGGTGAGGTAGTCCTCGGTAGTGGCAGTGGGGTTCACGGTCAGGTGCAAGGTGACCACGCTGTCGCAACCGACAGCATTGGTAAACGTCTGTACATAATCGCCCGACTGAGTATAGACAGAGTCGTTCCAAGCGTAGCTGTTGCAGGCTGTTTCCGTGTATTCCGTCGTTTCCGAATGATTTAGCGTTAGATGCAGCGTCACCACGCTGTCGCAACCGACAGCATTGGTAAACGTCTGTACATAATCGCCCGATTGGGTATAGACCGAGTCGTTCCAAATGTAGCTGTCGCAGGCTGTTTCCGCGTATTCCGCCGTCACCGAATGGTTCACCGTCAGGTGCAGCGTTACTATACTGTCGCAGCCGCTCGCATTCGTAAGTGTGTACGTGTAGTCGCCGCTCGACATGTAGGTGGCTCCGTACCAGTCGAAACTGTCGCAGGCCACGGCAGCCGTGTCGCCGGTGTTGCTGTAGTTCACCGTTAAGTGCAGTGTCACTACGCTGTCGCAGCCGCTCGCATTCGTAAGCGTGTGCGTGTAGTCACCGCTCGACGTGTACGTGGTCCCGTACCAGTCGTAGCTGTCGCAGGCCACAGCGGTCGTATCGCCCGTGTTGCTGTAATTCACCGTCAAGTGCAACGTCACCACGCTGTCGCAGCCGCTCGCATTCGTGAGCGTATGCGTGTAGTCGCCGCTCAACGTGTACATGGTTTCGTACCAGTCGAAACTGTCGCAGGCCACGGCGGCGGTGTCGCCGGTGTTGCTGTAGTTGACGGTCAGGTGCAACATCACCACGCTGTCGCAGCCGGCCACATTCGTAAGCGTATGCGTGTAGTCGCCGCTCGACGTGTAGGTGGAACCGTACCAGTCGAAACTGTCGCAGGCCACAGAGATGGTGTCGCCGGTGTTGTTGTAATTCACCGTCAGGTGCAAGGTAACCACACTATCACAGCCGCTCGCATTCGTAAGCGTATGCGTGTAGTCGCCGCTCGTCGTGTAGGTGGCTCCGTACCAGTCGAAACTGTCGCAGGCCACGGCAGCGGTGTCGCCCGTGTTGCTGTAGATCACCGTCAGGTGCAAGGTGACCACGCTGTCGCAACCGGCCACATTCGTAAGCGTGTGCGTATAGTCGCCGCTCGATGTGTAGGTAAAGCCGTACCAGTCGTAGTTATTGCAGACCACAGCGATTGTGTCGCCAGCGTTAAACAACGGCAATGTTTGGGTGCTTATCACCATATCACCTATAACGGTGATGGTATCTCCAGACGTGAAGGCCATATCATTCGCCAAACTTCCAATAATATTATAGCATTGCTCGTGAGTTGTTTGTACAATCAACTTATCTGCATGCAGGACCGTGCTGCCGGAGGGCACCTCGTTGCCGTTAAGGTCAGTGACCGTGATGGTGCTGCCCGCCGCCGCCAACGTCTGCAACGTGTAGGCGTTGCGCTCAAAATAGGCGGTGAAGGTCTGGTTCTGCGAGACTACCGCCGAGTACGGATTTTCCGTGGAGACTGGTACGCCCTGGCTCATCCAGTTGACAAAGTGATAACCCTCCGCAACTGTAGCCGTGAGTTGTGCCGTATCGTTCATCGAATAGGTGCCGCTGCCCGTGACCGTTCCGGCATCCTGCGGGAAGGCGTTGACGGCCAAGGTGACAAAGTTGGTACCGCTATTGTACTCCGGCTGGGTCTTCATAGGCTCACAGTTTCCCACATTGTCCTCCGCCAACGTGAAGAACTCATACTCCATGCCCGTTTCCACCGGAATCTGTGCGGTATCACCTATGGGGTATACATCGTACAACTGGTAGGCGCCGCCATTGACGGAATAGTAGAGCTTGTACTGCTTGATACCGCAACCACCTTCATCGTCCTCGCCCTCAAAGGTAGCGGTGAGCATGTCTCCAGCTGCATTAGGAGTTATGGTGAGCGTGCTCGTGGGCGCGAAAGCATCGATGGTGTTCACCCAAGTGTTGGTAGGGATGGCCTCATTGACATCGAACACAATGGAGGCCGTAGCCGAAACCGTGTCTCCCGTGACGCACTCGCCCGCTTTGGGCTTGATGGTGCAGGTGACAAAGCCCTCCCCGCTGTGCAGCGAATCGTTGATGGGCAGGAAGCCGAGGTGGATGTCCGTGGGTGGCAGACCCGTGGCGGGGTCTATGGACTGGAATATCCAGAAGGCCTCGTTATGGACAATGTCCAACCCGGCCACCACATCCAAGTAGATGCCCATTGAATCCCGCAAATCAATACGAGTCTGGTAACTCGACGGCGAGCCCTCCACCGTAAAGATATGGTTCCCAAAGCCAAAACTCCCCACCCCGAAGGTAGCGTAGTGGAGCTTCTCGTGCAGCGGAACAGTAATCGTGACCTTACTCGCCGCCGCCATCGCCAACTCCGCATCGTTCTCAAAGTAGATGGTGTATGTTAAGCTCTGTGTGGCTGACACCCAGCGCATCGTGTCCGTACTCTCGGGAGCGTTGTAGCCTTCCAAACCGATGATTTCATTGGGATCAACAGGATTAAGAACAGGAACATCCGTACTGTCAACCGGCTTGGGAGTTGGCTGAGGTTGGGGCTTTGGCGGTAGAGGTTGGGGTTCCTTTGGTTCACAAGGATTTTGGGCAAATCCCACACAGCAAATGCCTTGCAAAAGCAGAATCAACAGTATTAATATCTTATTGTTTTTCATAAACAAATTATTTTCAACACATTATATTTATCGTGAATTAACATCCATGCATACAGCATTACTACAACTGCCTACACCAAAGGTGGCGTAGTTGAGCTTCTCTTGTGCAGCGGCACGGTAATCGTAACCTTGCTCGCTGCCGCCATCGCCAACTCCGCATTGTTCTCGAAATAGATTGTGTAGGCCAAGCTCTGTGTGGCCGACACCCACCGAAACGTGTCAGTCCTTCCCATTGCGTCGTAGCCGTCTATACCGACGATTTCATTGGGATCAACGGGATTGACAACAAGGACATCCGCACTGTCAACGGATTCGGGGCCTGGCTGCAGAGGATATTCCTTAGGTGGTTCTTGAGGCTCCTGCGGTTTACACGGATCAGTGGTCTGTGCAAAACCAGTATAGAAAAGGCTTTGCAAAACAACAAACAACAAAAATAGTATTGTATTTCTCATATTCTTATTCTTTCATCTTTTATTTCAGTTGTAGCCCCTCAACAATTATTGATAGATTCTATGTGTATTTTGCTCAATTTTTGCAATTCTTTCAGGGTGTTTATATGCATAAACACCTGCGTAAGAAACCACAACAGCGGCCACAACAGGAAGAGCAGCTGCTGCTGTTGACAATGATGTAATGCCAGTCACAACATCCGCCACTATAAATTTTGTCATTTCAAACATGGCAACTCCCGCAATAGAACTTTGAGTATTTACTCCAAATCTTTCACCATCTTCAACATAGCTAATTCCAATTGAAAGTAAACTCAATTCCATTCCAAGTTCTTTAAACCATGATGCATTTCTGAGCACTGATGTAGCTTTTATTCCATTTGTAAATCCGGACCAATTAAAAATTATTTTCAATAGCCCTTCCATACTGTAAGTTGCATTTGGGCGAACAATTTGAACGCCATTATACAATAGTTGAAGGACATTATTTATCAATGAAATAACTGTACGAGGTGTGACACTTTTTTGTTCAGATTCAGCACTTGGTATTGGAAATGGGACATATTCAATACCTTCTCGCCACACGCACTTATCTTTATCCCGCTCTCTCCGGAGTTCTTCCAAAAAATCAACCCCCGATTGTTTTCCCCACGGATCCACCATCCTCGTCGGCATATTCCCCACGTAGTGGTAAAGTCCCATCGCATCTACATACAACAACGGGTCGTGCTGCATAAAGCGTCCAAGGCCCGGATGGAGGCTGCGGGCGCGATAGTGGTAGAGTCCTGTTTCAAAGTCGTACTCGCGGCCGGTGAAGTAGTAGATATTGCCCACGGATGAGATATGCAGCACGCTGTCGTTGGCATCATAAATCGTCAACTTTCCGTAAGGGTCGTACTCGTAGCGTTCCATCATACTGCCCTGCCCGTCGGTGAGGGCCACCACCGAGCCGAGGTGGTTCTTGTGGTACCAGTAGTTCTGCCCGTTGCGGCGCATCTGCAGGATGTCGTCAATGCCAATGCCGTAGAGGTAGGTGGCGGCCACTTGGTCGTTGCCGTCGCGCTCTTCTATGATTTGGTCGATAGCGTAATAGTAATGGACGGTCGTTTCGGCAGGCTCAACGACCGTGGGACTGCTTGCGGTCATTGAGCTTGTCGAAATGACCGTTTTTTGAATTCGGCGACCGAGAGCGTCATAGACGTAGATTGCTGTGTTTCCGTTGTCAACACTTATTAGGTGGTTGTCAAAGTCGTAGGTGTAGGTGTGGTGGTCATCTTGGGCAAGGTTGCCGTTGGCATCGTACTGCGGGGTGTAGTTGGAGGCTCCGCTTACCAACGTATAGGCGTTACGGCTGTTCACCGTATGCGTGGTGGTTTGTCCGTCCTCGGTCACGGTGCTGTGGTTGCCCACGGCATCCAACACGTACTGGATCTGCCGCATCGGGTTGGGAATCTCCACACCCGTGGTCATTTCACCTTTCTTAAATCCAACCAACTGGTTAATAGCATCATACGCGTAGGCCTCGCTCTTGGTAGGATGCAACAAATCCTTCTTGGAGAGGATGTTGCCCACCGCATCATAGGTCATCTCCACATCCGCAACCTGTGGATTGTCCATTATGCGAGTGAGCCGGTTCAGCAGGTCGTAGGTGTAGTTGGTGGCCGTTCCATTTTGGTAGGTGCGCTGGGTGAGGAAGTCATTGTTATTGTAGTTGAAGCTCACGACATTGTTCTGGTTCTCCACAATGGCTGCTAAACGTCCACGGTAGTCGTACTGTTCAGTAATGCTGCGCCCTCCCGGATAGGTAATGCCTATCGTGCGCTGGCGGGTATTATAGCTGTAGGTAGTGGCCTTGCCGTTCAAGGTCTCGGAAAGCACCTGCCCCGCCGCATCGTAGGTAAACTGCACCGTGGCGTTCGCATTTACCGCCGAAAGCATATTGCCGTTCAGATCGTAGGTAAACTGGTGGGTGCTGTTGTCGGGATAGGTCTTCGTGGTCATTCGGTTCAGCGCATCGTAGGCAAAGGTCGTATAACGGTCAGCCTCGTCCTTCTGGCGAATCACATTGCCGTTACCGTCGTACTCAAACGTTCGCGTTTTCCCATCCGCAAAGGCAATCTGAGTCAGCTGTCCGTTGGCATCGTAGGTGTATGCAGTGGTCTGCCCTTTGGCATCCGTAATTGAAGTCATATTGCCATTGGCATCATACACGCGAGAGGTCGTATGTCCTAACGCATCCGTACTGCTCACCTGCCGGTTCAGGGCATCATACACAAACGTAGTGGTATGACCGTTGGCATCCGTAAAGGTGAGGATGTTACCGTTATTGTCGTACGTGTATTGGGAGATACCGCCATTGGCATCCTTTGTCTGAGTCAAGCGGTTCATCGCATCGTAGGTGAAATAGGTGTGATTTCCTTCGCCGTCAATGCTTTCCACCACATTGTCGTTGGCATCATACACGTATTGTGCAGTCGTACCCATGCGGTCGCCCGTGGCAATCAGACGGTCCAAAACATCGTATTGGTAGGTCAATTCCTGTCCATTGGGCATCTGGATGCCAATCACTTGACCCGTATTGTCGTAGGAGAACCACGTGGTATCGCCTAACACATCCACCGTATAAGTCAGCCAGTCGTGGTCGTCATACACGCGTTTCACCGCATTGTTCATGGCATCCACCATCCGGGTGGGTTTCTGCTTGGCGTTGTAGGTGGTGGTCACCGTGTTGTTCATCGGACCGGTAATGGAAATCGGCTGCCGCAATGCGTCGTAGGTAAAATGGGTCACCTGCTGTTTGGCATCCGTCATGGCGGTAATCGCCCCCCTACTGTCATAACTCATCTGCATGGCATTGCCCAACGGATCCACCATCCGGATCAGCTCGTCGGCATTGTTGTAGGTCATCTTTGTCTCCGCCTGATAGGGATCTTTGGTGGAGGTGAGATTGCCCGCAATATTGTAGGTCATCGTATTGGTGTTCCCCA
>Ga0247611_10011008_pt1 | contig 10515 bp, 10 predicted proteins | sample 177DNAGHGhighgp2_FD_192422 | JGI IMG/M metagenome (GOLD analysis project Ga0247611, IMG submission 192422) | Sheep rumen microbial communities from Palmerston North, Manawatu-Wanganui, New Zealand - 1770 DNA GHGhigh gp2 | ecosystem: Host-associated > Mammals > Digestive system > Stomach > Rumen... | reverse complement strand
GGCTTGCATCGTATAGTCGCCATGACGGTAAAACCAGCGGTTCACCAGGTTCGCATTCTGCGTCTTGGGCATATCTACGAAGCTGTCCTTGTTATCATCCATCGCCAGGAATCCCTGCTGATAGTGCGCCAACAGTCCTGTATAAAGCGACTCGTGATGGCAGTGTTCACCATGCTCATGATGATGCTCTCCCTCCTCATGCTGATGGCTATCCTCCGAATGCTGATGGCTGATGGCTGAATGCCCTAAAGGAATCTGCCATCCACCCGTCAGGTTCGCCTCCGCATGCAGTTCGCTGTTCAGCATCAGGTTGATGGCCAGCGGACTGGTCGTCTGCGGCTTCTGAAACTCTACGTTGATCTGACCGGTCGTAGCCTCATAGCCGTTGATCACGGACGAGGTACCCTTGCTCACCTGGATCGACTGCATCCACGGGCCCGGGATATACTCCATGCCGTAGCTCTGGGCCAGACCACGCACACCCGGTGTGTTCTCTTGCAGCAGTTGTACGTACGTGCCACTCAGTCCCAGCAGCTTGATCTGCTTGGCTCCCGTAGCCGCATCCGCATACGCCACATCCACCGATGCATTCGTCTCAAACGCCTCGCTCAGGTTGCAGCACGCAGCCTTGCATAGCTCATCCGCGCCTATCGTCTCCACGTCAAAAGCGGCTACCCTACTCTTGATCACGCTGGCCTTGCGTTCGGTGATGGTGACTTCGTCCAGGATCAGGTCGCTCACCAGCACAATCGTCACGTCCGTCTGGCCCTTCACGCGCGTCGTATCCGTCCTGTAACCGATAAACGAACTGATCAGGTCGTCCGTCGTATGCACCTCCGGCAGTACGAAGCTACCATCCACATTTGTCGTCACGCCCACTGTCGTGCCGCGCCAATATACATTCGCACCCGGCAGCGGTTCACCCTTATCGTCCAGCACAACGCCCTTGATATCAACCGCATACAGAGAAAAAGCGGCACTTATCATCAGCAAATTCAGTAATAGTCTTTTCATCTTTCTACTAAAATTTGCTGCAAAAGTACTGCTTTTTTCCTGCAACTCAGTTGCAAAGTGCCCTTCCGGGGCTATTTTTCCGAACTTTTGCTTACTGCTTCACCACCCGATCCACGGCACGCAGTATCGGCTCGATCGACGGCTCCGACCCTACGGCCTGAATCAGCCACTCTTGCGGCGTCAGCCGTCCCAAGCGATAGATACGCATATATTCCTGCGCAAAGTCTTTCTGCTCCTTGTACTGTGCCAGGTGCTCCTCCAGTTGGTATTGTACGATATGTCCCAGCGGATAGTTCGGCAGGTACATCGGCGCATTCACCATGTGGCTATATACGGCCAGCAGCACGCAGTCCCGTTCGCCCAGCACCGGTTCGTAGTACGCATTCCAAACCTCCTGCGCAATACGTACCGTCGCCTCGCACAGTTCCTTCGGTGTAGCCTCCGGATGCGCATAGATCCATTGCCACATCTGCATGTCCACCAGACTCACACCCATGATCTCGTACATCGACCATAGCTGGTCCAGCACTTCGTCCCCGTTCGCCGTTAACCGTTCGCCGTTAGCCGTTGCCTTGGGCAACAACTGCAAATCCCGTTGCTGCCAGAGGAACGCACTCGCCTCGGTATAGGCCGTATTCGGTACGCCGCTCAGCATATAATGGTCGATCATGTACATGTCCAGCACCTGCTCCACGCAGTGGCCGAACTCATGTACCGCGATGTTATATCCCTTATAATCCATACCCGTAGGCGCGATGCGCGTACGCAGACGTGCCGGTTCCTGACGTCCCAAGCACGGCCATGCATGCCCCGAACCGCGAGCAGGTTCTACCACGATATGCCGAGCTATTGTTCTGGCATCCTCACTATAGAATCCCATCTTCTCCAGCAGTCGCGACATATCGGCCGCAAAGGCATTTGCATCCGGATAGAGTTTGCGCGTCATCTCGCTCAGCGCATCCTCGTTCAGCGAAGCACGCGCCTTGAATCCGTCGTACCAGATATCATAGGGGCGCAAGTCGCGTCCCAGGCGCTCACGTATGATCTTCGCCACTTGCCGTACTTGCTCCGATCCTACCAACGCACGGAACAGGCTGTCCAGTTCCTTGGCCGGAATCTCTACGCCTTCCTCAAAATTGCGCAGGATACCCGTATTGGCTGACGGACAGTACTTATCCTCTTCCATCAGGGCATGAGCCGTCTCCAGTATCCGCTCATAGCGGATATAGGGCTCTGCCTGATCTGCTACCTCCGATGGCTTCCATACGTAGTCGGGATTGTTGATCGCCTCCTGCGGTATCTCCTGACGCACGATACGTTGCATCACCTGGTAGATCATTTCCTGCTTTTCCCGGTTATCACCTTGATAAAGCGCTTTCAGCTCGTCGCGCAGATTCCAGTGGCTCAGTAGCACCTTATCCATGGGCCATAGTTGGCATCCGTCCTCGGTGCGCAGATTGCCCATGTAGATGTTATAGTCCGCGATATAGTTCTCTGCGTTGGCCTGTGCTTGCGCAAGCCGGGCTTTCACTTCGGCCGGAACACGCGTGGTGAACACATCACCCATGCGGGCCATCGCCCACTCCTGTCTGGTCCATTCCTTGCCTAATCGGTTCTTCTCCTCCAGGCTGTAGTGCGGGAAGTTGATGATCGTGATAAAGGCCAACTTGTTGGCAAACATATCGTCCGAGAAATGGGCCAACGGACTGTAGCCGGACATGATCCAGTCCGGAGTTGCCGGTTCGTCCGCATTGGTCAACTGCGTCGGCTTCAGTAGCTCCACCGTCAGCAAGTCGGCCGACTCATAGCAGCGCTCCATGATGCGACTCAGCGACTCAAACAACGCCACGCGTTCGCTGTCCGTCTGGCAGTAGTGCTCACGCACCAGGGCCTGAAAGTCCTCTTTCGTGCCATCCGCTTCTGTCCATAGCGCAGCCGCCTGGTCGATGCCACGCCCCTCTATCTCCAATCCTTCCGTCAACATATTCGTTTGCTGCTTGCTGCATGCTACGCACACCATGGCGCATAGAGCAGCCAGAAAAAACCTAAATCCTTTCACCTTCCAATAATTTATCGGAGTGCCCGGAGGCACCTTTCACCTTTCAATTTTCACCTTTCAATTTTCACTTCGCATTATACGCCTCCAGCGCCTTCCTAAGTACAATCATCGCCTTACCCAGGTCCTCTTTGTTCAGCACGTAAGCCATACGCACCTGGTGACGTCCGTCCTCCGGATTGGTATAGAATCCCGTACCCGGTGCCATCATCACCGTCGCACCTTCATACACAAAGTCCGTCAGGCACCACTTGCAGAATTTCTCCGTATCGTCCACCGGGAGCTCCACCATCACGTAGAACGCACCCGTAGGAGCCGGAGCAAACACACCCGGTATCTGGTTCAGCTGGTCGATCAGGAAGTTACGACGGCTCAGATACTCGTCATACACCTCCTGCAGATACTCTTCCGGTGTCGAGAGCGACGCTTCGGCCACGATTTGTCCGAACAGCGGTGGGCTCAGTCGGGCCTGGCAGAATTTCATCACCGACTCACGCACCGCTTTGTTCTTCGTGATCAGCGCACCGATACGTATGCCGCACTCCGAGTAGCGCTTCGAAACGCTATCCACCAGGATCACGTTCTCTTCGATTCCCTCCAGGTGGCATGCCGAGATATAGGGCGACTTCGTGTAGATGAATTCGCGATACACCTCATCCGAGATCAGGTACAGGTCATATTTCTTCACCAGGTCGCGTATCTGACGCATCTCCTGCTTGGTGTATAGATATCCCGTCGGGTTATTCGGGTTGCATATCAGGATGGCACGCGTCTTCGGCGTGATCTGCTTCTCAAACTCCTCCACCGGAGGCAACTTAAAGCCATTCTTGATATCCGTCTTCACCGATTTCACTATCGCTCCGGCCGATATAGCAAATGCCATGTAGTTCGCATAACTCGGATCCGTCACGATGATCTCATCGCCCGGATTCAGCACACTCATGTACGCAAACATGATGGCCTCCGAACCTCCGGCCGTGATGATAATCTCGTCCGGTGATAGGTCTATCCCGTAGTCGGCATAGTAGCTCACCATCTTCGTACGGAGCGACTTTAGTCCTTGACTGGGCGAATAAGCCAGTATCTCCTCGCTATACTGACGCACGGCCTCCATAGCTCTGGGAGGCGTCTTGATGTCCGGCTGACCAATGTTCAGATGATACACATGCGTACCGGCCAACTTAGCCGCATCCGCATACTTTGCCAACTTCCGAATCGGACTCTCAGGCATCGACTGAGCACGTAAACTAATTTCCATAAAACTATATTTTCAATTTTCAAATCTAAAATCTCAAATCTTCAATCTCCAATCTCCCGTAACCCGTAACCTGTAACCCGTAACCCGTAACCTATAACCGTTAACCGTTACTCTTCCTTCTCCGCTATCAACGGACATGCCGCAAACAACTCCAGTCCCGATGCTGTCTCCGGAATCAGATCCTTCCGTGCAAAGTTCTTCGACGCATTATCCGGCAGTACTTCGCCCAATCCCTGCATCAGCATCCTCGAACTGTACCCACGCACTTTCTCCGCACACTCCTGCGCATACTCGCTCACCGTCTTCCCCGTCCGCAGCCGCACAATCTCCTCGTTGATCTCTGTCCGTTTCTGCAAGAAAAACCACACGTCGTAGATGTCACGCGGCGTGATCCGTTCGCCCAACGCACACAGCTTATGCGCAAACATATCCGGCAGCGTCATCACGCGTATATCCGTTCCCAGCAGCGACCTTATCTCATAGTGATTCGGGTACTCCCGATTGCTCACTTCCACCTTCAGCATCCGCTCACCCTTGCCATAGTTCAGCACCAGTATCGGCCCATAGAACTTCATCGCCTCATCGTCTATCGTCCCGTATTTCAGCATCAACGTCCGCAACTCCTTGTACACGTACTCCGACTTCGACGCGTCCAGCATGTTAAAATCCAAGTCCGTTGAGAACCGCGTCAACCCATGGAACAGCATAAGCGATGTCCCCCCTTTGAATGCCAACAGCTTGCTCAACTCCGAATGCCGAAACACCGCAAGCAGCACTTGCATCATGTAGTACCTATGTTTATTGATGTCCATTCAGTAGTGCCTCCACACGCTTCGTCAGCACTTGCGAGTTATACACCGGCAAGATCTGCCGTATCAGTTCTTTGTTCAGCGGATGCAGATTGTCGAAGTAACACTGCCCCGCACTCAGATATACCATGTCGAGGAATGCACGTTCCGGTGTCGCAATGGCGATGTTATCCCGCTGTTCGATGCCTAACATATTCGCCCAAATCATCTTGTTCACTTGCCGGAACACATACGACTTACCATCCACCTCTATCGTCCGAGGTTGATAACTGATACAGGTTATCTCATCGCTGTATTGAAATGTCACTCCAGTACGCGCCAACACATACTCCAGCGATATGTACGAAGGCTTCAACAGCGCACATGCCATCTCCTGCTCATCGTATTTCGGCTTTGTGTAGATACCTCTGCGAGGGTTCCGTAATGCACCTGTACTCGCATAGTATTGCAACGATCTACGGACGGATTGTCTGTCTTTTGCCTCGCAAACCATCGCCAATCCTTGCGACGTAAATACCGTCCGCGAACTCGATAATATGGTACTTAAAACGTCCATTTACTTGCTACATATACAAATTATTTGTACCTTCAGCCTGCAAAGGTACTACAATTATTTGGAATATGCAAGTTTTTCCTCCCTTTTCTTCAAATTATTTCACTTTTGCACTTAATATTGGCCCTTTTTGACTCACTCAAATCTGTTGACGCAATCAACCACATATGCCACTTGCTCCTCCGTCATGCACGGACTGATGGGGAGCGACAACTCCGCATCGGCCAACATCTCCGTAATCGGCAGACTCAACTGCGGCACGTTCCAGGACTCACGAGCATAGCACTCCTGCTTATGCGGCGCAATGGGATAATGGATGACGGTGCCAATACCCTTCTCTTCCAAATAATCATGCAGCCGATCCCTCAACTCCTTCACTCCTTCACTCCTTAACTCCTTCACCAGAATGGGGAACAGATGATACACATTCTGCGCATCCGGCAGTCGCTCCGGCAGTTCAATCAGCGGATTCGAGATGTGCTCGTAATAATACGCAGCCACTTCTTGACGACGCTTGATATCTTCGTCGAGGTACTTCAGTTTGACATCGAGGATAGCAGCCTGAATCTCGTCGAGGCGGCTGTTCCGTCCCGCATACTTGAACACATACTTCCGTTGCGACCCATAGTTCGCCAAAGCACGCACCGCAGCAGCCAGTTCCGGATCATTGGTCGTCACAGCTCCTGCATCACCCAGCGCCCCGAGGTTCTTTCCCGGGTAAAAACTGTGTCCCGCCGCATCGCCAATCGCACCGGTTCGCACACCGTTCCACCGACAACCATGTGCCTGAGCATTGTCTTCAATGAGCTTCAGATTATGCTTCCGGCACAGCTCCGCAATCCGCTCCGTCATCGCGCACCGTCCGTACAGATGCACGATACAGATGGCTTTCGTCCGCGGTGTGATAGCGGCTTCAATCAACTCGTCATCAATCTCCAGCGTCTCCCGTCGCGGCTCAATGAGCACCGGTTTCAGACCATTCTCCGTGATGCCCAGGATCGTCGCAATATACGTGTTAGCCGGAACGATGACTTCGTCTCCAGGCTGCATCACGCCCAACTCGATGTACGCACGGAAGATCCATATCAGCGCATCCAATCCATTGGCACAACCGATGGCATAGGGCGAACCGATGTACTCGGCATAATGTTGCTCAAACGCCTCATTCTCTTTGCCTTGCAGATACCATCCGCTGTCGATCACTCGTCTTGCTGCCTCACGGATCTCGTCTCCGTGCATGGCCGTGACATCCTGTAAACTCAAAAAAGGAACTTGCATATCTTTTCAAAAATCTTAAATTCTTTAAAACTCCGTCTGCCGAAAATCGCGCTTGACGTCAGACGACTGTCCGTCGCGGTTGGAGTTGATGTCCCCCCACGACAGTCCCTCGTACCGTCCCGCATAGTCCACTTCTTTCCATTGGCGAACAAGATCGACGATGGTTTTGTTGGGATATTTTTTTAGCACTTCCGCAAACTCCGCCTCTTTGTTCGTCACCACCAACACATCGCTCTCACGGCACACAGCCTCCAGATCGTCCGTCACAAAATGCTGCAAATGCGGTATCTTCGCCATGATAAAATCCTTATTCGTGCCGGTCAACTCACTTACTTTCACGTTCTTATCGTAGATTCGGATCTCGAATCCCTTACCCAGCAGACTCTCCACCACATCCACTATCGGCGAGCAACGCAGGTCGTCCGTTCCCGACTTAAACGACAGTCCGAGTATCCCGACGCGACGTTGTCCTTGCGCCATGATCAGCTGCACCGCACGACGTTTCTGCAACTCATTCGACTCGCCAATAGCTTCAATCACAGGTACTTCCACATAATGATCATGCGCCAATGTCTTCAGTGCCTTCATATCTTTTGGCAAGCACGAACCACCGTACGCAAACCCTGGCTTGAAGTAATACGGACTGATATTCAGCTGCTTGTCTTTGCAGAAGATCTCCATCACTTTGTGGCTGTCGATGTTGAGTTCTTTGCAAATGTTGCCCACCTCGTTGCCGAACACAATCTTCAGCGCGTGATAGGTGTTGTTCACATATTTCATCATCTCAGCCACGCGTATATCGGTGCAGATGAACTCCGCCTCAATGCCCTTGTAAATCTCCCGGAACACAGCCTCTGCTTCCGGCATGTCGGTGCCCACCAGCGTCAACGGCGGGTTAAAATAATCCTTCACGGACGTCCCTTCGCGCAGGAACTCCGGATTGCTAACGATGGTAAAGTCCTTTCCACGAACCAACCCACTCGCCTAAGCAATAATCTCCCCCACTTTCTCATTCGTCCCCGGCAGCACCGTGGAGCGGATGGCTACGATATGGCGTAGCGTTCCGCCAATTGGTGATTGGTCATTGGTAATTGGTGATTTGTGCGCCAAAGCTTCCCCAATTTGGCGAGCGACAGTGAAGATATAGTTCAAGTTGAGGTGTCCTTCTTTCGACGAAGGCGTTCCGACTACAATGAAGGAAACATCGGTAGCATGAACAGCCTCACGAACATCCATAGTCGCGCTCATCAACCCTTTCGCATGCGCCTCCGCACACAGCTCCGCAATCCCTTCTTCGATGATTGTCGGCTTCCCTTCGTTGATCAGCCTTACTTTGTTTTCATTCACATCGACACCGACTACCCGATGTCCCAGTTTCGCCAGACACGCAGCTCCCACGCATCCGACATACCCTAATCCAAAAATTGATATATTCATATCTAATAATTATTTATTCAAACTTTATCATCCCAGCTATCTGTCGGAAGTACTCCTGCGACCAAATCTCAATCTCCTCCGGCCGGATCAGGAACGGCAGCACATCCTCTCGCACCAACCGCAGATCCGTCGTCGCTATCTTCTCCTCCAGCAGTTCCGAAAACCGTTCTCGCGTCACTTCCATCCCGTTGAACTGCCGCGTACGCTCCTGAAAATGTGCAAAATGCATCGGTATCCCTTGCCGCACATACCACTCCCAGTCGTACCAGTCACGTCCCTTCACACGGTTCTTCCATTGCCGAAACAGCAGCGCATGCATCTTCCCCGCAAATAGATCCGACGGAGCCAAACAACGCGTGTAGAACGAATGCGGATGCACCGACAGACGCTGCTCCGTCGCAAAACCCAACGGTGGACACGTATCCACCTCTATCTTGATCTTCACGCTCTTCTCCGTCTGAAACTGCAAGTTCACCACCTCCGTATTGTCTTTTAGAAATGCCGACTCCACTTTCCCGAACGTCCGCTTGTCCTTACGCGTCAGCGTCACACTCCGGCCCAACGCCGCAAACTCCTGCTCGATGTACGGAAAATACGTCTCCCAACGGAACGACTCATCCGGCTGCAACAGCGAAAAATCCATGTCTTCCGAATAGCGCTGCAAGCCGCGGAAGATACGCAGACACGTACCTCCGTAGAACGCTGCCTTACTGAAAAAATCGCTCCTTGCCAGTCCGGCCAACGCTATCTTCTGCGCCACTTCGATCCGCGCATTATGCTGTTGCTGAGCCGTTTGCTGCGGATAAGCCGCAAGCATCTGTTCGTATATACTCATCGCTGAATCAGTTTGATGATCTGGTTGATCGAATTACTCTTTATCCCGCATGCCGCACACTCCTCCAGCAGCGCCACATCCAACTCGCCCAATCGCTCCATGTCGAACCGCAGATCCTCTTCCAGGTACGTCAACGCATCCTTCTGTGAACGCAGATTGATCATCGACGAGTTAATGATCATGTCGCAAAGTGCCTTCTCCGGTGAGGCTATCACGTACCCGCATCCGTCTTCTTCCACGTGCCGCAACCCTATCGCGTAGTACCGTGCCGGAAGCTTCACGTACACGTACCGTCCTATCGGAGTGTCGTACTGCTTCTCACGCTTCAGCGTAGCGGAATATATCGTCTGCGCCACATCGTCTATCAACCCGTAATGATACAGCGCACTGCTGTACGACACGTATGATGGGCCATATAGACTGTTAGCAATCAGCATCTCGTTCAGCATCTTTCCCGACACTTCCGGAGCCACCACGTACATCCCGCGCTTCAGACGTATCAGCTCTCCGTCATCCACCATCTTACTCACGAAATGGGTGAACGATGTCCTTGCCGGTAACATCGTCTGCAGCACTGCCACATCTATTGGCACATTCCCTATTTGCCTCAATCTTTGTTCCATAGGTTAGAAATCCGCTGCAAAGTTAGAATTTATTTTTGAGATTTCCAAATTTTTCTGTCAAATTTTACGCATTAAGTGCATTTTTTCTGCACTTTCTATGCAAAACTTGACAATTTTTGGCTCATTTTGGGCAATTTTGGACCAAATCGAGCATATACCCATTAATATCAATAAACTCCCCATCAATATGCTTGCGCAACGCATCCTGTTTTTTAGCACACTCCTCCGGATCCGTCGGCAGCGAATCAATCCATTCCTCAAACGGCATCGTCTTTTGGTTTTGAAGCGAAGCGACTTTCGATGCGGCAGCGTTAGCAGGCATAGAGTATCGAATCCCCAGATAGTACGACGGTACGCCTAACAGCGCCGCTTCCCGCGCCATCGAATCACCCGACGACACCAACCCCGCCGCATAGTATATCAGACTGTGTATATCCTCTATCGGTTCTTGCAGCAGAATCCAATCAGCCGGATATTCGTCTCGCCGCTTCTTCATCCATCGTCGCCAGCAACTCCAAGCCTTGGGGCGTCAGCTTGTAGGCTTGTTCGGGTTTGGTGGGCGAGTTGGGGTATGCAAAAGTAATCAATCCCATGCCACATGCCGGTTTCAGGTAATGATCAATAAACGTTCGCCTACTCTTCTGCCGCAGTT
>Ga0247611_10011007_pt1 | contig 10517 bp, 10 predicted proteins | sample 177DNAGHGhighgp2_FD_192422 | JGI IMG/M metagenome (GOLD analysis project Ga0247611, IMG submission 192422) | Sheep rumen microbial communities from Palmerston North, Manawatu-Wanganui, New Zealand - 1770 DNA GHGhigh gp2 | ecosystem: Host-associated > Mammals > Digestive system > Stomach > Rumen... | reverse complement strand
TTCCCAGCCTGCACCCCAGCGGCTGTCTGCGCCGGAAAGCAGAAAAAAGAACCTCTTACCTTATGGCATCATGGCCGCCTTGGCTGTCATGATGTTCCTCGTCGGTACCGCACTCGGTGTGTGGCTGTTCTTCTTCAAGGGCAAGGCGCAACCGGAGGTGACCGACTCCACCCTGCAGGACACTGTCAAGACCGTTCCTGCTGTTGCCGTTTCTACGGATACCGTCTCAACGGATAGCATTCCAAGGGATACTCTCAACCGTGTGAAAGGAACAGAAACGGCGGATACTGTCAACCGCATGAAAGGAGCAGAAACAAAGGATACACCTGAGCAACAGGAAGTGCCGACAGAGACAATCAAGCCGGGTGAGTTATAATACATATTTATATATTAATAATATAGACCCCAACATTAGATACTTATGGAGAATGATTTTCAGACAAGACTGCACGACCCGCAGAATAACCAGTCGTCAGTCAACGACGATTCAAAGACAGTAATCGGCGGTCGGAAGGCACCATTGGGACATGACATCAGTTCCATGCCACCTAAGAAAAAGGGCTTCAACAAAAAACTGCTGTTGTTGCTGTTGATACCCGTGGTACTCATCTTGCTTGCCGTCATTGGCGTGGCTGGTTATTTCGTGGCAACGAAATACCTGGACTTCGGTGGCACGGAGACAACGACCACAGTGGCTGACCAAAGAGATTTCTCACCAACAGAGGCTATCGACGAACTGGCCATGCTCAACCTGTCGCTTTCCAGAATTCAGGAAATAGAGAAAAATGTGATTCACACCGGAGCCGCTGCCGATGAGGAAAGGCTCAACCGACGCCTCATCGCACTGAAGCACCTCTATACCAATGAATTTCTGCGCGACACCCACTCCGTGCAGAATCTGCGCAATGTCTATCTGCTCTATTCCGAAGACTTCTCGGAGACACAGCAGAACGCGTTCAAATGGTTCTTCAGCCTGCCCGACAGCAAGCAGATACAGTATGAATACGTGCAGGGCGGTATCAGCGACTTCGATGACTTCCGTCGTAAGGTGGAGTCGGAGATGAGCAATGAGAGACAATAATTGTTAGAAAATAAAAAAGAAAAGCAATGAAAAAGATTTTGTATTTTGTGTGTGCCGTCGCCATCACGGCACTGACCGGCTGTGGCGGAGGAAAAGGTGGTAATTGGGAAAACGAGAGAGACTCTGTGATGAACGTGAACGAGCAGCAGCGACAGGTGCTCGACGACTTGACGGCTACACTGGTAGAGGTGTCGTCGAGTCTCGACTCGATTGCCGTTGGCGAGGGCATGCTGAGGGAGTCAAACGAAGGACCGGTGTTGACCAAGCGCCAGATGCTCGACAATATCGCGGCCTTCAAGGAGACACTTGCAGCCAATAAGGAGCGACTGGCAGAACTGGAACGCCAACTGGCCGGGCGCAGCGACGAACTGGCTAAACTCGGCAGGATTGTCAAGCACCTGAACGAGGAACTGGCCGCCAAAGAGGCCCGTATCAACCAACTGGAGGAGGAACTGCAGAGTGCCAATGCCAATATCGACCGGATGCGCTCGGAGATGAACGATATGACGACGACCATCGGTTCGCAGCAGGATGAGATTAACACCCAGCGTGAGACCATGCAGACACAGGATGCTGCCCTCAATACTGCCTATTATATTATCGGTACCAAGCGTGAACTGAAAGACAAGGGACTCGTCTCCGGTGGCAACATCTTCAAGAAGAAGAAGGTGAACTACGGTTCTATCGATGAGGCTCTCTTTGAGAAAATCGATATCCGTGAGGTCACCGAACTGACCATTCCCAGCAAGAAGGTGAAGGTGCTCACTGAGATGCCCGAAGATGCCTACACCATCACTAATAACGGCAACAGCAGTGTGCTTCGAATCACGAATGTGAGCCGCTTCTGGGGTGTCAGCAACTTCCTGATCATTCAGATAGACTAAGCATCTACGATCTCACGTGACCGGGCAAGTGCAAGGTCAATATGATTGCAGATGTTCTCCTTGCCAAGTAGTTTCTGGAAGCCGTTGCGATTGAGCACGGCTTCCACTTTTTCGTTTACGCCGGAGAGTACCACGGTGATGCCTTCACGCTGGCTCATCAGACACATGTTCTCCAGGTTGTGCAAGCCGGTGGAGTCGATGAACGGCACCTTGCGCATTCGGATGATGCGAACCTTCGGACGATGGCCGTAGCGGCCCATCAGGTCCTCAAAACGGTTGCCGGCTCCGAAGAAGTAAGGACCATTGATCTCGTAGACCTCTACGCCCTTGGGTATCGTCAGGTGGACAAGGTTGCCCCGTTCCATGTCGGCATCCTCGTTTAGGTCGATCTCATCGTAAATGGCCTTCACATCGGTGGTCTCCGACATACGCTTCATGAACAGCAGACAAGCACAGATGATGCCCACCTCGATGGCGATGGTCAGGTCGAAGATGATGGTTAGGAAGAATGTGAGCAGCAATACCGTGATGTCGCTCTTCGGATTGCGCATCAGTGCCAGGAACGAGCGCCAGCCGCTCATGCCGTAACTGACCACAACGAGCACGCCGGCCAGGCAGGCCATCGGGATATATTGTGCCAGCGGCATGAGAAACAGGAAGATGAGCAACAGCACCACGGCATGGATGATGCCGGCTATCGGCGTGCGGCCACCGTTGTTGATGTTGGTCATGGTACGGGCAATGGCTCCGGTGGCAGGAATGCCGCCAAAAATAGGCGATACGATGTTGGCCACACCCTGACCGATGAGTTCTGTGTTGGAGTTATGATGGTCGCCGATGACACCGTCGGCCACAGTGGCCGACAGCAGACTTTCGATGGCACCCAGCACGGCGATGGTCATAGCCGGTGCCACCAACCCTTTCACCGTTTCCCATGTCAGTTCGGGCACCACGGCGTCGGGCAGCGTCGACGAGATGCTGAAACGGTCGCCGATGGTCTCTATGGTCGTCACGCCGGCATATTGCTTGAGTAGCAGTGCCGTGATGGTCATCACAATGATGGCGATGAGCGAACCGGGCACACGCTTGCTCAATTTGGGCGCTGCGGCGATGATGGCCACGCTGACCAGTCCGACGGCAGCACTCCACGGGTCGATATGGGTCAGATTCTGGGCATAGGCTATCCATTTCTCGATAAAGTCGCTAGGCACATCGCTCATCTGCATGCCTAGCAGGTCTTTTACCTGGGTGGTGAAGATGGTAACGGCAATACCGCTGGTGAAACCTACGATGATGGGGTAGGGGATATACTTGATGATGGTGCCCAGATGCAGCAGACCAAAGCCGATGAGAAACACGCCGGCCATCAGCGTGGCGATGGTCAGACCTTGCATGCCGTACTGGTTGATGATGCCGGCTACGATGACGATGAACGCACCGGTAGGACCGCCAATCTGCACTTTACTGCCGCCCAGAGCAGAAATGACGAAGCCGGCCACGATGGCCGTGATGATGCCTTTCTCGGGAGATACCCCCGAGGCAATGCCGAAAGCAATGGCCAGCGGAAGGGCCACGATGCCGACGATGACGCCTGCCATCAGGTCGGCCATGAATGTCTCTTTGTTGTACTTCTTGAGAGCCGAAATCATCTTCGGCTTGAAATCTAATGTCTTCACCTTTTCTTCTTTTTCGTTTTGGGCTGCAAAGGTATGCAAAAAAAATGAAAAAGGCTGCTTGTGTGCGGTAACGCAGTCACAAACAGCCCAATTTCTTGATTTAGATTGTCTCTTCTATATAGAAAATCTTCTCTATATAAGAATTGCCTCCTAATATATATAAGAGGTGTTTCTACTTCTGCTTCAGCAAATCACGAATTTCTGTGAGCAGTTCTTCCTGGGTAGGACCGGCGGGAGCAGCGGGAGCAGCCTCTTCCTCTTTCTTCTTTTTCAGGTTCGACAGTTTGTTGATACCCTTGATGAGCAGGAAAATGCAGAATGCAACAATCAGAAAGTCGACCGTGTTCTGAATGAACTGGCCATAAGCGAAAATGGAAGCACCAGCCTCCTTGGCCTCTGCCAGCGAGGCGTAGACCTTGTCGTCGCTCAGGTTGACAAACAGACCTGTGAAGTCTACATTGCCGATAGCCTTGCCTACCAGAGGCATGATGATGTCGTCGACCAGCGAACTGACGATCTTACCAAATGCACCACCGATGATGACACCTACTGCCATGTCCATCACATTGCCACGCATGGCAAACTCCTTGAATTCACTAATAAATCCCATAATCTAATACTGTTTTAAAGTTTATTGTTAATTTTGTAATCTGCGTTTTACAATCACAGCCGTTTGACCTTGATTTATCTCATTTTTATCGCTTAAAGCGAAATGTTTAATGTTTATTAAGTTTGATTTCGGATGCAAATATAGGAATTTTTTCGTAACTTTGCACGCGAAAAGAGAAAAAAATGCTCCTCAGGGGCAAAAATGACTCGATTTTTATTTCAACCTTTTAAATATTTAAGAAAAATGACAAAAGTAGCAATTAACGGTTTTGGCCGTATCGGTCGTCTCGCATTCCGTCAGATGTTCGAGGCCGAGGGTTATGAAGTAGTGGCAATCAACGACTTGACCAGCCCCAAGATGCTGGCTCACCTGCTGAAGTATGATACCGCTCAGGGTGGTTTCTGCGGCAAGATCGGTGAGAACAAGCACACTGTGGAAGCAACCGACAACTCTATCATCGTTGATGGTAAGGAGATCACTATCTATGCTATTCCTAACGCTGCCGAACTGCCTTGGGGCAAACTGGATGTAGACGTCGTTCTGGAGTGCACTGGTTTCTATACTTCTAAGGAGAAGGCTTCTGCCCACCTGACCGCTGGTGCCAAGAAGGTTGTGATTTCGGCTCCTGCCGGCAACGACCTGCCCACCATCGTTTACAACGTGAACCACAAGACCTTGACTCCTGCCGACACCGTGATCAGCGCTGCTTCTTGCACCACTAACTGTCTGGCTCCTATGACCAAGGCTCTGAACGACTTCGCTGCTATCCAGAGCGGTATCATGACCACCGTTCACGCTTACACTGGCGACCAGATGATTCTCGACGGTCCTCAGCGCAAGGGTGATGTGCAGCGTGCTCGTGCCGGTGCTCAGAACATCGTTCCTAACTCTACCGGTGCTGCCAAGGCTATCGGTCTGGTGATTCCCGAACTGAACGGCAAACTGATCGGTGCTGCCCAGCGCGTTCCGACTCCCACCGGTTCTACCACCATCCTGCACGCTGTTGTGAAGGGTGAGGTGACTGTCGAGGGTATCAACGCTGCCATGAAGGCTGCTGCCAACGAGTCGTTCGGCTACACCGAGGAGAAGCTCGTTTCTTCTGACATCATCGGCATGAAGTTCGGTTCGCTCTTCGACGCTAACCAGACCATGGTCAGCAAGATTGGCGACGGCAATTCGCTCGTTCAGGTGGTTGCTTGGTACGACAATGAGAACTCTTACACTTCTCAGATGGTTCGCACCATCAAGTACCTCGCTGAACTGAAATAAGCAGCGAGAGCAGACGAAAGCCTCGCTTTCAGTATGCCGAGTCGCGTTTTCAGTCGACGAAGTCAACTGAAATAATCGCTGCCGAGCAGACGAAAGTTATGATAAAAAGACCGTTCGATTTTGTCGGACGGTTTTTTTATTGTACCTTTGTAGTCGAATTAATGATCATCAGAATAATGAAAGCGCTATTTAACAGTTTGGGATTTGACCCGGCTACTCACAAAGTCAAGACAGAAATGATGGCTGGCCTGACCACTTTTCTCACGATGTCGTATATCTTGGCTGTAAACCCTTTGATGCTTGGCGATGCCGGCATGGACAAAGGAGCCGTATTCTCGGCCAGCATCTCTGAAGGCATCGTGCTGGGTATGCTCAGTTACGTGTTGGTGAAGGTGCTTACGGGCAGGTTCAAGGAGGTCTCTGTCGTTTTATTTGTCCTTGCAGCCTTCTTCGTTCTTAAATATATTGCTTCGCTTTTGTAAAACAAATTATTAACTGATTATGAAAAAGTATTTTTGGGGGACTCTCATGGTTTTATTAGCCATGACGGCAAGTGCGCAGAATATACAGTTGCACTATGACTTCGGACGAAACATTTACACGGGTGAGGAATCCAATCGCCAGAAGGTGACGGTCACCTTAGAACAGTTCAAGGCAGACAAGTGGGGCTCGTGGTACTACTTCGTCGACGTTGATATGAGCCGCCATTTCACGGAAAGTGCCTATACGGAGATATCCCGTGAGTTCAATCTGGGTAAGTCGCTTCCCTTCGCTGCCCATGTGGAGTATAACGGCGGACTCAGTAAAACAGGCAGTTTCCAGCAAGCAGCACTTCTTGGTGCCGCTTATAACGGACATACGTCTGACTTCTCGAAAACATGGTCGGTACAGTTGTTGTATAAGCAGTATTTCAAGAGTTATGACAACAGTCATTCTTATGCCAGTGCTCAGTTGACAGGAGTCTGGGGACTAAATTTCATGAACAACAAACTACGTTTTGCCGGCTTCATCGATTTCTGGCGTGGCGAGAAGGTCAATGGTCATGGATGCCTCGTCGTGATCTCTGAGCCTCAGTTGTGGTATAACTTCACCGACCATTTTGCCGTAGGCACGGAATGGGAGTTCTCCAACAACTTCGTCTATAATTCCGACCCGACCAGCGGTAAGACCTTCTTTTGGAATCCGACATTGGCCGTGAAGTGGAACTTCTGATGTGTCTTCCCGGCGATAAATGACAGAATGTGTATGAAACGAATGATAACCATACTCGGCCCAACAGCAAGCGGAAAGACACCGCTGGCCGTGGCTGTGGCCCAGCGGGCGGGGGGAGAGATCATCTCTGCCGACTCGCGACAGGTGTACCGCCGCATGGATATCGGGACGGGTAAAGATTTGGCTGACTATTCGTTGCCGATGTCCGACGGTCAACAGCCCGTAGTCATTCCTCATCATCTGATAGACATCTGTGAGCCGGGCACGAAGTATAATCTGTTTCAATATCAGCAGGATTTTTTTGATGCCTATAATAATATAATAGGTAGAGACAGGGTGCCGATACTCTGTGGTGGCACAGGACTGTATATCGAAGCCGTACTAAAGGGCTACCACCTCTCGCCGGTACCGCAGAATCCCGAGTTGCGCCAGCACCTTGAGGGTAAGAGCCTGGAAGAACTGACCCGTCTGCTTGAACGTCTGAAGGCTCAGTCGTGCACGTCGATGCACAATACCACCGATGTGGACTCCAGCCAGAGGGCAATCCGAGCCATCGAGATAGAAACCTATAATCTGGAGCACGCTCTGCCTCAGCGCGAACTGCCATCCGTCGATTCGCTTATCATTGGTGTGAACATTGACCGCGAATTGCGACGTGAAAAGATTACCCGTCGTCTCAAGACCCGACTCGACGAGGGCATGGTCGAGGAGGTGAGGGGTTTGCTGGCTGAGGGCATCCCTGCGGAAGACCTGATCTACTACGGCTTGGAGTATAAGTATCTGACGGAATATGTGCTTGGGCAACTGACCTTTGATGAGATGTTCCGCCAATTGGAGATTGCCATCCATCAGTTTGCCAAGCGTCAGATGACTTGGTTCCGCGGCATGGAGCGGCGTGGCTTTATCATCCATTGGGTTGATGCCACCCTGCCGATGGACGAGAAAGTTAATGAGATTTTAGCATTATACCAACAGTAATGACTATGAACGAAGAGAAGAGCAGATGGGGTATCCTCTATTGTCCCAGGCAGAATGCCAGACAGTCACGCAAGCGTTGGCAGCGTTTGCAGCAGGTGCTTGACGAGCGCGGCGTACACTATGACTTCGTGCAAAGTGAGTCAGTCGATGGTGTGGAACGTCTGATGACCATGCTCATTCGCAATGGTTATAAGATTATAGTCATCGTAGGCGGCGACTCGGCTCTGAACGATGCCGTGAACTGTCTGATGAAGGAAGAAAAAAGCGTGCGAGAGACCGTGGCACTGGGATTGATTCCCAATGGCGTGGTCAACGATTTTGCACGTTTTTGGGGCTTCGACGAGAATCATGATGCGCAGACGGTGGACTGGCTCATCAAACATCGTGTCCGCAAGATAGACTTGGGCTTTATTCGTTATGTGAATAAGCAGGGTGACGAGGTGTGCCGATATTTCCATAACTGTGTCAACATCGGCTTGTCGGCGGACATCATGAATTTGCGCCGTCAGGCCCGTCAGGTATTAGGTTCGCGCCTGTTGGCTTTCCTTTCGTCGCTGGTGCTGATGGTGTTTCACCGCCATGACTATAAGATGCGGCTGAAGGTCAACTATGAAATCATTGACCGTTCGGTGATGACCGTCTGTATAGGCAATGCCCGAGGCTATGGTCAGACACCGAGTGCCGTACCCTACAATGGTCTGCTTGACGTCTCGGTGGTCTATAACCCTAAGGTGAAACAACTCATCGAAGGACTTTGGCTGTTAGTGACGGGACGCTTCTTAAACCATCGCAGCGTGCATCCCTATCGTACTCGTGAGATGATGGTCGAGAGCAGCAAGGCCTTGGTCAGCGTCGATGGACGTCCTGCCGAGCGTCCGGCAGGCGAATATACATTGAGAGTGGAGCAGGAAGTGGTCAATTTTCTCATCCCGGAATGAAATCAACTGAGTTCAGAAACCCTTTTCAATCCTTTCTCATCCAGAATTCTGATATGACGGCCGGAAAGAGCCACCAGACCCTCGTCGATGAAAGAGGAGAGGGTACGTATGGCGTTGCTGGTTGTCATGTTCGACATACCGGCCAGATTCTCACGGCTCAGATAAACGGGTAGGGTGCCGTCTTCCTCGATGCCGTATTTTTCTTTCATGTGCAGGATGCACTCGGCCAGACGGCCACGGATGTTCTTCTGGGAGATGATGGCGGTATGTCGCAGCGACAGTCCCAGAAGTTCTGCCAAATCCTTGATAAAGACCATGGCGAAGCCACTGTTCTCCCATATCAGGTGATAAATCACGGAGAGTGAGACCTTGGCGACGATGGTGTCCTCACTGGCGATGGCAGTGTAGGTGTACAGTTGTTCAGGAGAGAAAGAGTCGCGATAACCGAAGATGGTTTGCGGGGCCAGCATGTTGATGGTACGGCTGTCATCCTTCGATGGTCCGTTATAGACGGTCACAGCCCCCTCTATCAGATAGAACAGCCACTGCGGCTGGTCGCCTTTCTTGAATAATACTTCGTTTTTATAAGGATAATAGACAAAGGAATTTTTGGCGAGCAGTGCTTTCTGTTCGTCGGTCAGCGGCTCGCTTAAGATGGGAATTTGTTGGATAACCTCCTCTATGCTCATCTGCTGTCACTTTTCTCTTTGACTGCAAAGTTACAAATAAAAATGTAAAACACTATCAAAAAGACACAGAAAATGATAAATTTCGAGAGGAAAAGCAAAATAATTGCCAAAAAGTTTTGCTATCCGAACAAAAATGTGTACTTTTGGGAGTGAAATCTAAAACAGCAACTAAATTCTAAGTATAAAAACCTTAAAATAGGAACTATGAGTTATTTACGATTCGAGAAAGCCGTGATGACGAACCTTGAGGAGAGTCTGCGTCGTGAATTACTCCGTACAAACCGGTCCGGTGCTTATAGCAGTTCTACATTGGTAGACTGCAATACGCGTAAGTATCATGGTTTGTTGGTTGTTCCCGTACCTGAGCTCGACGACGAGAACCATGTGCTCTTGTCGTCGCTCGATTGTACGGTGGTGCAGCACGGGGCAGAATTCAACCTGGGGCTCCACAAGTATCAGGGCAACAATTTCAGTCCTAAGGGACACAAGTACATCCGTGAGTTCGATGCCAGCCTGGTGCCTACCACCACTTATCGCGTCGGTGGCGTGGTGCTGAAGCGTGAGACCATCTTTCAGGCCTATGAGGACCGCATTCTCATCCGTTATACGCTGGAGGAGGCCCATTCGGCCACTACGCTGCGTTTCCGTCCGTTCCTGGCCTTCCGTTCGGTGCGTCAGTTCACTCATGAGAATTCGGTGGCCAGCCGCGAGTACCATGAAGTGGACAATGGCATCAAGACCTGTATGTACAAGGGCTATCCCGACCTGTTCATGCAGTTCAACAAAAAGAACGAGTTTGTCTTCCAGCCCGACTGGTATCGCGGTATCGAGTATCCGAAGGAACAGGAGCGTGGCTATGCCTCTAACGAGGATCTCTATGTGCCCGGCTATTTCGAGGTGGCTATCAAGAAAGGCGAGAGCATCATTTTCTCGGCCTCTACGTCGAGCATCAAGTCGAGCACACTGAAAAACTTGTTCCAGAAAGAGATAGACCTGCGTGTACCTCGGGATAACTTTTATCATTGTCTGGTGACGGCGGCCCATCAGTTCCACAATCGCCAGGCTGACGACACCCGCTATCTGCTGGCCGGCTATCCCTGGTTCAAGTGCCGTGCTCGCGACACCTTTATCTCTTTGCCCGGCCTGACCCTTTCCATCGGCGAGGAGGACTATTTCGAGT
>Ga0247611_10011005_pt1 | contig 10518 bp, 6 predicted proteins | sample 177DNAGHGhighgp2_FD_192422 | JGI IMG/M metagenome (GOLD analysis project Ga0247611, IMG submission 192422) | Sheep rumen microbial communities from Palmerston North, Manawatu-Wanganui, New Zealand - 1770 DNA GHGhigh gp2 | ecosystem: Host-associated > Mammals > Digestive system > Stomach > Rumen ... | reverse complement strand
TTGGATAACCTGTCTTTATATCCCTACCAATCTTTATCGCTCCAAGTTTCTTAGCAATTCTCAAAATGTCATTATTTGGGAGCTTTACTCCACCAATAAATGGCCATTTTGCTAGATTAATAGAATAATGTAATTCACAGTTCACAGTTTTTGTCTCAATATTTGGACTATACAGGATTTTTTCGTATTTTACATTAGTCTTGTTTCTTCTTGTTTTGTTTTTCATTAGTCTTATTAAATTTAAAAATTATTTATACTATTTATAAAAACACAAAATATATTATAAATATGTAAAATGAGATATTCCAAATTTAAAAAGATCGTGTGTTTTTTATGAAAAATATATTAAGATAAAATATTTTTATATATAAAATTTTAAGATATCTTAAAACAATGAAAAGAAAAACCAATTTATTCTATTTAGAAGGTCAAGATAGTAAATTTATAACATTTAGTAATTATGCAGAATCGTTGACTGGAAATTTCCTTAGTACAGATACAAAGTTATTTCCATCACGATTCATTTGCTTAAAATTATATCATAAAAACAATAATGGAAATATTGTTGCTGGAATAACAAATGAGTCAAAACAACATCTTATAAAATATATTGCGTCATATTACGAAAGTAAATTGGCAGTCTTAAGGGACTATTATATAAATAATGTAGAAAATGTTGAGCACAATGTTCTTCCATTAAATTATTTATTAGAATGTTTATTTAAAATAACAGAGATTTCTGACGAAGGAATAAAGATCTCTGAATCAACTGACATCAAAGATTTATTAGAAGAATATGATGGCGATTTGAAAAAACTACGTACTGATTATGTAGAATTGGTATATATATCTGACATAACTGAACAAGATTATAAAGGAACATACGCTGATACGATTTGTTCAATAGATCTTAATAATTATCATACTGTTAAATATGTTTCATTTAATAATGACAATGATGATAATGTAGTAACTTTCAATTTATTTAAAGACGATGAAAATAATAAAGGATACTTATATGGATGGAACAATAATATACCAGAAAATTATTCAACATTATCATCAATTCCTGATCTTGTCGATGGAATGGAATGCGCATCTATAATAAATGATATGAATAATTCAAATGATGATGATTTAAAAGATATAATTATTAATACATTATTTAATGATGACGCGATATTAATTAAATTTGAAAATGACAAATATAAAGTAAGTAATCAAGAAGATATCGAAATATTAAATTCTTTATTAAACAATAACGATAAAACATTCTTTAAGGGAAACTTTGATGGAAATGATGATATATTTGTATATGATGGATCATCAATAAATACTGTTGATGTAGAAAATTATATGTATTTGGCTAGTTCAACATTATCAAAATTATATATTGGAGAACCAGATGATGCATCATCGTTGGAATTTAATATGATAATTCCATTATTTGATATCGTAGACATTAATTATAAATCTAATTTTATGACAATAGATAAGATGTCAGATGATTATGATAATAATTATATAGATTTAAATGATTCTGCATCTAATATAATGTACACCACAAATGTTCCATTAGGAATATGGTTTTATACAGAAGACGATTCAATAAAATTATATAAAGACATAGAGACTGGTTTTTCTCAAACATGGTCCTTAGTGATTAGTTCTCAATTTAAGCCATTCCCGTATTCAAAGGATATGCCTAATGACATGAGTACTAATTATAATACAAATGCGTTTTCAACATTCGCACAAGTATTGGCATCACAAGCAAACATGATAGAATCATTTAATAAGATGATAAATCAGTTCTCATATTTAAATGACAGGATATCAAATATAGAAACACAGATAGCAAATTTAGGAACATCTTATAATATTGATAACATACACCTTGAATTAATTGATTATGAAAATAAAACAAACAGTAAATTCAATGAGTTTAAAAATGAGATTCTATCATATATAGATAACTTAAGATGGAAAACAACAATTTAAAATTAATTTTTATATATAATTATAAGATTTTAATATGAATAAAAAAGACACATTAAAAGAATATTATGTTAATTTACAATCAATGTATACAAATGTTGTAAATATGTTGACTGCGATTAATCAAAGTCTTTCAACGACAGCATCTGAAGTTTTAGTTGACATAATTGATTCTGATGAAACAAAAACAACAGTAAGAATACCTTCATTTTTATATCTTGAAAATAAACTTGAACAGCTTCAATCAAATTTCAATGCGTTGTTTAGTATTCCAGAAACTGGTGAAGCATGGTTTAATGAAGCGTCTAACATGCATAAACTTCAATTAGTAAAAAGTACATCTGCTCCATTAAAACCTATTATAGATACAAATAATATTCATATTAAATCAGAAACTAATAATTTTTTAAAGGATCTTGTAAATCCAAAAACATTTATAAGGTTTGACGTAACAAATTTGCCTGACAACATAAATCAAATGTTTGTTAGGAAAATGGTTATTTATGATAAATCAGTATTTGATTATATAAACACACTTAGTGATAAATCATATGAACGTGTATCTTCAGTTTTATTTAATAAAATAAAAGGATCTGATTATGATGAGTACGATGTTTTAACGAATACTCCTGTTAAGCGTGATAGGTATCGTTCTGAATTCAAGATTTTGGAAATTCCAAAATTAGATAAAGGAAACCCTTGGACAGACTTTACAGAAAACATACACCCTCACACAAGATATCAGTTACGATTAGATACAATCAATTATCGTGATACTGAAGATAGCACTCATGAATATACATTACAAAAAGGTGATTACCTTTGCTTACAGAATAAAGATGTAGTATATAAAGTTGTCAATTCAGAGACATTAAAAAACACTCTTGATGATTATGAATGTTTAGTTGTTCTTGAAGAAGTTGTTGGACATATTCCACTGCAGATAACAGAAGAAAACCAAAATATGGTTCTTCAAATATATGATAATAATTATAATGAGTTCCATAATGTAGATGTAGCATTAGAAGAGAATCCTTATATTATATTGTTCTTTGGAACTGTTTATAATAACGTAAGAAGTATTTTATCTGATGGAATCTTATTAGATTTATCAACATTAAAAGTAAAATTCGATGATGGAACTGAACTTCCATATATTGACTATTATAATAAATATTGTAGTAATGTTGGTGATTTGATTTCAGGATTGGCATTAACTGCATATCCTCAGTTATCAAACTTTACAGATCATGAACTTCGTTTATTGACAGACGATATACAGATAACAACTGCAGTAACAAACGCATTAAATCAGGACACAATAAAAGTTGTTAAGATAAACAGTCATTTGACTGAAGACACAATAACTGCTAACTTAATAAAACTGCATGAAGAAAAATCAAGGATCAATGTTGACTTGGTGAATGTTCAGGACAGTATTGATAGGATTTATAACCAACTTATCACAACAGACTTCTCACAAGAGTTAAATATATCACAGATTGAACTTCAAGCTAAGTTAAGCCAATATTATCAAGAAAGAACATCTTTGATGACTCAGAAAATTAATATAGTTGATGATATCAATATATATAAATCTGATGTAAAAGGCATAGCAAATTCTAAATTCAGGATTCGTGGCGTTGTTGACGGAACTGCAATAAATGAATATGTTAAACAAATTGCAGGTGATAAAGTTGATGTTATATCAATGGATGTTGAATATAAATACGCATCTGCAAAAAATGACACAGTAACAGTTACAACTATAGATGACACAACATTTACAAGTTGGAACAAATATGTTAATATTGAAAAAGAACGTACTCTTGTATTTAATAATTCAAATGATACATATGATATTAAATATGTAGAATATAATAGTGATGCAAACATTATTAAATGGAATCAGATTGATATACCTATAACACAAGGAGAAGATGTAATTATAAGAGTTAGGTTTAAATTAAATATTGGTCAACCATTTATATCATTATACACTCCTTGGTCAGACCCAAGAACAGTTGTGTTCCCAAATGAATACGAAGAGAACACAGAAATAAAGACTATCATGTCTACAAATGAAACTGATACAAATCAGGCCGCATTCACAAAAACACTTATAAATGACGGTTATACTGAACATGTTTCTAATAAAATGATGGAAGGCAGTAAAGTATTCTGGCATGATGGAAACAATATATATTCAGGATTCATTAATTCAACAAATCAAATGATGTCAATAAAAGATAAGTTTGATAAGATAGATGATGTCGTGTATGAATATAAAACATTAATTGATAACACAATAAACGCTAAGTATAAAGTGTATATATCAATGGATGGAATTCTTACAGAGATACTTCCTAATGTTTGTAATGAAATAACAATATCAGATAATATTGATAATACTACATTTATTAAAAAGAAATTTGATATTGTGATAAAGAATACTGGTAATGTGCCAATTAATTTATATACAATGTTCTTTGGAGATAATCAGATTCCATTAATTAAAAACAATAATGAGCATTATGATGATTATGTATCTCATTATGATAAGTTTATTGTTAATTATGGAGAAGATGGCGATCCAAATAAATCAATGAAACTTCAGACTTACGGTCAGTTCATTTATTTCAGAACAGATAATGTTAATACATATGATACATACTATAAAGAAGCTAACATTAATAACTTCATTGATATGATGTATGAGAACTCATCATCAGAAAATGAAAAACAGATGATGTATAAAAAGACATCAGCAAACGCATATAAGTTTGACGGGCAATCATTAATTTATAGATCAAACGAACCATTATCTTCAGAAGTTAAATTCGCAAATGATGATAACTCAGAATATTATGTTGTTAAATATGAAAACATTATTATAAAAACAACAGAAGATTCTGTAGTAAGAATAAATTCAAAGACTGATATTGCAGATGTTAGCCAAGAAGATTTCAATTTGAATTCATATGATCTTGAAGGAAGTTTCATAACAACATCTTTAAATAATAGTAATCAATTATTATGTAACATAAATTCAAATGATTCTCAATATAAAGAATTACGAATGAATGAAGTTATAAATATTCCTATGATGATAGAATATTATCTAAGCACTGTTGATAACACTTCAAAGAATATTGCGTTTGATATAAAACCAACTGTTGTATCAAATCCAGTAAATTATGTTATAAAGATAAAAATTGTAAAAGAAAAAGAAACAAACACTATAAATAACTAAACATGGCAAATAATAACTTTGTTAAAATAAATGGCGAATATGTTAAATTCTATGCTACGACAAATAGCTCGTTGCCAAATGTGTTAAAAAACACTGGTGCGTTAATCGTAACAAAGAATGAAGACGATAGAAAATCTTTATATTTAGCAAACCATTTCATTGCTAGTGGAATTGGTTTTAATGATGAAGATATAACCAAGTATTATGAAGAATGGGCTGGCCATAAATATAGTCAAGAAAAACGAGACCTTACTTATGTTTTAGATAGTCTTACTGGTTCTATATATAATACTAACCGTAAAATAAGTGATTATGTTTTGACAGAAGGCGGTGTTATAAATCATACATTCTTAACTACATATAAAGATGCTATAAATGCAGATTATGCAGTTACTGTAGATGAGTTCGCAAAAATGCAGAAGAAACCAAAATATGATGATCTTAAGATTATTGATTTCTGGTCATATATAACATTTGGTTTTTCTAATGATATACTTAATGATGAATCATCTCTTAAGTTTGAAAAAAGTTATTGTAATGTGTTTGGAGAAGAACTTAAGTATGATATTCCTTACGGAGCATATTTAGGAAGACTTCATATGTACTTAAAGACATTAGACGGGTCAACATCTGGTTTTGTTACTGATATGAATGATCCATCAATAAGTAATGAAAACATAAATGGTGAATCAATTACTACATATGAGTTTTATTCTGACTTGGCTGAATTTGGAAATGTTAATGTTCTTGAAAATATTTCACTGAACTGCGCAGGAACGGTAAGATATAAAAATTATCCGTGGTTATTAGAAAAACAAGGTTTAGTATCTTACGAAAGCGGAATAGATCCATATTCAATAAATGTAAAGATAAATTACAATAAACGTCCTTATGTTAGATATGTGTTTAACGAAGTTAATGATATAAGGAAAATTTATAAAGACTGGTTAATAACAATTCCTGAAGGTGAAATATCAAACATAAAAGTAGACGTTACAAATGATTGTAATTGTTCATATTGGCAAATATCATCATCAGAATCACCTGTAAGAGTATTTGTAGAACATAAAGACGAAAGAAATAACCATATATCAAATTATATATATGATATAACTGGTGATATGCATGAATTAAAACATAGAGACATGGAAGATAATTCATATATATTAAATAATTATATGTATTCTAATGTTAAGAACAACGAATCTCTTGAATGCGTAAACTATGTTTTAGATTATAAATTAAAAGAAAATGATCAAATAACAATATATTTTAAAGACAACAAAAATATTAACGATATCATAAATTATGTTGAATATGTAAATGGAGTTAATACATTTGAAAAATCAAGTTATTATGTTTTAAGTTCAGAATATAATTCAACACATTGGATGTCAGTTGAAGATCTTAAATATTTATTATAATTGAGATGAATAGAAGTAAAGTAATATTTGTTGATGATATAACATCATATGACTATGGGATGTCATATTCAGACTTGCACAAGTATAATGATGACCTTACATATATAGTATTTTCTGAATATGAAGGATTTAAATCTGTACATCATGGTGATATATATTATAATGGTGAAAAAATAACATTCATAAATGATATAGATAATTCAAAAATCGTTTCAGATGGGTTTTCTCACTATATGCCTTATGTTGATGAAAATAATAATATATCATTGACAAGATCTTACATATACATTGAATATGGTGACCAACAAATAGATACGACTTACACTATATTTCCAAATACTGAAGATATAGATATAACATATAAGCATTATTCAGAATTTGATAAGTATGTTGATATTACTGAATCATATTGGGGAGAAGCTATTATAACATCACCTAATGGTGGAACTATAACAAATTGTGGTGTAAGAGACGGTGTTGTATCATTATCAAATTATGGAAACAACTGTATTGATGTTACATTATCTTATAATTATAATATATATGATGAATGGTACGAAGACACATTTTCTATAAAATTAAGAAAATCTGTTTATCCACGTGAAGTTAAATTCTTATATGATGTTGAAGAAAACGCATCAAGTGATATTGTGTATTTACCAGCTGGTTCATATTATGTTCCAAAAATATCTGTATCACCAGCATTAGCTGACTCTTATAATTTTTCGTTTGCAATGACTGATGTTAATTATGACGCGACTGGGCAATTAACAAACACATACACTGGAGAAACGTGGTTAAATAAACCTGGATCTTCATTTAGATTGAACTGCTCGTATAAAACATCAGCGACTTCATCAGTTTCACGTGTTACATCAAAGAGATTTTTTGTAACACAGATTAATCCTCATCTATCATTAGTATCATCATATACAACATATTTATGGAGTGACAATAATTATAATAAAACAACTTGTTATTTACAGTCTAATATGGTTAATCCATCTGATGTTACATTTACAGTGAATGGATCAACAAGGAGTCATTCGTCAAATTATATAAATGTTCATTTTTCTGATTTAAACAGTAATAATTTAGCAATTGTTAAAGCAGAGATAACATCAAATTCTAATAGATATAATAAAAATCTTCGATCATGCGCTATTAAGCTTTATGGTGGAAATAATCTTTATACACAATCTGAATTAACTATACAAGATGTTTCAAATGTAGTCAATGGCACAGCGACATTTGTTTTATCAGACACTAACATGACAACGGATTATAATATTGAAAGTGATGATGCATTCATAACTGCAACAATAACAAACATTGTAAGTTCAGGTTCAAAAATATATACATATGTCACAATATCAGGAATATCAAATTTCCAAACAGATATTAGGATAACACCATCAAATTCAACACAATCATATACATTGTCGTTATATAATACATCTAACACAAATGTTAATATTAACGGTAACATAAATAGTGGAAGTGATGAAATATCATACGAATTTAAACAAAACTAATTAATATGAGAAATAGAACATACATATCATCATGTAATGATAACTGGAGTATTCAAGAATGCATTGAAAAATCATTAGAATTAAAAAATGTATTTTTGTTTTCTATAAAATATAAATCAATATTTATAAATGGTAAAAGATATGCTTCTGGTTCAAGTATATCTAACGAATCATTATCAAATATGTTTTATATGTCATTACATGAATATGATAATATAATCTTATTAAACAATAGAGGTTTAAAAGACACTGACAACAAACCAAAATCAGTTGAATGTCAAATGCATATCATCGGTGAAGACGATACAGTGTTCACACATGTGAATGAACCAACACAGATATTTCCAGATATTCGTTTAAGATATATAAATGGAGAACGTTATCATTGGTTCTCATCTAATCCTGACGTTGCGACAGTTGATGACAATAATATTATATTTCCAAAATCTGAAGGGTGGACACTTATATGTTATGGAACAATTGACGCATTAACATCATTTGGAGAAGCTACATTCAAATTTTATTTATCTGTAGTGCCAGAAGGGCATTCATTTACTAACATAATAGCGCCAAATGTTGATCCAGAACATAATACACATGGTTTAATAGATACAATAACAGACATTATTGATAATATTAATCTTGAATTGACACCTAATAATACTGGAACAATAAATATGGAAGAGTATATTGATATAAATCCATCAAATACTAATATTAATTTAAATCCTTAAAATAATGTAAAAAAAAATATATTATTTATGAAAAACTTAATAAAATATATTAATGAGGACGAAAATAATAAATATAATTTAGATGAAACCAAATTAAACCTCGAACTTTATGTTAAGGAAAATGGTAATTCATTAACATTTGGTATTTATTTAGATGATAATAATGGCGGATCTGGAATTACAATAGAAGAAAACACTCCAGATAAAGCGGCTGAAGAAATAGCAGCATATATTGCAGATTATTTCTATAAAGGAGATGAATAAGATTATTAAATAAAATATAATAAAAAATCTAATGAGAAGAAGAGTAACATTTAGTTATGTTAATAATGTAACAAATGAGTCAGACATATATAAAGATACTGTTTTCATCGCATATGAAACTTCTGATATATATAAAAACGGAATTAAGTACACTTATTTACATGAAGGATCAACATATGTAATGACAAACACTGGTTCTACTAGTATAATATTAGATAACAATCATGCAATAAAATATTATGATATAATTGACAGGAACGTTATATGTATGTATAATGATGGTATATCTTCTCCTTATGTTGTTCAACTAACTGATGATGAAACACAGGCTGAGATAACTGGTGATGGCGTTTCAAAAGAAGGAAACGCATTAAAAGTTTGGAATCGTAGAACATTAGATAAAACTACAACTGCATTATTGTTAAAGAATGGAATTCCTTATAAAAGAATTAACGTTAAATTCGTTTTATCTGGTCAAAATAACATTATAAATAAACCATCAGTTATAGAAACTTTTTCTGGACGTTCTATAACATACGATAAATATTATAGAAATAGTTATCTTTTAGAACCAATACCAGATTCAATAAATGTTGGAAACACTCCAATAAGGAATTTAGAAATAAATAATTTAAAATTAAGTTATAGGGGAAGCAATGAATATTATTCAGGGCTTTATGTTAAATATAACTTAAGTGGAGATAATCCTATTATAAAAGGAAATGTAAAATATGATAATATGATGTTAATATTCGTTACAAAGTTTAACCATAATACTGGTGAAGAATATTTTGAAACGAATGAAGATATCGTAAGAAAGGTACAAATAGAATTCCCTGGTATATCAAATTATTTATCATATGATTTTAATTATAGGTCTGTTGATGGAATTCCATTTGCATATTTAACAAACTTCACGTCATACTTATTAGGCAATCTTCAATATAATATAAAGTTTAGTCATGATGGATATGATTATGTACGCCACGGCAGACTTAATGTTACTAATATAATTGATGACGTTAAAAGTATAACAGATCTTAAGTTTCTTGTTAATGATAATAAAATTGTGACAAACTTATTAGTTGGTGATCATATTAATACTGCGTATTTCTATACAGATCCAAATAATGCTAACGGAACATTTGAATCAAAAACATCATGTTATGAAGGACGCAATCAAATAAGTCCAACGAATTATCATGGCAATGTCATAAGAAACACTCATGAAAGCGGACCATTGATTTATAGGTATGATAACAATGATTATTATACAGTAAATAATAGATATGATAGGCCATTAACAAGCT
>Ga0247611_10011004_pt1 | contig 10518 bp, 6 predicted proteins | sample 177DNAGHGhighgp2_FD_192422 | JGI IMG/M metagenome (GOLD analysis project Ga0247611, IMG submission 192422) | Sheep rumen microbial communities from Palmerston North, Manawatu-Wanganui, New Zealand - 1770 DNA GHGhigh gp2 | ecosystem: Host-associated > Mammals > Digestive system > Stomach > Rumen ... | reverse complement strand
GAAGAAGGATGGAAATATAATGATGCTTATGCTAATAGTATGTATAATGGAACAATGACTATATTAGGAGACCCAGGATTAGAATTTAATACAACATTACAACCATATACTTATCCTATAAGATTGGATGTTTTAGTTCCAAATAATGAGCTTACATTTAAAGATATAATGGATCCAGAAGAAAATACCAACTATAGAGAAAAATTAGAAAATGTATCAAAGAATTATGGTGTTCAGTTTATGTTAGGAAATCAAAGACTTCATGAAACAAGTGGCTATTATGTTATTACAAAAATAACACATAATATATCTGCTAGTGGATATACAACAACCCTTGACATAACAAGTTATCCAAATATAGAAAAAGATATATTAAAAGATCCTGATACTCCTTTAGAAACTGTTTAAAAAAAGTTAAATAAGGATAAGAATTATGGCCAAAGAAACAACCACAGAAATTTTTTCAGAAGAACAAGTAAAAAGAACTCAAAAAATAGCTAATGAAACCAGAAGGGTAAAGGATGAAGTTGGAAAGCTTAATCAACTTTCCAAAACTTTTGGTGAACATTTAGGTGATATAGCTAAAACATTTACTGCTATAGATTTAGCGGATTTTAGTAGTAATTTATTAAAAACAGCAAAAAGTATGACAGAATTAAATACAGAACTGCATCGTTCTGTTATTAATGCTGGAAAAGGTGTTGAGGGATTAAAAACATATAAAGATGTATCTATAAGCTTGAGTAAAGAACTTGGAGCTACTTTTGATCAAGCAAGTAAAATTTCTAAGTTATTAGCTGAAAAACAATATGCTGGAACAGCAGAAGATATAAAAAAAGCAGCAGATGCTTCTTTTATGCTTTCTAAAGCTTTTAATATAAGCGAAGAGGAAGTAACAGCAAATACAATAGAGTTACAAAAATGGGGACAAATATCAGCAGATACAGCTACTGCAATGTATGCTGATATGATGAAGGTAGCACAATCCAACGGTTTAACCAAGGATGGTGTTCAGGCTGTTATGAGTACTACAAAAGAGTATAGTGGAGTATTAAAAGCATTTGGAAAAACTCCACAAGATATTCAAAAAATGAATATGAGCTTGACAAAATCTGTATCTGCTTTGGAAAAAGTAGGTATAGCGGCAAAAGATGCTACTGGTATGATTCAAGGAATGTTAGATCCAGAAAATATAGAAGCTAATATACCAAAATTTGCTGCTATGGGTGTTTCTATAACTGATGCTATTACAGGAAATCTAGATGCAGATCAGATAGCTAATGGATTGGCTTCTGTTGGAGAAAAATTAAAACAAATGGGTCCAATAGCAGGTGCGGCTTATGCCAAACAAATGGGAATTTCTTATAAAGATGCTATAAAGGCTGCCTCTGCTGATTTACAAGAAACAGGTGAAGAAGCTATGACGCCAGAAGGTGAAGCTGCTGAACAAATGAAAAAAATGATGGAAGCTACACAGGATACAATGTCAAAACTTGGTTCTTATATAGAAAAAATAAAAGGTGGAATAAGAGAACTTGGTCCAATAATGTTAGCCGCATTGTCAGCAATTTTACCAACAGTATTAACCTTATTTAAGAAAAATTCTAAAATTATTAAAGAAGATGCTGCCACTAATATACAAGAAGGAATAGAAAAAGGATCAAAAACAGCTGCTGAAACATTAAAGGAAAATTTATATAATGCCGAAGTAGAAGCGGCTAAAGAAGCAGCTAAAGAAAAAAATAAAGGAAAGTATAATCCTGAAGAGGATAGAAAAAAGCAACACCAAGACAACATAGCTAATGCTAATACTTTAACAGAAATGGCTTACAGAAGAATTTCAGCAGAGCAACAGTTATTAGAACAAAAAGTATCAGCAGAACAAAAATTAGCAGATATAGGAATAGAGCTTAATAATAAAAAAAATGAAGAATATAATAATGCTGTAAAAATAGCAGATTTGGAACAAAAGATAGCTACTGTTCAAGATGATACTGCAAAAGCATCTTTACAAGCCGCTTTGGATAAAGCAAAAATCGATCAAGATTCATTAATTGAGCAGAGAACTGCTCTTGAAAAAATGAATGCAGATGCTGAAAAAGAAAAATTAGAAGCTACAAAAAGATATGTTAATATGGAGGGTAGGTTAAAAGAAGCTCAACAAAAAATACTTGGAAGTAAGGCTTATGCACGTGGTGTTGGAGTTGGAAAAATAGTTTCTAAAACAATAGATGTTGGTTTGAAAGTAATAGAAGCTCCTAAAAAATTTTTAAATTCTTTAAAGAACGGAGTTCAACATATATTTGATAAAGTAAATACATCTAAATTGGCAGATAAATTTAAAAGATTTAAAATAGGTTTTTCAAATGCTATAGAAGCTGGAAGAGCTGGTAGAGCGGCTAAGGCAGAAGCAAAAGCAGCAAAAAAAGCAGCAAAGGCAGAAAAAGGAGGTGGAGGAAAATCACCTTGGATGTTGCTATTAGCGTTATTAGCACCACTTGTAGCTATTTTAAAAAACAAAATACAGCCACTATTGGATGAACTAATGAATAGTTTTGCTCCTATAATGGAACAAATTTCCGATGTGGTCAAAGGATTATTAGAAAAATTAATGCCAGTAATACAACCATTAATAGATAGTCTTATGGGAATGTTAGGACCAATATTAGGACAAATTATGGAAGTATTATCTCCATTATTTGAACTATTAAAACCAATATTAGATTTGGTAATGTCTTTAGTGGGATTACTTTTTGACTTATTGGGTCCTGCTTTGCATATTATTGCCCAAATAACAAAAAAAGTACTTGTTCCTATTTTAAACTTCATAATTAAAGCTATTAATGGTGTTGTTAATGCTATAAGAAGAGTATTGGCATTTTTTGGAAAAAAATGGAAACAAGATGAAGATAATATAACTGCAACAAAAGCAAATACAGAAGCTCAAGAAGAAGCTAACAATAAAGGACCTGAAAAAATAACTAATAATGGAGGAGTTGTTACAGTATCAAAAACTGGTTCAACAGCAAATACACCTACTGCCTCAACAAATACAACAGCAAAGCAATCAGCTGTTACAGGAAATACAAATAACAGTTCAAGTAAAGACAATAGTAATAGTTATTTGGCATTAATGGTAGAAAAAACAATGGCTTTAAATACTAAAATGAAAGGATTGGAAGAGGCAATAAAAAAGCTTCCAATAAGTATAAGAAGTAATGTTGAAGAAAGCTTTGGATTAACATCACAAAATAAAGCTGTTTCAGTTGTCGTAGAGGGTGAAAATAAATTATTAACAAAATTGGGTTCAACTGCTAGTGGAGAGGGTAATGAGCGAAGAATTATATAAGAGTTTAATAAGAGAGGGTGAAGAAAATAACCCTCTTGATAAAATAAAATCAAATGTCGATTTTCAAGATGAAGATACACTAGAAGGCACTGTAAAAACCGCTGTTAAAAACATAGGCCCAGTTGGAGATGTTTGGAATATAGTAGATAGCTTTAAAAAAAGAACAGACCCATATGATATACAATTAGTAAAAGCAAAAAAAGAAAAATTTAAAGATATAAAATTATCTTCTAAGTTAGGAACTTATAACTCTATAGAAAATCTGGTAGGAACAGCTTCAGGTATGATGGTTGGAGCCTTAGGAAATGGAACATTAGCAAATATGTCTGGCACTATTATATCTAATCTTACAAACAGTTTAGGTGATGCTGGAACTTTAGTAAATTCAATATCTTTGGCAACAAATGCTGGAAAAGCTTTTAGAACTACAAGTGATAGTCTTGCAACAGTAGAAGAAATAGCAGCTATTAATTTAGCCAATTACTATAATATGTACGAAGCTAAACCTGGTAGAGTTATAAAAAATAGGGATGGAAAATTTAATTATATAACTGGTGACACAGATGGCAACTTAGATGGTTCAAAAAAACACGACACTAATCTTTCTCAGTCTGATAAAATAATCAATACAATAAACAATTATACTGATACAGCTAAAAAAGCAGCTTCTATGCCTAGTAGTACTGCTTTAGAAACATTAAGCAACAAAATGAAAAATATTAAATCAGGAATTAAATTTAATCAAATATTAAACATGGATCCAAACAAGGCAGTTGTAGGAAATACTTTTATAATTTCTGGAAAAAGAACTGAAAAAGAAGCGAAGGTTGGTTATAGTGTTGATGATAAAAGAGAAATTTTTTCTATAAAAAATATTACTGATAGCACAGAACATGAAGTAAAAATAAACAGAGAGAAATCTTTAAACGTTAATCAAACAACAAATAATGGTATTGAAAAAGATATAGAATTAAAACAAACAATGATAAAATATAGAGGAAGTTTGTTTAATGATGGTTTTATGAAAAACTTTGCAGTATTAGACAATGTAGATAAACTTAGAACAAAAACTTTGAATATTACAGATGATATAGAAACAAAAATTGAGAAAGATATAGAAAAAAAAGAACAAAAAGAAATAGAAACAGAAAATCAAAGCATAGTACATAATTATACACAAATAATATCTTTAAAAAGAAAAGATAGAGAGAGCACACTAGATACAATTGCAGATCAAGGTGAACATAATAGACTTTTAGTAAAAAGAAAAGAAGAAGAAGCAACAACTGGAGCTGTAACAACACCTAACAGAACTAGAAAAAAGATGACTCCAAATGAATATTTTGATTCTGTATCAGGTGGAGATGAAAACTACTATGAAACTTTTTTGAAAAGAAGAAATAAAAAAATAGGTGGATTATATATAGAGCCATATTTCAGTTCTGGAAGTATAAGTGTAGATTTTATACCTTTTGAATTTAATCCTATAATTAACGATGGAGGTTTAGAAGCTAAATATTCTACAGAAGAATTAATGGGAAGAATATTATCTGTTAGAAGTTATGTAGGAACTGACTCTAGTACTCTTACATTAGAAACAAAATATTTAGCAACTGCTGGAAAAAATGATAAAACAAATGAAATTTATTCAAATAGTTGGGAAAATGATTGGGACGTAGACCAACTGATGTTGATAGAAAATCAGTACAGAAAACTTGTTATGCCTTTTATAAAAGAAGGTATTTTTGTAAGACCACCTATTGTAAGAATAAAAATGTGGGAGCATGAGTGGTCAAACAAATATGATAGTAATAAAAATTTTAAAGGGAGAACTGAAGCAACATCAAAAGCAGATGCAGATGAAACTTTTGTTAATAGTTTATTTTCTTATCCATTAGATGAGGGTGATTCGAGTGCTTTAGAAGTTACTTATAGCTTGGATGGTTTTGTAAATGAAAAAAGATATATAGTTACAAATGTAAGTATAAATCCTATAGATTCAGAGGATTTTTCTAATGCTTATAGAATAGATAATAAAGCAGCGGTTAGAAGAGGGTTTGCTGTTTCATTAACTATGGCTGAAACAACCAAAAACTTCCTAGATACTGTACCGAATTATTATCATTATGATAAGCATTTAAAGACAATCGCACCAGAAGAAATATATGTAAGAAATGAAAAAGTAAGGCAATTAGATCCAACAATAACAATACCAGACATGAGCATATTATTAAAAAATAGTGATTATATAGTTGATAAAAAAATAGATGCTAACGTTATTAGTGGAAATGATATTTCTGCATTTTATAATAATGAAACATCAAGTAATACACAGCCATTAATTGTAAAAGCTTTTGAAGGAGAATGATATGAAAAGCAAAAGTTTAATATCTTATATAAATAAACAAAAAAAAGCAATAGAAGAAAATTATAATACATTATGTGATGTAAATGAAAGCATAAAAAGTTATATAGAAAAAATAAAGCTTTCAACTAAATTTCCAAACATTAATTCAATTATAGATAAACAAAAAATAGATATACAAACTTGTATAAATAATATAAATAATAAAACCACTGCTTTTGGAGGTTATGTAAAATATACACCTGAAGAGCAAGTTGATAAAGATTATGTAATAGGATTATACAATGAAGTAATAAAAGAATTGTGTAAAATAATATTTACATCTAAAGAAACAAGAACTATAGGAATTGATGTAGGAGATGTTGATAATATACTAAAAATAAATAAAAATGTAGATGTACCATATATATATGATTATTTTAAATATGGTGAAGGCATAATTGCTGATTTTAAAAACAGTAAAGCAAGTAAAGAAAATATAAAATTATATTTTACTATTCCAAAAGATTTAAACAGTATAAATATTCCAAAACTAACGCTTAATTTAATGCCTGTTTTTAATATAGATTGTAGTTCTACAAGTTATAAATTAATATATAATTTTTCTAATGGTAAATTAACAGAAGCAACAATAACTCCAAACGAAGGACAAGCTTCAATAGATGATAATAATTTTATTTATAAACTATATATGATTTTTGCATTAAAAACACTAAAAGAAGAATTTGATTCAAAACTAGAAAGATTTAGTTCAGAAAAGAATACACAACTTAATGAATTAAGCAAATTTTTAGAAAATATAAAGGAAGAATTTAATAAGGCTAAAGAAAATTCTGATGAGTCTGAATTAAACAATGAAAATATATGGGAAAAGATAGCAGAAGAATTATCTAAAAAAAATCAAATAGAAGTTGCTTTTAAGATTAATAGCGATGAAAAAAGAAAAGAAGTTAAAGATTATTTTGTAAATTTGGCAGAAGAATTAAAAAATTCTGAACTTGATGAATTTTCTTTACAAGAAAAAAATAGTAATAAATTAAAAATTGATAATATAGAATTTTCTGAGAATGGAGGATCTGCATACGTTATTTTAAAAAATAATTGGTTTTTCAAAAAATACGAAAGTATACCTACGCAAGAAAAAATAGAAAATGAAAATTATTATTACAGTAAATTAATAGAAGGAATAATGGGGTATAAAGAAAATGAATTATTACAAAAATTTCCTAATGAAACAATAAAAATTGATAAATTGTTAAGTAAAAAAGTTAATTTAGAAAATTTGTCTTTTGAAGAAGTATACAATAAAACAAAAATAGGGGAAGAAATTTTATTTGGAAATGATACAATGACAAATTTAACAAAAATTTTTGGTTGAGAGGATTTATGGCAACTATAGAAAATTTTAGAAATGTAATAAAAAATAAAGTAATAAATGATGATGTAAAAGGCTTCATAAATCTTAGTTTGATAGAAAACTATAAAAAAAATTCTTATAAAACTACAATTCCTATAGGAATGGGATACAGGCCAGATTTAGTTGCAGAGTATTTTCTTGGAGATAGCAATATGGCTTGGCTAATAACTTGTATTAATAATTTTACTAATGGAATAAAAGATTATAAAGAAGGAAGAAGCATTTTAATTCCTACAGGAGAATAATATGATTTGGAGTGCTACTGTCATAAAAAATAGTGATTTTGGAAAAACAGGTACAATAGATGTTTTACTTCATCAAAAATACAAAGCAAACGGGTTATCAAGCAGTTTTGCACAACCATTTTATAAATTATGTGAAGACAATATAATTAGAGATATAATAGCATCTGGAGAGGTTGGATTTGGAGCTGCTTCTATGACAAACCAATGCTTGGTGTTAGCATCTGGTCTTGGTGCAAGTGATAATACAGGAGTATTTGCAATTCCTCAAGTAGGTACCAAAGGATTAGTATTAGAAGTAGATGATAATGATAAATTTTCCAACGTGTATTATATTTGGATAGGTGGTCTGTATGGTGATAAACTATATGGTGAAAAAGTAAATATACCAAGAGATGATACTGATGATGATATAGAAGATGAAGATTCTTCTTTAATAGTAGACAATGAAACAGATAATATAACTGACTCTGATTATATAAATAAAGGTGCTTTTATAATAAAAACAAAAACTAATACAGTAGATGATTATGATAATATAAATCCAGAAGATGTAGATTTTAAAAACATACTTCCAGAAAATACTTTTATATTAAACAAAGAAAAAGCAGGATTAAAGCATCATTTAAATAAAGATGGAAAAAACATTGGTTTTGAAAAAATAATTTTAAATGAAAATCGCGCTCTTTTTACAAGAAAAATAAAAACAGATGATAAAGTATTAGAGCAGTCTATAACTATGGATGACCAGGAAACTGTTTTTGTTTTAAAGAATGAAGATGGAGATGTAGAAAACAGAATAACATTTAAATCAGATGGTGGAATAGAAATAAACACTACTGGAGAAATGACAGTAACCGCAAAAAAGAATTTAAATCTAAAAACTGAAAAAGATATGAATATAGAAGCAAAAGGCAAAATAAGCATGAAATCCGATGATATAATGAATATACATGGTAAAAATAAAAACTTAGCAGATTTGTTGGATAGATTGGCTAATGAAGTACAAATGTTGAAAACTCAAGGTGCACCAGCTGCTCAATTTATTATGCCAAATCAGGCTTCTAAAGTTAGTATACTTAGAGCTGATATTTCTTCTAACTTTAATAAGAATGGTTAATTATGAAATTAGAATTAGGCAATACAATTATAAATTTTACAGATGAAACTCAGGAATTTGATACCAGAATCATTGATATGAATGCTGTTGATGATGCCATGAATGGAATCTTTGGCATCATGAACGCAAAAAATGATATAACAGAAATAAATACAGAGATAACAGTCAAGGAAACGGAAATAACGGCCAAGAAAGCAGAGATAACATCTAAAGAGGCAGAAATAACGGTTAAGAAAGCGGATATAGCAGCCAAGGAAGCGGATATAGCAGAATTGCAAACTCAGATAGATACTTATGAAAATAAAAAAGAAGAGATAACTACTGTATATAAAGAAAAGCTAGTTGAACTAGCCAATCAAAATGCTCATTTAACAGTTTACACAGCAGAAGAATTATATAATAGAATGCTTAATCGTTTGCCTACTGGTTTAGATGGTCTAGATAATTTAGCTTTACAAATGTACGATGTATATAATAGTGCTATTACAAATGTAAATAACAAAGAAAATCCAATAAAGCAAGAAAAGCAAAATGAAGAAATAAATTTAGCAACATTGAATAATGAGCTTACTACATTAAATACTGAAAAAACAACATTGAATAATGAGCTTGCTACATTAAACAATGAAAAAGCAGCACTTATATCAAAAAAAGAAGAGATGTTAGAAGATTTACAAACAATGGAAGAAGAAAAAGAAGAAATGAAAAAAAATTTTTTAAACACTTATGATTCAACAAATTCCTTGATTTTGATTTCAACAGAAGAAAAAGATGAAGCTTCAGAAGCTTTGGAATTGTTGGAATCTATGATGGAAATGAAAGAAGAGGAAGCAGAAGCAGAATTAGAAAAGCAAGTAAATAAAGTGAAAGACAAAGACCCAGAAGAATTAGCAAATAAATTAGTGGAAGCATTGAAAACAGGAGAAACAGACGAACCGATAATTCAAGATATATTGGATCAACTAGATAAAGACAAAGACAAAATAGGATTAAGAAAAAACATTTATGATAGAATAAAAAACAATTCTGTAAAATCTTTAGATGTAGATTGTGCAAAATATGCTTCTATAGTTATAGAAGAATGTTCTAAATACTTTTCTACTGGTGTTTTGGGAGCCTTTGTTCATTTTGGAGCATCACCTTTTTTAGTAGGTGCTAGTGTTTCAATAGTCTCAATGGCAGTTACAAAAGTTCCAGAAGGTATTAATGAAATAAAGAATAGTACAAAATCATATATATTTTTAGATCAAGCAAAGGGGTTAGCAGATGGTATCTCTACATTAATTTCTAATGGTTCGATAACATCAATAGGTGCTGGAACTAAAGCAGCACCATTTGGTGTAAAGCCTGTATTTATAAATGCCAGTGCAAATGAAAATAAAGGGGAGATAGGAATAGACAAAGTAAAAATAATTATACAGGTGGCTGCTTTGGCTGGTTATATTATTTTAGCGGCTGGAGGTTTGGCGGCTATGTTAGCAAAAGCAAAAAAGCCTTGGGATAATATGATAAGTTTGATAGGTGCTAAAGATGGAAATGATTTGTTTGCGGCTTTGTTAGCGGCAGGTATAAAAGTTGCTATACTTTCGTCTTTAACAAAAGTAGAAGACTTAAGTTCTAATGGAATGGGATTATTAGTTCCTTTTGGCCCTTGACAAATATTTTTTATAATATAAATATAAACTATACTAGCAGAGGAGGTTAGTAAATTATGATAAAAACTTTTTTAAAAACATCTAATCATCAAAGGATCGTTGATGATTGTGAAATGGAAGTTGTAAATGTAATGGCAGAAAGAAATAGTCTTTCTTCTTTTAAATCTGAAACAGAAAACTATTTATTAAAATTTGAAAGTAGTCTTAGTTATTTTTTAAACTTAAAATTTAAAAGTCCAAATTATAAAATTTTACTTACAACAAATGAAGATAAAACAGGAAAAATAAATATATTAAATTTTATAGTGCTTTTAGAAAGTAAGGCTCAAATAGATTATGTAAAAGAATCACTAACGGAAAAAAAAATAAA
>Ga0247611_10011003_pt1 | contig 10519 bp, 5 predicted proteins | sample 177DNAGHGhighgp2_FD_192422 | JGI IMG/M metagenome (GOLD analysis project Ga0247611, IMG submission 192422) | Sheep rumen microbial communities from Palmerston North, Manawatu-Wanganui, New Zealand - 1770 DNA GHGhigh gp2 | ecosystem: Host-associated > Mammals > Digestive system > Stomach > Rumen ... | reverse complement strand
GGTCTGACAGATGCCGGATCCTGGCGTTCTGCTGAAACTCCTGTACTCTTCACTGGTGAATTGAATGCTAAGCCTGCTTTCCAGGGTGTTGTAAACGCTAAGAAGGGCGGCGAGCTTCAGAAGCCGGCTGATTACGTTGAACCGCCGAAGGATGGCGATCCGTTCACAGAGGATTACGAGAATGATAAGTACACCGGTGCTGCCCGTGCAGGTGTTTCCCTGAAGGTAGTAGAAGACAATCCGAACGAAGGCAAGAAGTGCCTGCTTGTTTCCGGTGCTTCCGAGACATGGGATGGCTATACTGTTGATGCCAGCCGTTTCCTCGGCAAGAAGATCAAGTATTCCTTCGCGATTAAGACAAAGGCTGCTAAGGTTTCCTTCACAGCAGATATCGCAGATCTGTGGCCTCATATCGAGGATATTGATACCAGCAGCGGAGATTGGGTACTTGTTGAGGGTGAACTCGACATGACCGGTGCAAAGTGGACGACTGAAGCTGGTGAGTACGATGTACCTCAGTTGGATTCCCTCAGACTCTACTGGGAGACAACAGAAGTAACAGATGATTACTATCTGGATAACATTCACTTTGAGGTTGTCGGATAATTGTTCGAACTCTGATCGAATAATCAAGAAGCTGTGTCTTCGGGCACAGCTTCTTTTTTGCCTTATACAAAGTGTGTTATACTTAGCAACATGAACCGAATCTGTATGGTTCGAATCAGCTAAACTTCAGGTGGGAAAAATGAGTATTTGTGCAATCGTTGCTGTGGATCAAAACTGGGGGATCGGCTATCAGGGGGAACTCCTGATCAGTATTCCGGAAGATCAGAAACTGAATTTTAAAGTTAAGACATTGGGTCATCCGGTGATCTATGGACGTAAAACATTGGAGACTTTTCCGAAAGGTAAACTTCTTCCGGGAAGAGAGAATATTATTTTGTCCAGGAATCCCTCGTATGTTGTGGATGGAGCTACGATCAAAAACAGTATCGGAGAAGTTCTCGAGTATACAGAAGAAAAGCCGGATGAGATATTCTTCATTATCGGTGGAGAGCAGATATATAAACAGTTTCTGCCTTATTGTGATACTTGTATCGTTACCAGAATTCACAAGACGTTCGAGGCCGATGCTTTTTTTCCGAATCTGGATGCGGACCCGGAGTGGTATTGTGAGAAGAAAGAGGAGACGATCATGTCTGTCAAGGGCGTAAGCTTTGAAATTTGGACGTACAAGCGTTGTCAGCCTTCTGAGTGCATATGTGAAAGTGCACAATCTGACATTGTGTGAAATGCACAATAAAACAATTATTTCTATGTGCAACCTCTACAAAAAGAAGATTGACTGCTTTTTCTCGTAAAGCTATAATGAATTCGCAAGGTCAGAGATGAACTTGCGAAGAGTAAAGGGAAAAAGAAAACTAAGAATTAAGGAGGTAGTCACCATGAAAGCTTTTAACATGAGCAACGTAGACGTACACCAGTTCATGCAGGCACTGGACTCCTGCACCGGCGATGTAATGCTGATTACAGATGAAGGTGACAAGTTCAACCTGAAGAGTAAGCTTAGCCAGATCACAGGTCTTATGAAACTGATCGAGGGCGGCAAACTGGTTGATGCAAAGATTTACTGCTCCAATGTAGAAGATGAGGCTCTGCTTTTCAGACTGAATCTTTTCGGAACAGTAGAGGAAGTCGACAACATCGGCTGATCCTAAATCATCCGTTCACTACGGATAAACCTGCGGGAAACCGCTTTTATAACGAGCTTCAACGGCTTCTGCGAGAGCAGGAGCCGTTTTTTCTTGCGTATCTTTATACTTTCTTAGTACATTTGAGCGATTATATGTTTATAATGTTTAAGTAAATTCGGATTCGTATCGGATCGATCAGTGAGGAATGGAATGATAAAAGAGTTTAAAGCCAATTACTATAGACTATTTCGATCAAAGTCTTTCTATATAATCACGGGTATTCTACTGTTCTTTTCTCTCTTAAGTGCGTTTTTTATCAAGTTTGTTGTGGATGATCCTTTCGGTGTGATCCATTGGTTTGTGGACCAGATCAGTCAGTCGATTAAGAAAAATCCGAGTGATGGTGCTTTTTTAAATATCTATCTGGAATCTGTCGATGTACTGTCAGAGTATAATGATCTGGCAGGAGTTATTAAATCGCAGGCAATCGGGGGAGCGACATTCCTTCTTTATTCTCTTCTGGTTATTCTTTTCGTCGGTAAGGAGTTTAAATCCCGTTTCTATATCAATCACTACTCCGGTAATACGCCTGTGACAAAGGTCGTATTTACGCAATGGCTTTCCCTTGCATCGATAAGTGCCGTTATGCAGTTGCTTACTGCTGGATTGACGATCCTGATCTGTAGTGTCTGGTGTACGAGTTTTCATGTCGGAAATGCGGCTATGGCTGCAAAATATATGCTTCTGGCAATACTTGGAAATATCGCATATCTTACTTTTGCGTACATGGTCACGTTTATTCGTAAGGGGACTGTGCTTGCTACCGTTCTGAGTTGTTTATATACGCTGGGATTTCTGGATATACTTTTCACATTACTCTCGGTTTTCATTAAGCAATTGAGATTGCTTGCACTGTCTGTGCAGATCGAGCTTACTGTAGGTGATGCAGATCTTTTCGCATATCTTTCGGCTATCGGATCGATCCTTTTCTTCATTTTTCTTTATCTGGGTATTACACTCGTTGTGGCGAAACGTCGAGATGCGTACTAATAACAGGACATTTGTGATATAATGTTGTTTCACGAAATGACTGTTAGGAGATAGTATGATCAACTATTTGTACAATGCCAGAGATATAGCCGCTTATTTCAAGTGGGCCGGTGTTTCTTCCCACCAGGAGAAAGAATACCTGCACTATATTTTCATGATTGGAGCAGATATATTGGCGAAGCCGCTGACGAATGATTACGAGGCTTTCGAGAGAGCAGTATACCGTGAACTCTATTACTTGTGGTCAGAAGGCTTTGAGAACGAGTATTCGGACATTGCCACGATTGCGCCGAAAGGTGCGGTTTCCTTGATCTGCGATCAGGATTTCATTAATTTGGAATCCTATATGAAACTTCTGTCTTTGCATCTGATTTTCTCGAGAAATCTTCCTTATGTGCATGTGACTTTCAATGGATTGATGATGCCTCTGGGGTTGAAAGGCGATTTTGCAGATTTTGAAAAGAATGTGGTGATTGCCTGCGATACATTGCACCTGATCACACATGACGTTTTCGGAAAACCTTTTGATCTGACGCTCGGCATTCCCGATGAGGTGCTTTGCCTGAGTCTTGAGCCTTCTTTCCGTCAAAGTCTTGCTGAGCATGATGATTTCAGAAAGAGATTTATTAAGCATGCGGCGACGCGGCTTCAGGAATTGAAGCAGTCTTCCAAGGAGATCCATGAGAAGGAAGAAAAGAAAAAGCTTCGTATTCTTAAGAGAAAGAAGACGCTCGAAGCGAAGAAAACGGAGAAAGCCCTGCAGACGAATATAAAGAAAACCCGTATCGGGAAGAAAAAGGAAAAGGAAATAGATGGAAAAGCAGATTAATATGGGACTGGATATCGGTTCCACTACGATTAAAATCGTTCTGACAGAAGAGGAGAAGATTATCTATCAGGAGTACAGACGCCATCACTCAGACATTGCAGGCGAACTCCTAAGTGCTTTTGAAGAAGTAAATAAGCAATTCCCGGGACTTCGGACACGTGTGCAGATCACGGGTTCCGGCGGTCTGTCTGTAGCCAAGTGGCTGGGATTGGATTTCGTTCAGGAAGTGATCGCGGAAACCGTTGCGATCTCAAAGTATCATCCGGAAACGGATGTCATTATCGAATTGGGCGGCGAGGATGCCAAAATCACGTATCTTCATCCGGTTCCGGAGCAGAGAATGAACGGTACTTGTGCCGGCGGTACAGGCGCATTTATTGATCAGATGGCTACGCTTCTCCGTACAGATGCAGATGGATTGAATGAAATGGCGAAGTCGTATAAGACACTTTATACGATCGCCTCACGTTGCGGTGTTTTTGCCAAGAGTGACCTTCAGCCTTTGATCAACGAAGGCGCGGCCAAGGAAGACCTGGCTGCTTCGATTTTTCAGGCGGTCGTCAATCAGACGATAGCGGGTCTGGCATGCGGACGTCCGATCCGCGGGCATATCGCTTTCCTCGGTGGACCGTTGTACTTTAATTCTGAATTGAGAAAGGCATTTGAGAGAACGCTGGAAGAACAGGTGAAGTCTTTCTGGATCCCGGAAAATGCGCAGATCTATGTAGCTTTGGGTGCGGCGCTTGGTGCCAAGGGCGATGAAGTGCTGCTTACTGACCTGATCGCTTCTTTCGCTTCTAAAGAAGGATTTGAACCGGATATCAAGCGTATTGCGCCACTTTTTGCCGATGCGAGGGAGAAAGAGCTTTTCGATGAAAGACATCAGCGTGCCACGCTCGATCTTTATCAGCTGGCCAAGCAGAAGGGACCTTGCTATTTAGGTATCGATGCCGGCAGTACGACGACCAAGGCTGTTCTGATCAACGATCAGGGACAGATGGTTTATACGTATTATGCAAGCAATCAGGGAAATCCGGTCAAGAGTGCGGTCAATATCGTCAAGCAGCTCTATGAGCAGATGCCTCCGGAGACTTATATTGCCAATAGCTGTGTTACCGGATACGGTGAGAACATCATTCGCGCGGCGCTGGGTGTGGATCTCGGTGAAATCGAAACGATGGCGCATTTCCAGTCCGCCAAGTATTTCTGTCCGGATGTCGATTTCATTATTGATATCGGTGGTCAGGATATGAAGTGCATGAAGATCCGAAATGGTGTCATTGACTCGATCATGCTTAATGAAGCCTGCTCCTCGGGATGTGGATCCTTTATTCAGACTTTCGCAGAAAACCTTAATATGGATGCGCATACATTCTCTCTGGAGGCGCTGTCTTCCAAGAATCCGGTCGATCTGGGAACCAGATGTACGGTATTCATGAATTCAAAGGTGAAGCAGGCGCAGAAGGAAGGCGCCACAGTCGGTGACATTTCTGCGGGTCTTTCTTATTCCGTCGTACGTAATGCACTTTATAAGGTCATCAAGATCCGTGATACCCAGGAACTGGGCAAGAAGATCGTAGTACAGGGTGGAACGTTCCTGAACGATGCGATCCTTCGTTGCTTTGAGCTGATTTCGGGGCGGGAAGTCATTCGTCCGAATGTGGCTGGACTGATGGGCGCTTTTGGCGCGGCGATCATAGCGAAGAATCGTATGCCGAAGGATCAGAAAGTATCCGGACTTCTGGGACTGGAAGAACTGAACAGCTTCGATATGACGACAGAGATGACAACTTGTCCGCTGTGTACCAACCATTGTAAGCTGACGATCTCCACTTTTTCGAACGGAGAACGTTTTATTTCCGGCAACCGTTGCGAGCGTGGCGAAGGTAAAGAAAAGGCAAAAGATACTTTACCGAACCTGATCGCCTATAAATATGCAAGGACATTCCGTTATAAGCCACTGGCCAAGGATAAAGCGCCACGTGGAGAGATCGGCATTCCACGTGCTTTGAATATGTATGAGAATTATCCGTTCTGGTTTACTGTGCTGACTGAACTCGGCTTCTCGGTCGTGATCTCTCCGCGTTCCAATCATGAACTTTTCGAGAAAGGCATGGATTCCATCCCATCTGAGAGTGTCTGCTATCCTGCCAAGCTTGTTCATGGACATATTGAGAGCCTGATCGAGAAAGGGATCAAGACGATCTTTTATCCGGATATTCCTTATGAGCGTCATGAGAATAAGAATTCAGGAAACCATTTTAACTGCCCGATCGTCGCGTCTTATCCGGAAGTGATCCGTAACAATCTGGAGAATATTCAGGATAAGGGGATCAAGTATCTGAATCCTTTCCTGCCGTTGGATAACGATGAGGCCCTGGCGGAGCAGCTGGCGCTCGCTTTCTCTGATTTCGGTGTGACGAAGGCAGAAGCGGCTAAGGCTGTGGCAGCAGGTAATAAAGAATATGACGAGTACAAGGCGGATATCCGTAGAAAAGGACAGGAGGTCATAGAAGATCTTGCCAGAACGGGACAGAAGGGTATCGTTCTTTCCGGACGTCCTTATCACTGTGATCCGGAGATCCATCACGGTATTCCGGAGATGATCAATTCTCTGGGACTGGCTGTTCTGAGTGAAGACAGTGTAGCTGTTCCAGGTCGTCTGGAACGTCCGATCCGGGTCGTGGACCAGTGGATGTATCACACGCGTCTGTACGAAGCGGCGGCATATGTTGCCACCAATGACAATCTTGAATTGGTTCAGCTGACATCTTTCGGTTGCGGACTGGATGCAGTTACATCCGATCAGGTGCAGGAGATCCTGGAAGCGCAAGGCAAGCTTTATACTTTGCTGAAGATCGATGAAGTGAGTAATCTTGGTGCGGCGCGCATCCGCATGCGTTCTTTGAAGGTGGCGATGGATGAACGTGAAGCGGCCAGAAAAGATGGGACGATGCCTAAACGGGAAAGAAAGTCCTATACGATCAAGCGCGTGCCTTTTACAGAAGAGCATAAGAAGCGTCACACGATCCTGGCTCCGCAGATGGCGCCAATCGAGTTCGAATTTGTCGAAGCGGTATTCCACCATCACGGATATAAGCTGAAAGTCCTGAAAGAAGCGACACAGGCGGATATTGAGTGCGGTCTTCGTTTCGTTAATAACGATGCCTGCTTCCCGACAGTTATCGTAGTCGGGCAGATGGTCAATGCGATTTTGTCCGGAGAGGTGGACCGTGACAACACCACGGTGCTGATCACTCAGACAGGTGGCGGATGTCGTGCGACGAACTATGTGGCTTTCTTGCGTAAAGCCCTTCGTGAGGCTGGTTATGGCGATATTCCGGTAATTGCTCTTTCCGTACAGCAGTTCGAAAAGAATCCTGGATTCCGACCGACTTTGCCATTTATCAATAGTGCGCTTCGTGCCATCTGCTATGGTGATATGCTCCAGACCCTTCTTCTCCGGGTACGTCCGTATGAGAAGGTGAAGGGCTCGGCCAATGCGCTTTACCAGTTCTGGAACCGTTGTGGCAAGCTCTTCTTCAACCCGAAGGAGAAATTCGAGGACATCACCACGGAATATATCATGGCGGAAGCCTGCAAGAACGTTCCTCTGACGGAGGAAGAAAAGAAGGCGGTGGAGGATCTGCTGAAAGAATTGCACTGCAGTAAGGTCGGCCGTCCTTCATCGTATAGAAAAATGATCGATGCAACGATCGATACATTCGATAAGTTCCCGATGCTCGATATTCCGAGAAAACCAAGAGTCGGTCTTGTAGGCGAGATCCTTGTAAAGTTTCAGCCGGATGCCAATAACCATGCTGTCGATGTTGTGGAACAGGAAGGCTGTGAAGCTGTAGTGCCTGGTCTTCTGGACTTTTTCCTGTATTGTGCGATGGGCCCTGTGTGGGCGGCAGATCACCTGGGAAGAAGCAAGAAATCTGCATGGCTGAGTAACAGGGGAATCGATCTGCTCCAGTCTTATCGCCGTCATATTGTGAAGAGAATGGCACAGACCGGTAAGTTCCAGCTTCCGGAGAGTATTCGTCATATGGCCAAGAAGGCAGAGAATGTTCTTTCCTGCGGTAACGATAATGGTGAAGGATGGTTCCTTACTGCCGAAATGATCGAATTGATCGAAAGTGGTGTGCCGAATATCATTTGTGCGCAGCCTTTCGCTTGCCTGCCGAACCATGTCACAGGTAAGGGCATGATCAAGGAACTGCGTCGTCAATACCCGCAGTCCAACATCATTCCGATCGACTATGACCCGGGTGCCAGTGAAGCCAATCAGCTGAACCGTATCAAGCTTATGGTCAGCACGGCGCATTACCGTGAAGAAATGAAGAGAAAAGAATCAGAGAATAAGTGAGCACGGAGGTTCGGGTATGTCTGAGGGTAAGCGTCTGCTTCTGGTCGATGGCAATAGCATTATTAACCGCTCGTATTATGCGACGGCCGGCAGAAACAATTTAACTGCACCAGATGGAACGCCTACCGGCGCCGTCAACATCTACCTCAACACTCTTTCCAAGTACATGCTGGAAATCGATCCGACACATACGTGTACGCTCTTCGATCTGAAAGCGCCGACTTTCCGGCACAAAGCTTTCGATGGATATAAGGGAACGCGTAAAGGAATGCCGGACGATCTGGCGGCCCAGATGCCGGTGCTGAAAGAGGTGCTGGATGCGATGGGGTTTCCGCGCTACGAACAAGCCGGCCTGGAAGCGGATGACCTGATCGGAACCTTGAAAACAATGGCTGTTCAGGATGGATTTGAAGTCTTTATTCTGAGTGGAGATAAGGATGACTTTCAGTTGATCGACGAGCATACGAAAATCGTCATGCCGGTGACCAAGAAAGACGGAAGTTCTACCGATTATTATGACGAGGCTCTTTTTCAGGAGCGGTATCACATTCCTTCTTCTGATTTTGTTACGGCAAAAGCACTGATGGGTGATCCGAGTGATAACATTCCAGGTGTGCGCGGCATTGGTGAGAAGGGTGCGATGGATCTGGTCGGGAAGTATCAGACGCTGGACAATCTCTATGCGCATGTCGATGAATTGAGTCCGAAGCTTCGTGAAAATCTTCTTACGGATAAGGAGAATGCCTATCTTTCTCTGATGCTTTCCAGAATCGTGACGGATGCGGAGTTGATGATCACGCTGGATGATTTGATCCGAAAGCCGATGGATATGCAGTCTGCAGCGAATTGTTTTTATAAATACGGATTCCGAAGCCAGATGAAAAAATGGAATATAGATGAATCAAAGGCGCAGGAAGCAGTAGAAGAAAATAGTGAAGAGGAGCCTGATACCTATCCGAAATTGAGCGGGAAGATGCCTCAAGTCCTTTTGGATATGGATGTTGAGAACGCCTGGAAAGAAATAGGACCGGAGATCCTCGCGGAAAATCCGGTTGCTATCGATATGACGAAAGAACCGGCTCTTGCTTTGGGTCTTTCCGTGAAACCTGATCAGGTTTATATCTGGACAAAGAAAGAGAGTATTTCTGCCATTCTGAACAAGATGGTATCAAAGGAGATCGGAACAGCTCGCGATAATGCTCCGATCGTATATCGTGCCAAAGTTCACTTTAAAGCTTGGGAGGAAGGGCTTCCGTTTACGACCGTCTTTGATGTTGAAATCGCCGCCTTTGTCCTGAATTATATCGAAGGTGCAGATCCCTCTTTCGAGATGCTGGTGGAGCATTCGACCAAGCGTCCTTTCCCGATCCTCGAGAAATATGAGCAGAATGAAGAGGGAGAGAAAGGATCGTATCAACAGCCGGATCTGTTGTCGCTTCTGGCGTCGCCTTCGCAAGAGAAAGAAAAAGTTCTGGAAGAACGCGATTTCCTGGATTTTGCCTATCGGATCCTGCTGGTTCGATTGGTGTCTTACTATCAGAAAGATGAGATTGCCGCACAGAAGATCGAGAAACTTATCTATGAGATCGAGATGCCGCTTGTTATGGAACTCGACCGCATGGAACGTCGCGGAGTGCTCGTCGATGTTGCACAGATCGATGCGTTACATCGTGAATTTGAGTCTCAGCTTTCTGATCTGGAGACGAAAATATATGAAGCGGCAGGCGAAGAGTTTACGATCCTTTCGCCCAAACAATTGGGGCAGATCCTTTATGAGAAACTCAAGCTTCCATCCGGCAAAAAACTATCCAGTGGCGGGTATTCAACGAATTCAGATGAATTACTCCGTATTGCGGATAAGCATCCGATCGTAAATCTTGTCCTCGAATACAGGCAGATCCAGAAACTGGATTCAACTTTTGTTATGGGATTGAAAAAGAGTATTTCCCCGAAAGACGGACGTGTTCACACAACATTCAGTCAGGCAATGACCAATACAGGAAGATTGTCTTCTTCCGACCCGAACCTGCAGAATATACCGATCCGTACGGATCTTGGGTCCTTGATCCGGAAAGCTTTCATCGCGAAGGACGGTTATGTACTGATCGATGCCGATTATTCCCAGATCGAGCTTCGCCTTCTGGCTGCAATATCCCACGATGAGGAGATGATCGCTGCTTTCCTGGAGGGTAGGGATATCCATACCAAGACGGCCTGTGGTATTTTCGGTGTGCCACCGGAGATGATCGATCATGGTATGCGATCGGCCGCCAAGAGAGTGAACTTCAGTATAGTATATGGAGTCAGTGATTATGGCCTTTCTCAGGATCTGGGGATCAGTATAGGTGAGGCACATCGCTATATCGAAGAATATTACCGTCAATTCCCTACGATACGTTCCTGCCTGGAGGGATTCAAGCAGGAAGGTCATGAAAAGGGCTATGTTGCCACACTTTTCGGAAGACGTCGGATACTGAAAGAACTGTCTTCTGCTAACCGAAATATCCGAAACTTTGGAGAACGGGCAGCAATGAATACGCCTATTCAAGGTACAGCGGCAGATATTATCAAACT
>Ga0247611_10011000_pt1 | contig 10520 bp, 13 predicted proteins | sample 177DNAGHGhighgp2_FD_192422 | JGI IMG/M metagenome (GOLD analysis project Ga0247611, IMG submission 192422) | Sheep rumen microbial communities from Palmerston North, Manawatu-Wanganui, New Zealand - 1770 DNA GHGhigh gp2 | ecosystem: Host-associated > Mammals > Digestive system > Stomach > Rumen... | reverse complement strand
AGCGAAGTAGCGTGCGGCTTCAACAATATGTGGCATAACCGGGGAGCATCTCCCGTTTTGTATTTGGTCTAGATAGTTGCAGTTATAGTAGTTTCTACAATATTTTTTAATTTCTTCCTCCAAATCCACTTTCGGCTCCTGCCTTGCATGGATAAACCTCGCTACGGAAGGCACATTATAGCCGTCAGGGGTTTTGACAATCCAGGCACCGACGGCGACATCAAAGTGGCTTCCGTCCTCAGAGAATAGCTTAAGAATATTGCCGTGGCTGTGGACGTAAGACTCAAACTCGTCCCATGACTTGAACCACTCTCCAAACCTCGGACTCTTACCCGTAAAGTCAATGACTTCTTTAAGGTTGTGCCCGGTCCACTGAATGACTTGCACCTGAACTAATTCTCCCCAATCTTCAATTTTATCGGAACTAATAAGACGAATGTTATGCGGTTTGCCTAACAGTCCAGGATTGCCATCTGTAAAGATTTCAACTTTATAATCCGTCTTACCAAGTTCGTTTGGAATGTTGGTCGCAAGAATCTTATAAGTAAGATGTGGATTATACTTACTCACAATCAAATCTCCAACTTTAAATTTCGGCTGCTCCTGCTGGAGAGTACCAATGACGGAAAGAATTTCATCATCCTCATCAATCCTATTGGGGTCAATAATGTACCCACAAGCCGATAACTTGTTGTGCATTTTTTTCCGCCGTTCTATCTCGGCAATCAGTTTTTCTGCGTCAATGTATTTAGCCATATCTATTCTATATTTCGGTCATACTTATCCAGGGCCAGGCGAGCCGCTTTCGCGTTCGTTTCCGCTTCCACCATGTAGGTCTTTCGGGGAATATCCTTGCGCCCTCCAAAACCGCGCACAAGGCAACGGAATTGCCTTTTAAGGCTGGAAATCTCTTTGATGTATTCAACCTCAATCACCAAGGTTCCATATCTGTATTTTGTCGCTGCCATACTACAAATTGATTAAGATTGCACACACAACGAAAATGATACTTAACACGGCCACCGGCCAGCGTTCTTTCAAATCTTCAACAAACTTTTTCATATTACCAAATGTATTTAATGTTTTCTTCTATCATTACACGGGTTTCGCCATTACTCCGGGGAACATATTTCTTTGTGAGAACATGGCCGAAATAAACAATTCGGATGTTCCCCTGGATAACCTGGTAAGAAACATCTGCAATCTTGATTGCCCCAACGCTATCTGTTGCAATGTCCCCAATTCTATACTGCGCATTCGTTTTCACATATTCCTTATACAAAGCATCCTTTTTCGTTTGCGCCACCTTGTCAATGTAAGCAATTTGCTTGTAGAGAAATTCCTTTGTCATGGCATTATAATTTAGCAAAAATATTTATTAAGTGCTCATTTACAACCCGCGTATCAAAGCCGGAATACACATCGCAGAAATGCCGCATGGCTTCATCGCAGGTTGGTGCATCATCATCTATCTTCCCGGTAAAATCCACAACCGCATTGACATCGAAATACTCAATCACTACACGCCACCCCATGAACCAGAGAACCGGGCGTTGAATAACACCGCATCCTCGGTCTAAACCACCGATTTTGAAGATACAATCCCACAAATCTTCCGGGATAATCTGGTAGTCCAGCGGGTTAAAAACCTTGCGAAAAGCCTTTGACGGTACACCGCCAAATTGAGAATATGAATAATCGGTGCCCCCAAATACATCCACCCCGCAATTACATGATATGCCAGCGGGATAACCACCATTCTGGATTAGGTTCTGCGCAGATGCCCCAATATATTCAATCGTTCCCCCTGGAGCATTGAACGCCATTGCTTTCTTCCGTTTCATCGTATCGCATTTTTAAGCAACGTAAAAAGACACCTTTAATCCTCTGCGGAGCCTGCACACGCAGCAATCTTCCATGCAGTTGAATGCACGGTCCAAAAGGCGATTTCAATTCGATGTCCGCAACCAGGCGGATAAGTCCAGAAACACCAACCAAAGTGTTAATCTTGTTACCCTCATACATGCCGGAAACCTTGATTTTGTAGTTTGCGTTAATCTCGCGGGTGGTGTATTTTAGCGTTTCCATATCGTTTTGTTTTTGCTCCGGGAACCGGCCCGGTCCGTTGGGGTTTATTTCCTTTCCCCGATGCAAAGGTACGCATTATTTTTTAATTACCAAAACTTTTTGCATAATTTTAACGAAAAAAGTTAATTTTTTCATTTCTCGCGTTTAAGGCGTTTTCTTTCCAAAGATGATAAGTTATACCAGCAAAGGGGAGAAAGTGCCTAAAATCGGCCTAAAAATGCGAAATCGCTATTCTGCATAAAAAATCCGGGCTGCATTTCACAACGCGGCCCGGAAACCTAACTTATATGGCTTACTCTCATCATCGGTTACAAAGATAGGGAATTAAGGGGAATTTTGCGAAAATTTCCCTTATTTCTTTTTAGATGTGGGCTTTTCACGATAACCCGATGCGTATATTGCACGGCCCTGGGCTTCCGCTTGTGCCTTTGTAGGATAAACTTTTCCCGTGTTCCCCCATTTGTAACCACCGGGAACTTTTTGAACTGGCATGGCTAAATCAATTAAATTATTTTTCTATAAAGATATATTCAACGCCCACGATTTGCGTATGCGGATTGAGTGAAACAACATCCAACTGCCGGTCTTTGACTTTGTGAGTTTTCCAAAGAAATCCCAGGAATCGTTTGTATTTGACCGTTTCAGCCACTATCAGCGAATCCCGGTTGTGTAGTGTACCCGTGAAATTATCTTGCATCAAAAGGCCCGAAAAATCAAACCACGCATCCCCACAATGAACGGCTACGGCTGGAATACGAATGGAATCCCGGATAATAAATGTATCAACGGGTTCCGCTTGCAAATCAATGATGGTCTGCGCCTGCGTTTTGTTAATTGCGGCCAAATCCCGATTACGCCCTTTCAACTCCCGGATTAACTTTGCATCATCCGCCCGGAATCTCTCAAACTCTTTCACGGTCAATTCCAGGGACTGCACCCTGGCCGCATGGAGCGAATCACGCACTTTGTACGTTTCCACCTCCCCCAACAAGGTTTCAGTATTGTTGCGGTATCGGTCCCGTTGGGCTGTCAACCGTTCAATGGTCTTTGATGCCAATACAACCGAAATGGCCGCTGTAATAATGACAACGGCCATGACGGAAAATTTAACCCAGGTTTTCATTACTCGGCGGGCGGAATTGAACCTTTGTCGGTTGAATTGTAGGCCCAACCGCTTTCGGTATGGTCGTACGATACGGTTTCGACCGTGGTTGCATCCGTGTATGTCAAGCACAATCCGCCATTCTCAGCGTCTTTGTACGAAACTACATACAGATGTTTAGCGGTTCCGGTTTTCTTGGCAACCTTTGCGCCGATTTCCAACGCGTCAAGTTGTTCGCCGGTCAACGCCGTAATGTCGTTAACCTCAATGGGCGCGGCTGCGGCCACAATGGCAGAAAGGATGGTTGGCAATGCTCCGCCCGCATCAACGGCGGTCCCCTGGCCCGCAATCTTGGCGTTAATCAACGCCATAAGTTCGGATTGTGTCATAGGCAATAGACTTTAATGGTTAATGGTTTACGGATACAAAGATATTAAATTTTTGACACCATACAAATTGCAATTTCCAAATGTATAAAAGAATCTCTTTCACGGCTTAATAGTAGTGCCAAATAACGTATTGCGGCTTCGTGGGGTCATCGTCCACGTGGATATAGTTTTTGCCGATACCGATACGGGTAAACCCGGCAATCAAACACGCATTCACAATCTTGAAGCGATTTGCGCTTGCGTTGCACCTAATATCAACGGCGCACCCATGCGTGTGTCCCCCCGTGCCGGTCCGGCCTTTTGCCTTTTCCCACTCCGGGGAACGATATGCAGAATTAAGCACGAAAGGAATACCGGCCAATCCGCGGGCGGCATCCAATTTATCCATCGTGTGCTGCTGCATGTCTTGCAATGAGCAAGATGGGACACACGCGGCAAATTCCTTTTCTTTAAAATACCGTGATTTAATCATTTTCTTTCCCGTCTAAATCATGAATTTCTACTGTTGTATCCCCGTGGGTTAACTTAACCCCCAGGCCCTCGCGGATTGCTTCGCGCACCTCAAACAAAGTGGCAAAACCAAACAAGTATCCTGCAGCCTTGAAAATTGACGGGTCAATCTGCCCGTATGGCGGCAAAGCCATCGAAACAATAAACATTGCGAGTGTCATAATTAGGCACACCCACAACGCAATGGTCGTGGATGTGCTTACGCGCTTTGTCATTGCCCGAAATTCGCGGATTGATTGTAATGCGGTCATAACTCAATCAATTAGGGGTTTATGTACCTACTTCTTACAATAACTATATTTTAAACAAATCAATATAAGATGAATAATCTACTGAGTCTGTATTCAATATTGACACATCGCTATTATCTATGTCGTTACCATAACCGCTAACCGTTACCTTGATGCCTCTACCATAATATGAGGCATCCTGCTCAGTAAGATTGATGTGCCCAACCTCGCATCCATAAAAATATAGCTGATTGATAATAGGAACTCTTATAATGCCGTCATCTATATCATTGAGGCTTCCAAATCTTGCACCAAGACCTGATGGGGCAATAAATCTGCAATTAACAAATGTAAGACTTGCCGCTCTCTGAAATCCTATATTGTTATGTGCAGCAAAAGCAGCACCAGTATTTTCTTCATTTTCAAAAACGCAATTTTTAAAATTCCATACAAGTCCACTTCTATAACCTGCTCCCCATGCCACATTTGATACAGTATTTCTACTGACTGCCTTCACGTTATTTATGGTTCTCTCAACGTTCACAAGTCCTTCAAAGTCATCATGAACTGCGTATCTTGTACCCTCACCAATAATAGTGAGATTTTCAAGTTCTGAGTTTTGTTGAAGATTAATGGGGGATATTCTTGCTCTTACATTTTCGCTGATTGATAAACTGAGAGACATTGATATAGTTCTCTGCCTTCTATCACCTATACCTAAAATCTTAACCCAATTAGGAACAAGAATACCGATATAATTACTATCTGACAATTCTTCAGATGTTGGAGTGATAACTTGGTCTTCCCATATTTCTATGATATATCTTTTTTCTGCAGAAGCATCAGAGCAGGCAGCAATTGCCTGTTTTAAAGTTGCATATTGCTTACCAGTTCCAACAGATAAAGTTTTTGTAGAAATATTCAAAGTATATAGAACATAACTTTCGCCATTACTTAACGGAGGATAATATTCTGGTTCTGTACCATACATGATAATTGCACTACTTTTATCTACAATATTCATTCCTATAAGAATGTAGGCACAATTTGCTGGAGTAGTAAAGTCGCCATGAGGATTATCACTATTATGCACAGCTGCTCCACTATTCAGGAAATTTTTATTAGAGTCATAATATGTAATAATTCCATATTTGTTGAAACAATAGCTTGTATTTGGAGTTACCTTAATATAATCTGTGCTGCATACACTTTCATCATATATTGTTTGACCATTTAAGAATACATATTCTCCGTCTACAAAGTTAGTTCCAATGATATTTATACGCAGTTTTTGTGACAGTTCCTCATTATCTTTGTTTATCTTACTATCTATTCTTGCAATATCCCAACTTGATTTAGGAGTAGTGTTATAATAAGTATCAGGTTCAGTTCCATGCATAAGGACTGCACCAGCCTTATCAGAAATCATAAGACCAACTTGCATAAATACGCAATTATTTGGTGTTGTAAATGTTCCAGAAGGGACATCAGAATTGTGTACGGGAGTACCACTTATAAAGTTTTTGTCTTTGTCATAAAATGTTAGGATGCCATACTTGCTGAAGCAATAAGTACTATTCTGAAGAACTGGAATATAGTCTGTTCTACAAATAGTCGTGTCTTCCATTTTCTGACCATTTATAAAAATCCACTCCCCGTCAATATAAGTACCAGTTAGAATATTTTGTTTAAAAACATTCTCGATATTTCTGTTTATGTTATCAGAGCCTCCACTTTTAACCAAATTATCACTTCCAGCAGTAGGTTCATCATCAATACCTTGCCAATTACTTACAGAAGTGCTAAATGCATTTGACATCAGTCTATACTGTAGATACTTATTGTCAGAAGTCTGTACGAACTTAATGCTCATGCCACCTTTACGAACAGCAATAGGAATAAAGGTATTGAGGTTTTCATCGTTCAATAATGCAGATAATGACGCGAACGTTGCACCGCTGTTATGCGCTGACACATCATACACCGCACCGAGTGCAAGTTCCTCACTATATGCGTTAAATTTACTATCTATTCTGGCAATATCCCAACTTGATTTAGGATTAGTGTTATAATAAGTATCAGGTTCAGTGCCATGCATAAGAACTGCACCTGATTTATCTACAACCATAAGACCAACTTGCATAAATACGCAATTATTTGGTGTTGTAAATGTTCCTGATGGGTGGTCTGAACCATGAACAGCTATACCACTTATAAAATTCTTGTTCTTATCATAAAATGTTAAGATTCCATACTTGCTAAAACAATAATTGCTATTCGCAAGAACTGGAATATAATTTGTTCTACAAATGGTAGGGTCTTCCATCTTTTGACCGTTAATAAATATCCATTCGCCATCTATGTAAGTACCATCTAAAACATTCTGTTTAAACGTTTTTTCTATGTTTCTGTTGATTAAGTCAGCACCACCACTAACTATTAAATTCTCACTTCCAGCAGTAGGCTCATCATCTACACCCTGCCATTCAGATGGTGTTGCACTAAATGACTGAGCCATCAATCTATATTGCACATAGTTGTTGTCAGAAGTCTGTACAAATCGAATACTCATTCCACCACATCTTACAGCAATAGGAATAAGCGTGGAAAGGTTAGCATCTGACAACAATGCGGATAATGATTCAAATTTGCCGTCATTATTAGGGCCTGCGGTGGGATTATTCTTCGTTACATCATAAATCACTTGTTGGCCTAATTGATTGAGTTTTTCCAATGATGCAGCCCCGGTTGAATCCTTGGACCACGCGCCATTCCATTTCAAAATGGCAATTTCGCCATCGGCCAACACCAAACCGCCAAAATTTGTATAGGTTCCGGCGGTTGATGCAAGGTAAAACACGTTTTGGTCCGGCGTCCCCGGATTCGTGGCCGGTGTTGCAATCCCGGCGTATTGATACCCAACGCCCAACGAATTGACCATTGCCAACAACTGTTGTTGTAACAAGTTGCCGGTAATTTCTTTGTTCCCGTTTTGCTTTATTGCGGCGGCAATGGCCGCTTTCAATGTTGCGTAATTTGCCATAATAATCAATTATTGGTTGTTAAAATCGTTGTTGAAATCGTTGTTGAAATCGCCGCCGGTCGGTTGGATATATCCACGGCCGATTTTCTTTGCAACGGTTGCCGTTTCAAATTCTGCTGCAACGGAAGCAACATCCCCGTTATCCTCCCACTCCGGGGTAATTAGGAATGTATCAAGGCTATATCGCTGGCCGTTCTTTTCAATGTAGGCATAATCGGCCATTCGGATAAAGCGCATGACATCCAAAAGGTATTCCGATGCAAGGAATGAAAAGCGGTATTTCTTTTCCGAAATCTGCTTTGTGGGAAAAAAGTAACCATCCCTGGTTTCGCCCTCCTCCTCAAAAACATATTCCGGCTTTGCAATATCCGCTTGAAGATAGAGAACATTTCGAAATTGCGTTCCGCCTGCATACTTGTAAACAATGGTCCCCGCATCCATAACAAAATCATCCTTGTCCCACCATTCGATTTTCAAATATGGTTCAATGTCGTTTACAACCGTGAACATTTCGGAATACCACGTTTGGGTCCCGTCCGAAATCGTAGCGTAATATTGACCGTTTGCAAATTGCGTAAATACGGGCGTTTGACCGCCAAACACGATTACATCATACCCAAGCGAAGCAAACGGTTTGATGGTAATTCCGGCGTCCCGGATTGCTTGCGTAAAATTCCCAACCAACACGCCCGTTTTTGTATAGACCAGGAACGATGCAATGGTTGTTCCATCCCGATGGGTGCGAAAGATTTGGAACGGCAACATAAACATTGCCTGGGTAAACAACGGGTAAATCCTATTGTAAACCCACCATTTCCGGGCATTCTGTTGCTCAATGGATGTGTACCACGGCAAGACGGACAAGTTGTTATTCGGTATCATATTTCAAAGTCGTTTTGGCGTTCCTGCTGGACAAATTTACGGACATTTTTTGAATTGCGCCATCTCCTAATTCCGTTTTAATTAAATTGAACAAATCAGGTTCATACAAAACGGGGAAATTGATTTCTTGCGTCTTTAATTTCTTAATGCCAATTGCGTTATACTCAACATCCCCAATCTTATACTGTTTTGCTGGCATATCATATCGGTAATATGATTGCAGCAACACAAACGCCACGTAAGCATTTTGCAATATATAAGTCGCTCCATCGAAAACAAAAGATATATATGGTAATGTGTATGCTCCATCTTCTAATTTCGCACCAAAAAGAACAAAGCCATCTTTAGATATTTCGGACGGGTTTAGCAATATATAATCAATATCCGATGTGAATTGCTGCACGCTTATTTCTTCGATATTGTCCGGGTTTACATACTTGGAAACAATGTCTATCGGTTGCCCATCAAAAAGTTCCGTTGAATCATCCATCCACCCGAATTGATAACGCGAAGCCATTTCCGGCTTATCGAATTTATATTGGTTTTTCGCATAAGACCACGGCTTCCCGTTTCGCGTAACAATTTCCGTTGTCAAATTGATGCCCACTTCCGGTTCCCGCCCGTCATACGTTCCGCCACGCATAAACCATGATATATGCTCAATTCGGAATCGGTTTTGTTTATCAATAAACCAATAGCAACGAAAACAGTCACGAAGCATATCAAGCACGATTTTTAACGTAATTGGTGCTTTCTGTGCCGGCTGGTCGTAACCGCCAAAAATGATATTTGATTTTGGCGTTATGAACAAGTGCTGTTGTATGTATGACAATAGCGGGTTATTTGTCGAATATAAAAATTGCGAATACGCTGTTGTTCCCTGGTGTGTGATTCCGGGAGCGACCTCCGCAAGCAAAACCGAAATAACAGACCAAATCGGAAATGCGTCATTTAAGGTGTTACTCTTTCTAAACACCCTTTCAATAGTGGAATCCATTGCGTATGCGGTAAACCATATCGACAATCCGCCCCAGGTATTACGCGCAACGGGAAAGCACTTACCCAAACCAACATCCAAATCGGACGGAGAAACATAATATTTCCCAGGTTCATACAAACCCCATTTTGTCGGTTCCGATGAAAACATATCGCCGAATATGATTGTTTCCGGGAATTGATAACCTATTACACGTTTGTAATTGCGATTGTTCTGCACAATATCCTCCTCCGGCAATTCATAGGTAGGCAACGAACCCGCTTCTTCAACATCGCAGATATATCGCGCAAAGACAACACGCGTTGAAATCGTTGCTGTCAATATTCCAGTAGTAGGAGAGCCTGAATATGGATATAAAGTAACGGTGTAATCTTGCAAATTATCACTATCTACATATCCGCCCCAAAGTTCCGGGGAAACTTCTCCTGCGTTACTAATCCAAACTCTGTTCCCGTTTCTTACAAATGTATAATTTTCATATTCAAAACTAAAATTTACTATTTGTCCGGTTTCGGAAACATCCGGGTTGTTAACAATATGGGACGGTACTTCTGGCGTTGATTCCCCGGTTATGCGTATGTCTATAATACCTTTTTCGGGAGCAAAATAATACGTATTCTTTAGCAAGTTTACATCGAGCACCGATTCGCATTCTTGTTCCCACCACATTCCAGCCAAGAAACACCCAATTGTCGTTTGTCCAGGAACATACACTTGTATCATTGGCCGTTTATCGTACTTTACAAGGCTTATAACGGGCTTTAAATCTATAAGGTTATATTCCTTATCCATTCCCGCCAAAACTTTGTTATATCGGTCTTTTAGCGTGGGTGTAACGATGGCTGTTTTATCATCCTCGTTAATCTCGCAATCCGTTTTCCAAAAACTGCCGGTCCAATACGATGCCCACGTTTGCCCCCCATCGTAAGAAATTAACACCTCCAGGTCAAATTCGGAATCAAACGCCGCCGCCATGATACGCAGGAAATCATTACCGACAAATGTTAATTTTCCGCTGAATTTTCCACGGAAAAACTGCTGGCCGGATTCATGTTCATAATCTATCACCAAATCATCTTTATAGACGGGGAACGCCTGCATGGCATTCTCCCCGTCTATTGAAAGCACAAACCTATAAATCGGGTTCATATCTTGTTAGTTTTTAATTTTCTGTGTCAAATTCTTGTAACGAATGACGGTGTTACCATTCCCGTCAACATATTGCATTCTATCGCCTTGCTCTTTAATGGCCGCAACATCCTTTTCCAGCGCGGAAATA
>Ga0247611_10010999_pt1 | contig 10520 bp, 10 predicted proteins | sample 177DNAGHGhighgp2_FD_192422 | JGI IMG/M metagenome (GOLD analysis project Ga0247611, IMG submission 192422) | Sheep rumen microbial communities from Palmerston North, Manawatu-Wanganui, New Zealand - 1770 DNA GHGhigh gp2 | ecosystem: Host-associated > Mammals > Digestive system > Stomach > Rumen... | reverse complement strand
ATGAACTGCCCGTTCGCTGAGCGGCCGAACTGGTCCGCGACGCTGACATAAACAGTCATCTGCCCGGCTGTGACGCTTGCGTCGTCGAACCAGGAATCGGGCGGGGTGAAGGTGATCTCGTCGCTCTCCGCCGTGATGCGGTCCAGGATCGTGCCTCCCGCGCTGAAGTTCACCGTCAGCGGCAAGCCGTAGCGGTTTGTAAACGTGAAAGTGAGCTCTTCGCCTGCATAAAGGGAAACAGGGAAGATTTCCACGCCCAACGGGAACAGATCGTAGGTAATGCTGGCCTCTGTGACTTCAACGTAAATATCAAAGGAGCTGCTATCTGTAATAACAAGAAATAGATCTGTTCCCGTAGTGTTTAGATCGTCAAAACTATACGATACGAGGATACCGCTTTGACCGGCTACGATGACTTGAGTACGTTCTGCGAGAGGAGAGTCCGTTCCATATACGCGAGGGTCTCGGTTGTAGAGTCTAAAAGTAACAGCAGCTGTGTCTTGGCTCGATGAGGGATTATATATAGACCATCTATAAGTAAAGGAAAACGAAAAAATCTGAAGAGGATCAGCGCTTTCGGAATCTGAATTCAACGAAAACCTAAGCGCAAAAGGAGAAAGTTTTGACCCTGATGTGTATATTGCCCAGTCTGTCCAGGTGCCCGAACGGCGCTCAGAGTAAGCATCCGGAGCCTTTGTAATTGTTGTTTCCGCCATCAAACCATCCTCCCTCGCATCCGCAGCCCGGAGAGCTCCGCCGAGATCTGCCCCAGCAGGTTCACCGCCTGGGTGAGCTTCGCCTCGGTCTCGCGCATGTCAGTGCCGCCGCCGAGGATCTGCCGCGTTTCCTGCGCGGTGTGCACGCGGGAGCCCTGCGGCAGATCCACGAGCTCGGGCCCGTTCTCGGCGAGGTACGTGAGCCCGCCGCGCCAGTTGTCGGTACCGCCGGCGTTGTGGCCGACATTCACGTTCGCGGCCCTGGCCTCGATGGCGTCGATCTCAGCCGAGAGCTCCGCAAGCCATCCGCGCACGTTGTCGATGCTGTTCCAGGCCCGGTCTTCCAGGAAACTGAAGGCGCTGTCCACGGAATCCGTGAACGGCGAGAAGTCCACCGTGGCAATAATGCCGTTGAACTCCTCCACGAACTCTCCCGCGGTCGTCTCGATCTGATCCAGATCCTCGGTCGTCTCCTCGGTCATCGTCTGGAAGCGCTGCGTGAAGTCTTCCTTCGCCTGCTCGGTCGTTCCGAGGGTCTCGATGATCGCCTCGATCTTTTTAGCCGAGCCGGTCTTCAGTTTCTCAAGCTCTTCCTGGCTTCCCGTGTTACCGTCTTTGAATGCTGTGACCATGCTCGCGTTTCCGGTCTTTGCGGTCTCGGTGAGATAACTAAAGGAAAGCGTTACAGCAGTTTTGAACGGCGTAAAGTCCACCGCGCCTGCCGTACCGGAAATTTCCTGCACGGCGCTTGCAAAGTCGCCCTTGATTAGCGCAAGCTGCGCGGCGAGGTCCACTTCCAGCGCTGCAAAGGTATTGCCGAGGTCGCCGCGCTCTGCGGCCACCTCGCGCATTTTCTGAATCAGCGCCGCGATCTCTTCATCCGAGGCGTAACGAAGTTCAGCGAGGGCCTGCTTACTTTCGGCGCTGCCGTCCATGTACTTTTTTGCCAGCTCATCGATACCCTCAATATTCCGGTTCTTGAGCGCGTCGAAGTCTTCCCTGTATTCCTGCCAGTATTGCAGCTGACTATCCAGAGCGGCATTTGAACGCTGCATGAAGCTCTCCGTGCTTCCGGCAAGGGCCTCCGCGCTCTCCGCGCCGGCTATCGCCATGTCGCCGTAGTCCTGCGAAACGTCCTTTGTCTTTTCCTGCACCGCCAGCCACGCGGCAACGATTTCCGCTTTCCTCTCGTCTGTGGAGGCAGCCAGTATCGCGACTGCTTCTACAGCTTCAGCGGAGCCTGCGGCAAATTGGCTTACATATTCTTGAATACCATCCACGCCACTGGATAAAACAGCTTCGAGATTTTTTTCATATTCGTCAAGGTATTCGTACTGGCTTTTGTAAGACTCGACTAATTCTTCAGACTTTTCCCGCATTTCAGCCGCATAGGCTTCCATATCGGCAGATCCGCGAGTTTTGAGGTCTGTTATAGCGTCAGCGGCTTCTATCTCTGCGGCTTTCATTTGAAAGAAGCTGTCGACGATTATCTGCCGCTCTTCTTCGGTCGCACTAAGAAAGCCGCCGAGTGCGGCTGCTGACTCTTCGGATCCGTCGGCGGTCGCCGCGGCCCACTCGCGCACGCCTTCGATCCCGCTGCTGAGAACCTCCTTGAGTGTGATATCGTACCATTCCCAGTAGTGTTTCTGGCTGTCATAAGCGGTGTTCATTTCCTGCGCCGTTTTCATGGAAAACCCGACCGCTTCTTCATAGGTTCCCCAGACGCCTTCAACGGAGCTTTTTACAGTTTGGAACGTAGCGTCCCAACTTTTTGCATATTCGTCCGCGAATTGCTGATAAGAAGTACGTGCAAAATCAAGTAAGCCGAACTGCCCTTGAATAGACTTTTCCGCCGACTCATAGGCAGAGGTCCAGAGCTCTCCCAATTTCTGCGCTGCCCGGTCGGAATCGGTCAGCAACCTCTCACTTGCGTCCTCGAAAAGCCCGAACTGCCCGTCGAGCAAATCTTTGTATTTTGCCTGTGCCTCCTGGTACTTGTCCGCCAGCGCCTGCACGGCCTCCTGCATCGGCGTGATGGCAGCGCTAAGATCCGGCGTATCTGCGGCACTCTCGTCAAAAGCGTCTTTTGCCTCTTTGGCTTCCTGGTATCTTTCTGTAAGGTCTTTAACAGTTTTGATAACCGGGAAAAACAGAGATTGAACAGTTTCATTAGAAAAAGCGCTCCGAGCCATGTTAATGGCACTGGTCCCGGCTTCTACTGCAGTTTCAAAAATAGATGAAAGGTATGCACCAAGTTCCGTTTTGGCTGTTTTGAGGGCGGTTTGGTTTTCCTGAATAGCATCATCTAAACGCCCCAGTGCGCGCACGTCTTTTTCACTGATAACGTAGGCCATCTCTTCGGCGCGGTCAGTATATTTCTTGAGTTCTTCGCTGCCTGCTGCAATCAGGGGCTTAAGTTCGGCGTAACTCTTACTGAAAAGCAGGTTTGCAAGAATATCCCGCTGCGTCTCATTTTCCACGCGCCCCAGCGCGTCGATCACGTCCAGGAAGACCTCGTAGTTGTCGCGCAGCTTTCCGTTTTCGTCGTAGATCTCCACGCCGAGTTCCTTGAATGCTTTGGCCTGTTTGGAACTGGCATTTGTTGCGCTGCCTATGCTCTGTGTCAGGCGCTGCAGGCTTTTGTCAAGTCCGTCAAAATCCAGGAAATTCTGCGCGTAATCAAGCTGCTGCAGGAGGTCTGTGCTCAGCCCGGTCTGGGCCGAGCGCGTCAGCAGCGCGTCGGCTTCGGCGGCGGCCTGCTTGGTGAGCTCGTAGAGCTCCTTGGTCACTTTTATAAAAGCCGCAACTCCGGCGGCCGCAGTGCTGAGCCCGGCAACGGTCGATGCTGAAAAGCCGTCAAATGAATTCAGGGCGCTTTTAGCCGCGTCCGGGATATTGATTCCGAGTTTCCCTGCAAGGCCGTCTAACTGTTCACCGAGTCCGCCAACCGCGTCCTCGTTGCGATCCATCGCGCCTTCCTGCTCGTTGAGGGCGTCGTTATTTTCCTGGATGGCGTGTTCAAGTTTGAGTTGTTCGGTCTCGGCATTGGCAAGCTTGATGGTCCATTCGCGGGTGCGCTCATCGGCCTCTCCGTACTGGGAGGCCGATTCCTTGAGTGCGTCCCGCAGCCGTTGGACTTTCTGTTGCTGGATCTCAAGTTGCTTTTGCAGCAGATCGCCTTTCGTAGTCAGCCCTTCGACGCTCTTCTCGCTGCCCCTGTACTGTTCCTGGACTTTTCGCAGCTCAGCTTCTAAAACTTCGTTGGCCTTATCCAGGTCTTCAACGGAATGCTGCTGCTTCAGCATGGCGGCGTTGCTGTCATTAATCGCCTTATTATTTTCCTCAATGGCACGCTCAAGCTTGACTTGCGCGGTTTCCGCGTTATTGAGCTTGATTTGCCATTCCTGAGTTCTTTTGTCGGCCTCTCCGTACTCAGTCGCCGCGTGCTGCAGTGCCGCGCGCAAAGTCTGCACCTTGTCTTGCTGTTGCAGGAGCTGCCGCTGCAGCACGTCGCCCTTTGCATTCAAAGCCTCTATGCTGTTTTCATTGCCCTTAAACTGTTCCTGAACTTTCCGCAGCTCGGACGCGAGGACTTGGTTCCCTTTGTTAAGGTCTGCGATCGCGTTTTTATATTCCTTTTCGCCGGCGAGCTCGATTTTTAGATCAACTTTTCGCTGATTTGCCATTTAACCACCTCCACCCGTGAGGTATGCGTAGAGACTCGGCTGCTGCGTGTCCGATTTGGACACACGCTCCCGCGCCTTTATGCGGGCATCCGCCAGCGCCACAAAGCGCCGCGGGCTCATGTTGTGCCAGAAATCCTGCTCCGGCTGGTGCAGGTCAAAGATCCAGAATGAAAGAAGCCGGGCGAAGTCGATCAAATCAGACTCCGCCCGGTCGGTCAGTTTCCCGCCGCGTCCTCCTGCGTGCCCTCAGAGGCCGATTCCGGGGGCGTCAGCGCGTCGAACACGAGCCCGATGATCTGGGCGGAGGGAACCTGTTTCGGGCGCAGGACACGCCCCAGCTCGCGCCAGGTGAAGCGCTCCGGCCAGCACTGTTCGTCGGCGTAGTCGTTCATCATCGCCGCCAGGAACTGCAGCGCGTTTTTCATGCCGCGCTCGCCCGAGAGGGCGGGAGAGAGCCTCCCGCCGTTCTCGGCCTGCACGTCGGCCAGGACTGCCATGTTGCAGCGCAGGATGTAGGTTTTGCCGTTATGCTCAAACGGCAGCGATTTTCTCCGGATGTTCTCCATGCGCTCAGCCCGCCTGCGGCAGCGCCGCCGCGCACCAGGCGATCGCCTCGGGCTCGGAATCGCACACGGCGACCTCGCGCATCACGCGGCCCGCGGTGTCGTCCGGGACGAATTCGCCGGTCGTGGTGGGTGTCTGGAAGGTGACGGACTCGCCCTTGGTCTGGAAGTTCGAGTCGGGCTTCGAGAATTTCACCTTGCTCACGCAGAACGCGGTCCACTTCTTCTGCCCGTCGATGAGGTCGGGGCAGTACGCCGTGAAGCCGACGTAGTTCTCGGCGTCGTCTGCGCCGTCCACGACGCTCACGATCTCCTTGCTCACGGTCTCGCCGCCCGACGCATAGCTCACCGTGCGGCTCTTCGTCGTGGCGCCGAACATGAGAAGCTGCGCCGCCTGGGGGAAAAGTTTGGCCTCAAAGGTCATCGTCCCGCCCAGGGCCTCGCGCAGGTACTCGGCCAGGTTGTCGCAGGCGTAGAGCCGCGCCTCGGCAAACCTGAGCTGCAGCTGTACATTGATGGCGCACCCGGCGCCGATCGGCGCGTCATAGGTGACGACGCCGTTGTTGTTGTTGTATTTCGCGACCTTTGCGCCGCGAAGTCCGAATGTAGGCATTTATATGGCTCCTTTCATTATCCGTTTTTAAACGTGGTTTCCATCCAGTCACCGATGATTCTTTCCCCTGGGTCTGCGATTGCATCGCCGTACTGCACGCCAGCCTGTCGGATGAAGGGCCGTGCGGCTTGCCCACGCTTGCCATATTCATTAATGAAGGCAATCTCGGAGTTTCTTGTTGTGGTGTTTCCGCGCCTCCGGGAGCCGGAAAAAGTGATGTAGCAGTAGCCACCGTCTTCTGACTTTTTAGGTTTGGTGTGCGTCACACTATCGAGAATGTGCACGCCACTCTCGGGATCCCGTACCCCCATGGAGCGTCCGGTCCGGCGAACCGCATCCTCACCTACCTCGGCCATGGCATCCAAGGCCGAGGCAGTTACTGAAAACGGAATGTCACCGAGCTTTTTGAACATAGCATCCAGTTGCGAAAATCCATCAAGTGTCACATTTGCCATATCCGTAGCCCCCGTCGCAGTACTCACATTCAATGGCCCAGTGCTGTCCCTGCTTTTCGTCCACAGAAATTATTTCCGGGCAAGTGAAGTCCGCGGCGACGAGCGCCCGGCAGATCGCCTCCAGCGTTTCATGGGGGTTCTGCTTGTCCGGCAGGTAATAGCTCACGTTCACGAGATACCGCGCCGCCCGGGAGAGATCCCCGGCATGGAGATCCGGCACCATGTTCCAGCTTGTCACAATGTACTCGAGCGCCGGCCCGGTGTACTTGTGCGGGAACACCGGCAGCCCCAGGGGCTTGAGCGCTGCCTGCAGGGCCTTGTCCACGCTCATCGCGTCACCTCCGCGAGCATCAGCGTCAGGCAATCGAAAGAACTGGGAAAGCTCCGGATCACGCGGTAGCGGACGTCGTTGAACTCGGCAAACTTCTCGCCCTCGTAGTCCACCCGCCAGATCTCCGCCGAGGCCGAGGCCTGCAGTCCTTCCTTCTGGGAGAGGTAAAACTCCTTCTGGCTGACGCCGTCTTCCCAAGTGCACATGATCTCGCGCCGCTGCGCAGCCTCCACGCCGTAGCCCTCCGCGTCCTGGGTGTCGGCAAAGCTCAAAAGCGTGATCACGTCCGACCACGGTGTATGCAGCAGCTCTCTCATCCCGTCGCCTCCCGTGCCGTCTGGCCGAAGAGCCGGTTGTTGATTGCCAGCTGCAGCATCCGCCCCATGGGCGCCTGCGTCACGCGGCAGCGCCAGAGGTACGCTGCGTACATCAGCACGAGGTCCCGGTCCTGCTCGCTCTCATTGAGCGCGATCCCCAGCGCCTCGAGCCGCTGCACCGCGACCTTGAGGCGGTCCGTGAGCCGCTCGTCGTAGATCGTGGCCGAAATGCCGAGGTCGATTTTCAGCAGCTCAAGGAGCTGCGCATAGTCATATTCGGCCATTCTGGCATCTCCTTTCTCTGCTCACGCTCCGGGGAGAGATCCCCGGAGCGGTTTTCTTATCAGGCGCCGGCCCTTGTCACGGTCACGGTGTAGACCTTGACCGCGTTACCCTGCTTGACCGTCACGGCGATCACGTTCGCGCCCTCGGCGAGAGGTGCATTGCCGCCGTTGCGGACGTTCTTGGTGGTCGTGCCGGCGGTGACGGTGATGCCGATCTCCGCGCCGTTCTGGGCGGCTGTGGCCTCCACCTTGACAGAGGCGACGGCGTTGGCCGCGCTCGCGGTGTAGGTTACGACGCCCGCGTCAAACGCCGGGCTCAGCGTGAGCTCCCCGATGGTGAGATCCTGCAGCTGCGCGTCGTTGGCCGCGTTTGCCGGGAACTCCATCGCGGTCGTGACGGCGTTGCCCATGATGTTCATGGCGACGAACGCCTCGGGGATCAGCGGCGTGCCGTCGAAGCGCTCATAGGCGTAGATCAGCGTCGCGTTCTTGATCCTGAGTGTCGCGCCGGTCCTGTCGGTGCCGAGCACGGTGGTTTCGTGCTGCGCCAGCAGATAGAGCTGCCAGTAGCCGCCGATGATGTCGCCGTCCGGCAGGAACTCCAGCACGTCGATCTGGCCGGACACGATCGGCAGCCTGCCGCCGATCAGGGCGACCCACTGGCCGCCGGCCGTGGTGGCGATGGCCTTGGACTCCAGGAAGGCGTAGGTCTTGGAGTTCATCACCCAGCTGACCTCGCCGCGGGCATAGCGGCTGAAGGTGTTGCCAGCCGCGATCCTGAGCGCAGCCCAGAAAGCGGCGCCGTCGAGGCTGTTGCCGTCGATCGTGAGGATGTGGCTCTCGTGCAGGTCGACCCAGGCCGGGGCGTTCGGGGGATAGTTGTCGGGCTTGGACTGCTGGGCAAGGCGGGTCACGATGCCGAGGGGCATCCCGTAGGTGCCGCCCTTGCCGTAGAGGATGCCCTTGTCCTTCGCGTAGCCGAGGGACTGGGACATCATCTCAATGAGATCGGCCAGCAGGTCGAAATCCGTCTCCTGCAGGAAGCTGTTGCACACCATGACGAAGCCGCCCAGCATACGGCAGGTGACCGGCACCATGCTGTACTGGAAGTTCAGCTCGTTCAGTGCGTCGCAGCAGTCCATATAAATTGCCTCGGGGGCGAGACCGGCGATCGGCTGGTGCGCCTCACCGCGCACGGTGCGGACCATGACGCGGTTATAGAGCTTGGAGTAACGGTAGCGGTTCTCGGTCAGCAGCGGCAGGATGTTGGTCGGGATGCCGACATCCGCGCCGGTCACGCTGGCCTGTGCCTTTTTGGCCAGATCTCTGACATTGGCCAGAAACTGCGTGGTCTCGGGATCGGCCATGATGGCCTGCTGGCTGGCCTGGGGCAGCACGTCCAGGACACGGATGCCCGCGGCCAGCGTCCGGATATTGGTGGGGAGGGAAATCATAGCGGTGTTCATCCTTTCGTTATGTTTCTCCGCGCCGGCCTTGGCCGGGGCGGGCATGGGCTTCTCAAGCTCGTCGAGCTCTTTCTCCAGGGCGGCGATGCTCTCCGTGAGCTTCGCCTTCGCCGCCTCGTGGGCCGTGACTTCGGCGTCGTACTCCTCGGCGGCGCTCTCTACGGCCTCGCGCTCCTCCTGGGTCTGGGCGGCCTCAATATCGGCGCTCAGATCGTCCTTGAGCGCCTTGTAGGTAGCGTCCTTCGCCTGGAGCGTTTCCAGCTCCTCGCGCTGGGTCTTGATTTTCTTCGCCAGAATCAGACTTTTCAGCATGTCATACTCCTTTCAGCTTTGCGCGCATCCTCGCGCGCCAGGTTTCCGGATCTTCCATCCGCTGCAGCGCCGCCGGGGCAGTCGTGCCGGGGGCAAGGTGCAGCTTCCGGCTGCCGAGGTAGATGCAGTGGCCGTCCTCGCTTGCCGCGATGGAAAGCGGTTCCGCGTCCTCAATCAGCTTGTCGGCGAAGCCCTTTTCAACGGCCTCGCGCCCGGTCATGTACGTGGTCTCGGACATCATGCCGAGGATCTCAGTCTGACTCAGGCCGGTCTTTCGCTCATAGATCGAGGCCTGCATTTTGTCGTAAACCTCCATCTGCGCCGCGGCCTCCAGCAGCTCATCCGCGTTGTAGCCGCCCCACATCGAGCGCCACGCCCTGTGGATCATGATGATCGAGGAGGGATTCACCTCCACGGTGTCGGCCGCGCACATGATGAGGCTGCCGCCGCTCATGGCCACGCCGTCTACCACGCAGGTGATCTTCACCCCGCCCCGGGCAAGCTCCCGCAGGCGGTTGTGGATGGTGTTGGCGACATTCGCGTCCCCGCCGTAGCTGTTCATGCGGATCAGAAGGGAGGTACAGCCCTCAATTTCCTTGAGGTCTTTCAGAAAGTCATCCAGCAGGATGAACTCGCCCTCGATCGGCTTGCCGGTCCACCAGTCCACGGGGCGGCTCTCGTAGATATCGCCGTACATGGTCAGCTCCGCGCTCTGCCCGTCCACGCTGGCCAGCGCGTAGGCTGTGCGCTTCAAATCAAGCTTTTTCATTCGCTCTCACCTCCCGTGAGTTTTTTCTGATCCCCGAGCCGATTCGCGGGGATGTAGTTCTCCAGTGCCAGCAGCTCGTCCATCTCGTCGTCCGGCTCAAGGCCCATCCAGTCGCGCCACTCGTTCCGCCTCATGGCCATGCGGTCCACCATTTCGGCCCCGGCCTTGACCAGCTCTTCCATCGAGTAGTTGAGCAGGCTCCGGGGATTGAAGCGGAAAAACTGCCGCGGATCTTCGACGAGGCCGCGCGTCAGCACCTGCTGGATGCCGAGCGCGTCCTTCATGATCTCGGTGCTCACAAAGGAATTCCACCAGTCTCTCTTGAACTCTCCGACTCCCAGCACGAACGGCGGCACGCCGAGGATGGAGGCGACCGTCGCCTTGTCGAGCTTTACAAAATCGGCCAGCGCGAGATCCGAGAGGGTCAGCGGCCGCACTTCCTTCACATCGACCTGTTCTGCCGGCACAACCCAGGGCTCCCCGGCGTCAGAGCTGCGGACAAAATCGTCCAGGATCTGCCGTCGACCGTCTGCGGTGTTCATCCCTTCCAGCGCGTCGACCTTCACGACGAGGCTTGGCTTGTACTCTGACCGCATAAAGCCCCGTGTGGTCTTCGCCGCTTCCTTCAAATTGGTGGCCACGTCATGCAGCGAGAGCTGGAAGCCCTCGCCGAGCCAGGGAAAGAAGCTGCCGGGGTTCAGCGTGAAGTGCAGCAGGTCCCGCGGGTCGTACTCCTGCCCGTTGATGAAAATGCTGTACTCCCATAGCCCGCGCGGTACGTAGGACACATAGGCCGCCGGCACCGGGATCAGCTCCCGCAGCTGCCCGCGCTCCGTCCTGGGGAAAAGGACCGCGTTCCCGCGCCCGTCGAGGTACAGGGTCTTCACCAGCCACTCAAAAAGCGCGGAGCGCGTCATGTACCGGTTCGGCCGGATATCCACCAGATCGGAAAGAGAGCTGCGGACCCGGATGTCGCCGCGCTCGGTGTTTTCCATCAGGTGCAGCGTC